>TBL_comb47_HYPODRAFT_10000741_pt1 | contig 43132 bp, 36 predicted proteins | sample TroBogypolimnion_40_FD_10682 | JGI IMG/M metagenome (IMG submission 10682)
CCATGTTTGAAAAAACTCCAATAAATCAACTGTTTACGGGGGAGCAGGAAGTTTCCGATACAAATTCAGCGCAATTTCAGCTCCCTCTCCTCTGAAAAACGTTGGGACACTACTGATTTATTTTTCTTATTTAGTTTCTTGTTTTTGTTCTCCGATTGGGTCCTGTTGAGCTACTACTCAACAGGACCTTTTTTTCGAACCGTTTGGCACTTAAGTGCCACTCGCACGGAGTGATCATGAGACTTTGATGGCCAAACCGTCACTTCTTGGGTCATGTGCTCCCTGCACATTGCCTTGTGGATCAACCAAAATCGCATCAGGGTGACCCATCAAGGGATTGAGAGCGCTCAGGACTTCGAGTTTGTGATCCATTAGTTCGAGCGAGGTCATAACATTTGCGCCCACATTTTCTTCAATTTTTAAATTCTCGGTACTACTGGAGAAAGTTTTACCAAGCAAAAACCTTGGTGACGACAATGCAGCCAAAGGTGTCATGTCGTAGTCAATCAAACGCGTCAAAATGGCGGCTAAAGTTTGTGGTTGTCCATCAGCTCCTTGAGTGCCGTAGATGATCTTAGCGCCATTGTCTTTTAAATAGAGACCAGGATTCAATGTGTGGAAAGGCCTTTTCCCGGGCCTTAAGACATTGGGATGTGTGGGATCAAGGCTAAACGCTGCTCCACGGTTGTGCCAAATTATCCCCGTATCCCCCATAACAACGCCACTACCCCAGTCAAAGTAGACCGTTGCGAGCAATGACACACTGTTACCCATGGCATCAACAGTCCCTACAAAAACGGTATCTCCATGTTGAAAGACATCGGGCCAGGACCTGGCTTTTTTTAAGTCAACTTGTTGGGAGAGTTGTTTAAGATGATCCAAGCTCAAAAGCCAGTCAATGGGAACATCAGCAAAATCAGGATCACCCAAAAAGCGATTTCGATCGATGAATGCAAGTTTGATGGCCTCAATCAACAAATGGTAATGATTGGCACTACCTTCTTGAATCTTTTGAAGATCAAATTGATTCAATATACCCATAATCTCAAGGGTAGTTACACCTTGCGTGGGTGGCGGGTGAGCATAAAGAGTCCCCTGGCGGTAACGAATTTTAAGAGCAGGCTCTACTCGAGCCTTAGTAATAGCAAGGTCGTCCAAATCCAATGGGCCCCCGACTTCTTTAAAATGACATGCAAACTCTTTGGCAAGCTCACCCATGTAAAAATCTTGTGAGCCACTATGAGCCACTCGACTCAATGTGTGAGCCAAGTCTGCTCTTCTGACGTATTGTTCCGATTTGTAAGGTAAACCAGAGGGGTCTGTAAAATGTTCAAAAATATCTGGTAATTGTGATTTTTCTTGTTCGCGAAATCCAAGCCAAAAACGCTCTGACTCTGAAATCTCAAAACCATTTCTTGCCAACTCAATTGATGGGTCAAACAAGTCTTTCCAGCGTTTGCGACCATGCAATTTTTTGCAGCTATATTCAAATGCATTTTCATAGGCACTCAACGCCCCAGCGCTCGTGAGCATGGAACGTGGCCCACGGGTAGGCAATTGCGATTCATACCCCGTAATATTTCTGGCCGATTGACCTATGCCTGAAATAGATATCACCTCACCGTCTTTACCTGAGACCAAAAGGAAAGCATCTCCTCCTAAACCACAAAAATGGGGATAGGTAACACCAAGTGCAATGGCAACAGCAACGGCAGCTTCAACCGCGTTGCCACCTGAACGTAATATTGAAGCTCCAATTTCACTCGCCAATGCACTTGGACTGGTCACCATTCCCGAAGGTATGGAGTTTGTATGACTTCTTTGGGAATAATTCATGAAAGCAAGATTCAAAATTTCCACCAACATTAAACCCAGGCAGAGCAAAAACCGCCCCACCCCGCAACTTGTATCATAATGATACAAAATGCCCAGTTACACAGTTTATTACACAGGCTCGTTTTTTAGGTTTAAATTATTGATTTATATTGATATTTGGCGAGCCTGGATTCCTGTTAATCTGTTGGTCCGTGGTTCGATCCCACGTCAGGGAGCCAAAAAACACCACAGAATTTCTTCTGTGGTTTTTTTGGGTCTTTTTCATTGAGTAATTTTTTATACCGCTTTTCACTAGTGTCCCAACGTTTGGAACAAGTCTTGTTGAACAGGAAAGCCACCTATTTGTGACTCATTTGGAATTTGACCCAAAAGGTCAGCAATTGGGACAATTTCAAACATGTTGAGATCCAAAACTCTGAGAATTTCGTAAAGCGAATGCTGCAAATTCAGTCTCTTTTTCATAATGGCGATCAGCACGTAAGTGGATATGGCGATCCACACCTGTGTCTTGACTGCGTTTTCGGTCGTTCCGTAAAAAGATTTGATTCGAAGGTGCTGTTTGATCCACTTGAAGAACAACTCGACCTGCCATCTTTGTTTGTACAGCGCACAAATTGTGATCGCTGGCAATGCAAAGTTGTTGGTGAGAAACTCCAAGGTTTTGTTGGATTCTGGATCTGTAAATCGAACGCATCGAAGAGCTTCTGGATATCGCTTGGCGGAGTTCAATCCAGTCAAGCGAACATGTCGATCGCTGATCAAGCCGGCACTGGTATCGACAGTAAACTCTTGAACCAACTGAGCTTGAAGGTTGTCTTTGGTCCGAGTCACAAAGAAAGCTCTGGCCGTATGCAGCTGAAACAATCTTGCATAGTCTACGTAGGCCTTGTCCATCACGTAAAACGCGCCAGCCTCGATGTAGCCTTGCTTGCAGAGGATATCGAGTACCTTGACATCGTGCATCTTGCCGTCGCTGATGTGGATAAAACTGGGAATCGATCCCTTCAAGTCGATCAAAGTATGAAGTTTGATGGCTGCTTTGGCGGTGCGAAATGGAGCCCAACTGAACAGACTCAAACACAGATCGATGGTCGTCGAATCGAGCGCATAAACCGTCGCTCCCATGAGGGATTTGAATTCTGCGTTGGTCGGTTCGTTTGCGTAAAGCGTTCGTGCAGTTCCAATCAAATGATGCGCCAGATCCGCAAAAACTTCCCAAGGCCTCACTCGATTGGCGTTTGCCAAAGTGTTTCTCGAGATGGTCTTGCAGCGCAAACCCATATGATAAAAATGCCGCTTTTGAGCACGCAAATTGATCTCGATATCGCGCAAAGACTCGCGTGTGGTCAACTGGGCAAAAGCCAAAACGAGGAACTGGTCCAAACAGGTGAAGTCTTGCACTTTGTGTTGCGCTCGACGTGCTGCAACCATTCGACTGAAGGCCTTCAGAGGCAAATAAGTCATCACTTGGGAGAACACAAGTTGACCTGCATACATAGCCATCTCCGGCAGAAAAGGTATGCATATGATCGCCCATTAAGGAAAATGAATTCAAGTCGTGGACAAAGAAAAAAGACGATTTTTTCATTAAAATCAATATGTTATTGAACTTTTTAAGACAAACGTTGGGACACTAGTGACCAATACTCTACATTTAAAACATGACAAGTATTGTCCAATGTACCATTTGTCACTTCGAAAAAAATGTTTTCCCGCTTGCGCATTGCAAAAAAAGATCATGAGCTAGAGGGCTGGGCCTTCATCCCTAGGTTTTAGGGCGTTTATGCACGAATCTACGTCGCAATTCTTGATGTGCGACTGTGGCTTCAAACCGCTTCAAAATTAAGTGCCGTGATGGGAAGCACCGACCCAGCCTGGCAAATAACTCGCATCATGGGTCAAGGCGAGGGCCACCGCGACTTGGGTGAGCGCTGTCCATTGGGGCTTTTTGGGGATGGGTAGGCGCGTGCGGAAATGCTCAGCCCATAAAAATTCGCTGTAGGGCGTGGTGTCCTTGGCATAACCGCCGGCTTTTCTCACCAAACCCGCCAAACTGCGGTAGGGGTCATCCTTTAACTCGCCCACGTGGATGGGGAGCAGGTCAACGCTCACCCGCCTGCCCTTTTCATTAAAAGGATAGACCCACTGGTGAAACTCCATCATTCGCCAAAACGTGGCCTTCTCCAGATGAGACCAGTCCGCGAGCACCATCAAAAACACTTTTTTTTGTCCCACTTGGTGCAAGGCCAAGCCCAAGTGATGGTGGTCCACGATATAGGGTCGCTGGCCTGGCCCCATCACACAGGGAAACCAATGCTGGTTGAGAACCTCAGTGCGCGCCTTTTTGGCCAGTGCTTGCCACTCCAAAACTTTGTTGTGCACCTCCCAGTAACCCACAGAGCACTGTGTCGGGATCAAATCGTCCAAATGGGCTGCCACTGTGTGGTGATGAAGGGGTCGCAACATGTTAGGGTTCTTAAAAAGGGATTGGCAATCAAGGGAGATGAGACTCGAGCCAGTGCTGTCGATGTTTCAACAAATGGGCACCTGAGTTCTCAAGCGACTTGCACTTTAAGGACCACATTGCCCAAGACACTGCCCGACTCCACCCACTCGTGGGCCGAGGCGATGTCATCAAGCGTTGTGGTCTTGCCCACCGCATGAACGAGTGCGCTACTCTCCAGCATTTGCGTCAAACTGGCCAAACAATCCTCGCGGTCTTTGGGCTTCAAGTCATAGACGAGCATGAATTTCAAATCCACCGACTTCCACAGCAAAGGTCTGAAGGGCATCTTCACTTCGGGGGAGTTCGAGCCGTAGCAGACAAAGCGCGCGTGATTCGACACCGCCGTGGTTTGCAGCAACTCACAGGTGCTGGAGAAATCCATATCGATCACGCAGTCGACACCCAAACCACCAGTCAAACGGGCCACCTCGTCCACGATCGATTCGGTTTTGTAATTGATCAAGTGCTCAATTCCAGCGGTCAATGCGTGAGCGGCGCGTTTGGCCGATCCCACCGTGCCGATCACCCGGGCCCCAGCCATGCGCGCCATTTGAACCGCATAGTGGCCCACGGCAGACCCAGCCCCTGTCACCAACACCGTTTTACCTTCAAGGGGTCCACACAAACGGGTGGCTTGCAAAGCAGTCAAGGCGGGGATGCCCAGGCAAGCGGCACTTTCAAAATCGAGATGATCGGGCATTTTGACGGCGTGAGAAGAGGAAAGTGTCAAGAACTCACAGGCACTGCCGTGTGTTCGAACCCACTGCGCATTCCAAAGCCAGACTCGCTCACCGATTCTGGACGGCGACACGCCTTGTCCGACACTCACCACAATTCCAGCACCATCGCTGTGGGGAATGATGCGCGAAGCGCCCAAAGGCCGGCCCAAACGAGACTTGACGTCCGAGGGGTTCACCCCAGACGTGATCACCTTCACCCCAACCTCTGCCGGACCGGGCTCAGGCAGGGGCATCTCGCCCACGATCAAACACTCTCTGGCTGGACCATTTTTTTCGTACCAAGCTGCTTTCATCGAGCACTCCGTTGAACTGTAGATTGAGAACACCAGGGGTCATCATAGCCAAGTTTTACCGCATGGACTTGAAGGGCGAAGTGGAAAACCAAAGACCGCGCAAAATAGAGAACGGATCACATTCATCACCATTGCAAGCAGTTCCAAATCCCGGCTCCTGCGCCCAGTTCAGGACCCAAACTGGCAAAACCTAGGGTTAAGTCTTTCCCAGAAAGCGGCATCAACTGTGTAAAAATAGACCTTTTCACTCGCTCACACACTTGCCTGCCATGTGCCCACTCGATCACCCCTTGAATACTCCCCCGAAGCCCCAGACAGCGCCCACAAGCGCCCCGGGTGCAAGCCTTGCGCGAGCCTGGCCAAAAGAGGGCTTTACTCGAGCGCCCTACTGGGTTTACTTGGACTCCCAGACCTATGCCAATGAACAGACCCACATCTTTCGAGGAGCGCACTGGCACTATGTCGGCTTGGAGGTTGAAGTCCCCAACCCAGGCGACTATAAGACCACCTACATTGGCGAGCAGTCGGTGGTGCTCACCCGCGCCGACGACCACAGCTTGAATGTGGTGGTGAACCGCTGCGCGCACCGCGGCAACATGGTGTGTAGAGAGCCCTTTGGTAAAGCGAAAAAACTCTACTGCGTCTACCACGCCTGGAGCTTCACCTTGAAAGGGGACTTGAGCCACGCGGCCTTTAGTCAAGGACTCCGAGGCGAAGGGGGGCTGCCCAAGGACTTTGCTTTGGGCGACCATGGCCTGCAAAAATGCCGTGTGGCGACCCTGTGTGGCTTGGTGTTTGCCACGTTCTCTGACAAAACCCCCCCTCTCGAAGAGTGGCTTGGCGAAGTCGCCGTTGGGATCAAGCGGGTCTTGAACCGCCCCTTGAAAGTGCTTGGCTACGACACCCAGCGCATCCATGCCAATTGGAAGACTTACCACGAGAACCCTCGCGACTCCTACCACGCCAACATCTTGCACACCTTTTACGGAACATTTGGTCTGTCGCGCATGTCACAAGAATCGGGCATGGTGCTCGACCAAGCCGGTCGCCATGTCTACTTCTACACCAAAGCGGGCACGGAAAAAAAATCCGCCGACTACGAGGCCACCACCTCACAATTGCGCTCGCACAATGATGGGCTCAAGCTTGAGGACTCGAGCATTTTGGGCTGGAAGGATGAGTTTGGCGACGGCGTGAGTGTGCAAATTTTGAGCACCTACCCAGGTTTTGTATTGCACCAAATTGCCCACAGCTTGGCCACTCGCCAAATCTGCCCCAAGGGGGTGGGTCAAACCGACTTGGTCTGGACTTACTTTGGCTTTGCCGACGACGACGAGGCGATGACGCAAAAGCGTTTGGTTCAAACCAATTTGGCGGGATCAGCAGGCATGGTCTCTGTGGAAGACGCAGCCGTGTGCGAGATGATGCAGCACGCCATGGCCGACGCCCAGGTGGGGGAGTCCTTCATCGAAATGGGCGGCAAGGATCTCGACATCCAAGGGTCGAGCAAACTCTCAGAGCGCGCCATTCGCAACTTTTGGCATCACTATAAAGAGGACATGGGACTTTGACGCGCCCCAAGGGCAAAAACCCAGAGCCTGCTGCGGCCATAGGCCGCAGGCCAAGGCCTACAACACCCCACACGAAATACACCATGATTGATTTTGAACCCCATTACCGCCGAGTTGAACAATTGATCTACGCTTGGGCTCGTGCCATTGACGAGGACCGCGTTGAGCACATCGCTGAGCTTCTCCTCGACGACGGGCGCTACACGGTGAAGTCACGCTTTAACCATGACCGCGGCTTGCCGCTGGCCGTCATTGACGCCCAAAGCGCCGCGCAGCTGCGCGACCGCATTTTGTCCATGCGAAAAGCCAATGTTTATCAACCCCAACATTACCGCCACATGCTCTCGGGCGTTCACATTGCCTCGGGCGACGACAATACCTTTGAGGTTACACACAATTTCCTCATTGTGCGCACCATGGATTTGAGTGGTGACATGAAAATTTTCGCCACTGGGCAATGCCACGATCTCATCGTACTCACCCCCGAGGGTGCGAAGTTCAAAGAAAGGCTCTTCCTTTTTGATTCACGCGTAGTCGAGACCTTGATGGTGATACCGCTCTAAAAGTGGATTTCCCTGTAGCCCCACAACACCCAATAGCATCTTTCCTCCTTTTTGCCCTATGAACACAACATCGCCTTTGATAGATCGACGTCAAGCCCTTGCACTCCTCGCGGCCACGGGGGGGTTGAGTGGACTGCCCATTTTGTCGGCTTGGGCGGATGGCGTGTCCGATTGGCCGCAACGACCCATCCGCTTGATCGTTCCCAACCCGGCCGGAGGTTCGGCCGATGTGCTGCCCAGGCTTCTTTGCGAGGCCTTGTCCACCAAACTCAACCAAGCCGTGATTGTGGACAACCGACCCGGTGCAGCCGGCAATATTGGTGCCGAGTGGTTCAACGCGGCCGAGCCCGATGGCTACACCTTGATGGCCTCACCGCCCACGACTTTGACCATCAACGTGAGCCTTTACCCCAAAATCAATTACGACCCCAGCAAATTCGTACCGATCGCAGTGATCGCCACTGTGAGCAACGCTTTGTTGGTGCACCCCTCGGTGCCGGCGCAAACACTGCAAGAATTCATCTCCTACGTTCGCGCCAATCCTGACAAACTGGCCTATGCCTCCCAGGGCAACGGTTCAACTGCACACCTCACCGCGGAGTTGTTCAAACAAAAAACAAACACCCACCTCACCCACATTCCTTACAAAGGCGACGCACCCGCCATTGCCGATTTATTGGCGGGCCATGTGCAAGTGATGTTTGGCAATTTATCGGCGGCTTCAGCCCATTTGAAGTCGGGCAAATTGCGCCTCTTGGCCGTCACGAGCCCCAAGCGCAATCCCAATCACCCACAAATCCCCGCCATCAGTGAAGTGATCCCTGGGCTCGTGTCTGTGACCTGGTTTGGTGTGGTCGCCCCGCCCAAAACACCGTTGGCCATCGCGAGCAAAATCTCCAAAGCCATCGCAGAGGTTTTAAGGTCTCCCGAGATCATCAAAAAATACGAAGACTTGGGTGCAGAGCCTGTTGGTAACGCCCCTGAGGAGCTCGCGCAGTGGATGCGTGAAGAGACGGTGCGTTGGCGCGAGGTCATCAAAAGCGGCAACATGACGATCGACTAAAGGGGCTCGAACCCAAAGTGTCGACGCAGAGTCGATGAAAACCAGATCATCAGCCCTTCTTCTTGCGTCGTCTTCGGAGGGTTAATTTATCCCCAATTTTCATAAACACCGAGCTTGCGGTGCAATGGTGACTCATCGGTCATGAACACATAACAGGGCTGCGTGGCGTTCAAGTTTTTAAGCACCACCGCGCCATAGCCCGGCACACAAGCGGTGTCGGCCTCGTTCAAGGTGAAGACTTTGTCATCGGTCTTGAGCTCAAAGCCGCCTTCGATCACATGAAAAACACAGGCGGGTGAGCGAGCGGGCAGTCGCAGGGTTTGACCTGGGCGCAGCATCAACGCGTAGTAGCCCAAAATGTTTTCCACATCTTGGCCATTCAACGCATTGATGTAGGTGACCTGGACGCACTCCACGTTGGCGGCATCGTTGGCCAAATGGTTCAAGGCCTCTTTGACGTCGCTCCAGGCAAACCGCAAAACCGGATAGGCCTTGTCCGCGCGGGAAAAAAACGGTGTTGGAATCACGCCCGCACCGCTGTACTGCGCCTCACTGTGCCCGGGCTGGGGCTCTTGGTGTGTGCCATTGACATGGTATGACGCCTCCATGTAGTAGACCATGGGCAGGTCCAGCACATCGAGCCAAATGACGGGTTGGTCGCCATCGTGACCGTGCTCGTGCCACAGTCCGGTTGGGGTCAGGATCAAGTCGCCACGGCTCATGGGACACTTCTCACCTTGCACCGTGGTGTAGGCACCCTCGCCTTCGACAATCATGCGCACCGCGTTGGGAGTGTGGCGATGGGGAGGTGCTAATTCGCCCGGCAGTAGCAACTGCATGCCCAAATAAATGGCGGCACTGGCCTGCATCTTTTGGAGACCATGACCTGGATTGGCCAAGACCAACACCCGGCGCTCAGCTTTCTCGATGGGGGTGAGCTCACCGGCTTTGATGAGCAAAGGCCGAATGTCACCGTAGGCCCAAGCCGTGGCTTGGGTCAAGGGGCGCGGCCGAGTCTGGGGCAAGACCCCTCTTAAGCTCGGCCACAAGGGCACGAGGTTGTGCGCGGTCAGATCTTTCACATACTCTGTGGGCAAATCTTCCAATTTGGCAAGTTCTACGTCTTCCATGTCTTGACTCCTGTGGGTCTTGTCGATACAAAAAAAAGCGGCTGAGAGCGCCAAAATTCACGCTGCCTTGAAAAAAATCAAGCCTAAGTCCAATTCAAAGCTTAGTCCTCGGTTTAGTCCTCGGTTTAATCCTAGGTTCAAGCCTCAGCTCAAGCCTGCACACCCGAGAGGCAGTTGGCGTGCTTCCAACCATACAACCACTCGAGGGCATCGAAAAAGCGCTCGGTGCTGCGGCCTCGCCACAAATCATTTCTCACCAAGCGCTCAACGCCGCTTGCGTGATAGAGTTTGCCCATTTCGCGAGAAGAAAGCACAATCCTCGCTGTTCTGGCCACCCGGGCCCTTTGGTACAAATCCAAAGCTCGCACCCAATCGTGCGCGCAAACTCTCAAGCACTCGGCCAGTGTCACCGCATCTTCCATGGCCATGCAAGCGCCTTGCGCCATATACTGCGTGGTCGGGTGGGCCGCGTCCCCCAACAAAGTGCTGCGTCCAAAACTCCACTGTGCAATCGGGTCTCGATCCGCGGTGGCCCACCGTCGCCAACTCTTGGGTAAATCGATGAGTTGGCGCGCCTGAGGGCACACACCTTCAAAATAGCTTTGCACCTCGGCTTGTGAGCCCTCAGTGACACCCCACTCTTCGGTCTGCCGTGAGTGAAAGGTCACCACCACATTGTATTGTTCACCGCCCTTGAGGGGGTAATGCACCAAGTGGCAATTAGGCCCCACCCAAAGTGCGGCGGCATTCCATTGCAGCTCTTTGGGAAACTCTTGAACGGGCACGACAGCGCGGTAGACCACATGGCCAGTGACGCGGTGAGGGTCTGCCACAAAATGCTGCCTCACCACCGACTTCACACCGTCGGCTCCAATCAAGGCTTGCCCATCAAACGCGCGGTTGTTTTGATCATAGACGCGCACGCCGTTTGCAAGGGTCTCGATGCGTTCGATTCTGGTCGAGGTAAGAAACTCAACATGGTCACTTTCCTTGGCCGCCTCCAAAAGCGACTGGTGCATGTCTGCTCGGTGGATGACGGCATAGGGGTTGTCAAAGCGGTCTCGAAATGCTTGTCCTGTTGGGATCTTGACCACGACCTTGGCATCCACCGCATCGCACATGATCAGGTCATCGGTGTAGACCGCCCGGGTTCTGGCACGCTCACCCAAGCCCAAGGCATCAAAAGCGGCAAAGGCATTGGGGCCGAGTTGAATACCCGCGCCGATCTCCCCAAGCTCTGGAGCTTGCTCGAAAATGGTGGAGGCCACGCCCTGCTTGGACAAGGCCAAGGCCGCCGCCAAACCGCCGATCCCTCCCCCCACAATCAAAACAGGGGCAGATTGCACGTTTTTGGACATGAACTGAAAAACCTTTTCTTCACTCGAACTGTACACTGACCCACATTGGCCAAGACGCTTGTGCGGGCCAATAAAATTCCTCAGCCAAGGCGACACACTCAAGTATATCGACACAAAGGGAAATACTCTCTGACAACAATCCACTCTTTTTTGAAGGGTGGTCCCACTCCAGAATAAAATACCTAGGTATTAACCCTAGACTCCAACAGGCTTTAAAGCTCCATCTGACAATTGGTTGCTTAGGCAACTAAAATGAGGGAATGACTGTTCAAACGCCGCCCGTCATCGGGGATTTCTACCAAAGCGAGACCTATTTGCAAGCCTTTTGTGTCGGGCGTCTCATTCGTAAAGTGTTCAACTCAATTTTGAGCCAAGCCGATGAAGAGCTTGCCGCCTTTGGTTTGACCTATGCCCAATGGTTCCCCCTTTTTCAACTGACCCAATCGAGCTCTTGGACAGTGCTGGGTTTGGCCAAAGAAATAGAAGTCAACCCTGGCGCCCTGACCCGCTCACTCGATCGCCTGGAGAAAAAAGGCCTCATTCAGAGAAAGCGCAGTCTCTTGGACAAGCGTGTGGTCCAACTCACCTTGACCGAGCAAGGCAAAGAAATTGCCACCCGCGTGCCGCTTATTTTGAGCGGCGTGATGAATCGACATCTGATCGGCTTGGGACCCCAAGCGAGCCGTGTTCTCATCGAATCACTGCAACAAATGCTGATCTCGGGCGAGCGCGCACTCGAGCAAGACCCATGCAAAAAAAAACCGGCCAGTGACTCCACGCCCTCAAAGCATACCCAAAAGCCACCCCATTCACTTCAGCATTGAACACCATGACACACCAAAACCCTTCATCTCAGCCTGCCACACCACGGCTCACAGGGTCAATGATGGCTCCAAAGAAGAATGCCAGGTTTACGGCGTGGACTTGGGACTGCTTGTGCCTGGCCACCGTGCTGGTGTTCAGCGCATGCGCCGAGCGCGGTATCGACACGCCAGCCTTGGCCAAACTCGACACGAGTGATTGGTCGAGCCCCAAAAGCGCTCTTCAAGATCGACTCCAATCGGTCTTGTCTGCCAAGGCGCCAACCCAAGCCGACCAACTTCACAGCGCCAACTGGTGGGAGCTTCTGGGCAACCCCGAGCTCTCGGCCTTGGTGAGCAAAGCGTTGGCACAAAATCCCAGTTTGAGCTTGGCCAAAACTCGCATTGAAAAAGCCCAATCTTTGGCAGGTCTCAGTCGATCAGCCACCCTGGTTCAGGTCGACGTGGGGCTTGAAGTCTCACGTCAACTTTATTCCCAAAACGGCATCTTTCCGCCCCCCATTGCTGGGAGCATGGTCAACATGGGCAGCTTGCAAACGAACGTGAACTGGAACCCTGACTTGATGGGTGCGCGTGCAGCGCAGCTGCGCGCGGCCATTGGTGAGGTCAAAGCCCAAGAAGCCCAAAGCCACTATGCCCAACTGCAAATGGCCACCCAAGTCACGCTCACCTTCATCAATTTGGCCTCTTGGGTGGACCAGGCGGACTTGGCACGCCAACAACGCCAGTTGCAAGCCGACACAGTGGCGCTGCTGGAAGAGCGCGTGGCGCATGGGCTTGACAACCGCATCGAGCTCACTCAAGCTCAGTCTGACCTCAAAGACCGTGACACCTTGCTCAGTTACATTCAAGCGCAAGTGCTCACGACCCAACACCAACTCGCGGTGTTGACTGTACAAGATCCCTTGAGCCTTGAGCCTCTGACTCCCCACTTGGCCAACCTCAAAACGCCCCAGTGGCCAGCACCCTTGGGGCTGAATTTGCTCACACAACGGGCCGATCTGAGGGCCGCGCAGTGGCGCGTTCAAGCCGCCTTGGGCCAAGTCGAGTCGGCCAAGCTGAATTTTTACCCCAACGTCAATCTGGGCCTTTTTGCAGGTTACAACTCCATCGAGTTGAATCAATTGCTGCGCGGCCAAAGCCTTCAATATGGCTTGTTGCCCAGCGTGAGTCTGCCCATCTTGGATGGGGGCCGACTGCGCGCTCAGCTCTTTGGCAGGGAGAGCGAACGCGATGGCGCCATTGCGCAGTACAACGAGACCTTGCTTGAGGCCGTGAAAGAGTGTGCCAACGCCTTGAGTGAACTTCAAAGCATTGAGCCTCAATTGAAGCAAACCACCGAATCGTTGGCCCTGGCTCGAAAAGCGCAAGCTCTGTCGCTACAGCGGCGTGAACAAGGGCTGACCAATTTGCAACCCGTGCTGGGAGCCAAGCGCGCGAGCTTGAACAAAGCGCAAGGTTGGGTCACTTTGCAAGCCAAAGCACTGAGCGCTCACGTCACCCTTATCAACGCCTTGGGTGGAGGCTACAGCGACCCCTCCGCCTTGGCCTTGCTAAGCCATTGAGCCGTTGAGCCGTTGACACCTTGAAACCTTGAAACCTTGACTGCCTTAAAGAGCCACGGCATCGATTTTCACCCTTTTGATTGATTTTTTTAAAAACACCTCTGACCATGAACGACACCCACAACGAAACCTCCGCCAACAACCGCCGTTTAGGCCTCACCGTGGTGGCCTCTGCCGTCCTCGTCCTCGCTTTGGGCTACGGCGCATGGCACTGGTTCACGGGCCGCCACCAAGAGAACACCGACAACGCCTATGTGTCAGGCAATGTGGTTCAAATCACGCCCCAAATCACAGGATCAGTGACCTCCATACTGGCCGACGAGGCCGACATGGTCAAGGCCGGACAAGTGCTCTTCAAGATGGACCCCATGGACGCCAAGCTCGCCTTGGAGCAAGCCCAAGAGCAGCTCGGTCAAGCGGTGCGCGAGGTCAAAACCATGTTTGACAACAACCAGACCTTGTCGCAACAAATCAAGGTCCGACAAGCCGATGTGGCCAAGGCGCAAAACGAACTCAGCAAAGCCCAAGGCGACCTCGAGCGTCGCAGCCCCATGAGCCAAAGCGGCAGCGTGGGCCTAGAGGAAATTGCACACGCGAGCGAGCAAGCCCTGATGGCCAAGCACAATGTCGATCAAACCTTGGCCGCCTTGGAAGTGGCCAAAGACCAATTGACCGCGAGCTTGACGCAAACCAAGGGCACCACGGTGGCCCAACACCCCAGCGTCAAGCGCGCTGCCAGCAAAGTACGCGAGGCCTATTTGGCCATGCACCGCACTGACATTTTGTCGCCCATCGATGCCCATGTGGCCAAGCGATTTGTTCAACTCGGCCAGCGCGTGGCCGCCGGCTCGGCCTTGATGACCCTCGTGAGTTTGGATCAACTGTGGGTGGACGCCAATTTCAAAGAAGCCCAACTAAAAAATATCCGTTTGGGCCAAAACGTCACCTTGGACTCTGACCTTTACGGCTCTCAAGTGACCTACCACGGCAAAGTGGCCGCATTGGGCTCGGGCACCGGCGGGGCTTTTGCACTGCTGCCCGCACAAAATGCCACCGGCAACTGGATCAAGGTGGTGCAGCGCGTACCGGTGCGCATCTCGCTTGACCCCCAAGAACTCAAAGTGAACCCGCTCAGATTGGGTCTGTCCATGGAGGTGAGTGTCGACACCAGCGACCAAACCGGCGCACTGCTCACCACCCAACCTCGCGCCCAGGCACTCTTCTCAACCAAGGCCTATGAGACCGATGAGGCCCAGGCCCAGGCTGTCGTACAACGCATCATCCATGACAATTTATAAGACCCGTCTGACACACCACTCGGTCCAATCACCACATCGGGTCGTGGATCCACAAAGATTTTTTTCATGAGTGACACTTTGACATCCAATGGGCCCAATGGGCCTAAGCCTGCAGCCTACACCCCCCCCGAGCCCTTGACGGGCTTGGCTTTGGTGCTGGGCACCTTGTGCCTATCCTTGGCCACCTTCATGAATGTGCTCGACTCCTCGATTGCCAACGTCTCCATTCCTGGGATTTCAGGCGACCTGGGTGTGAGCCCGAGTCAGGGAACCTGGGTGATCACGAGTTTTGGGGTGGCCAATGCCATCTCGGTTCCACTCACCGGCTGGCTCACGCAACGCTTTGGCGCTGTGAGTCTGTTCACCTGGAGCATTGTGCTTTTTGTGTTGGCCAGCATCTTGTGCGGTTTGGCCCCCTCCATTGAGTGGCTGGTGGCGTTTCGCGTCTTGCAAGGCTTGGTGGCGGGCCCCATGATTCCCCTGTCACAAACCCTGCTGATGTCGAGCTACCCCAAATCGCGCGCGGGCACGGCCCTGGCACTTTGGGGCATGACCACCTTGGTGGCGCCCGTGGTGGGCCCCCTTTTGGGTGGCTGGATCACGGACAACATTTCCTGGCCTTGGATTTTTTACATTAACGCCCCAGTGGGGGTGGTCGCAGCCATGCTCACTTGGGTGATCTACAAAAAACGCGAAACCCCCATCCGAAAACTCCCGATTGACTCGGTAGGTCTCGCCCTCTTGGTCGTGTGGGTGGGCAGTTTGCAATTAATGCTTGACAAAGGCAAAGAGCTCGATTGGTTTGCCTCGAACACCATCGTGATCTTGGCCGTGGTGGCCGCCATCAGCTTTGCGGTCTTTTTGGTCTGGGAGTTCACCGACGCCCACCCGGTGGTGGACCTGCGGCTTTTTTTGGGCAAGAACTTCTTTTTTGGTTGCCTCTCCCTTTCCTTGGCCTATGGCATCTTTTTTGGCAACAACGTGATCTTGCCCTTGTGGCTGCAGCAGTGGATGGGCTACACCGCGACCTCGGCGGGCATTGCACTCGCACCTGTGGGAGCCTTGGCCATCCTATTGACACCCATCGTGGGCAAGAAGCTCAACGTCTGGGACCCCAGACTCATGGCCACCGGGGCCTTCATGACCTTTGCGGTGGTTCTGTGGATGCGCGCCTCATTCACCACACAGACGGATCTGGGTTTTATCTTGATTCCGACGATTTTGCAAGGTGCGGCGCTGGCCTTTTTCTTCATCCCCTTGACCACGGTGTCGCTTGCCGGTCTGGGCCCAGAGCGCATCCCTGCCGCTGCAGGCTTGTCGAACTTTGTGCGCATCACGGCTGGCGCCATGGGCACCTCAATTGCCACCACGGTGTGGGACCAACGCGCCTCTTTGCACCACGCCCATTTCACCGAGCCTTTGGTCCAAGACCAAGGGGCTTTTGGCGCCTTCGTGGCAGCAATGAACCAAGCCGGACTGAGCACCGAGCAAGCTTGGATTCAAGTCAACCGCATGATCGACCAGCAAGCCTTCACCCGCGCAGCCGATGATATCTTTTACGCCTCGGGCTGGTTCTTTGTCATTTTGATTGCCATCATTTGGATCCCTGACCGTCCAGCCAAGTTCAAACACTCAGGGCCATCGAGCAAATCTGGCCCGAATGCAAGCGTCAACCCGGGCAGCAGCGCCGCCGCAAGTGCAGCGCATTGAGGCACCAAAGACCGCTGCAAAAAAAACCCTTAGCGTCGCCCCTTGGCGACGCCTCATTGCATCACTTGGGTTGAGCCACAGTGCGCAAATAGGGCTTGATGGTTTTAAAGCCCTGAGGATACAGTTGCTTGGCTTCATCATCGCTCACCGATCCGGCGATGATCACATCTTGCCCTGGCACCCAGTTCACTGGCGTTGCCACCTTGTGGGCTGTGGTGAGCTGAATGGAGTCCAAGACGCGTATGATTTCATCGAAGTTTCTGCCCGTTGTCATGGGGTAGGTGAGCATCAATTTGATTTTTTTGTCGGGGCCAATGATGAAGACCGACCTCACTGTCGCATTGGTGGCAGCGCTTCTCTCGGCACTTGGTGCATCGCTCTCGGGCAGCATGTTGTAGAGTTTGGCCACATGCAGATCGGTGTCACCGATCATCGGGTAGTTCACCCGGTGCCCCTGGGTTTCCTCAATGTCCTTGGCCCAGGCACTGTGGTTCTCCACGGGGTCAATGCTCAGACCGATGAGTTTGCAGTGGCGCTTGGTGAACTCGGGTTCAATTTTCGCCATGTAACCGAGCTCTGTCGTGCAGACCGGCGTGAAGTCCTTGGGGTGCGAAAATAAGCATGCCCATTGGTCGCCAATCCAATCGTGAAAGTGTATCTCACCCGTGGTGGTCTTGGCAGTAAAGTCCGGTGCAATGGAATTGATTCTGAGGGTCATCGGTTTGTCTCCTTGGGGTTAAAAATTGGCAATAGCGCTGTTCATTGTAGGACGTGACAAGAACTTTCGCGACGGATACTTTCAAGATCCTTCCAGGTCAACAGACCTGCAAAGGCCAGGGGCTCTCAGTTGACCTCAAGCCTCGACCTTGGCGCTGATGGGGGGCTTTGGCAAATACGCCACACCAGGCTCGACTTCAAAAACGAAATCCAAGCTCCACCAATCGTTGCCGCTCAGACCACTGGGGTCCGTCTCTCCTTGGTGCAAGACATATTGGCCAATCAAGGCCTGGGTGACCCCAAATTGAACATCGGTCTCTAGATACGGGTCGTCATTGGAGTAGACCTGCGAGAACTGGGTTTTAAATCCCTCTTTAAAGATCAAGAAATGCAAATGTGCAGGGCGCATATTGTGCCGACCCAATTTGGTGAGCACCTCGCCCACCAAGCCATTGATGGGAATGGGGTAGCCCGCGGGCTTGATGGATTTGAAAGCCAGGTGGCCGTCTTGGTCGGTCTCAAAGCGCCCGCGCAAATTCATCTCGGCTTGGGAGGCATCTTGGTTTTCGTAAAAGCCCTTGCTCGAGGAATGCCAGACATCGACCAAGGCGTGAGACACCGGTTGGCCTTGGAGGTCCTTGACCCATGCGTTCACATACAAGGTCTCCCCGGGTGTGGGTGACCTGACAATCGACTCACCACTTGGAGTGAAGGGTGAGTCTTGCCGCCAAAATGGTCCCATCAAATTCGCCGTGGTCGCTCGCTTGCCGCCTTCTCCGTTGTTGCTCAAACACACCAAGGCTGAAACCCCAAGCGAGCCTGCCATCAAGGTCACCTCATTGTGTGAAGCACTGCTTTGCTGCCCGAGCTTGGCGATGAGTCCACAGGCTTGGTGAAACTCGGCTTCGGTGAGCCCCACATCGCTCACAAATGCATGCAAATGTTTGACCAATCCCACCATGATCTGACGGGTTCGGGGATCCTCGGTCTTGGCCATTTGCTCCAAAACATAGCGGGTGAGTTCTTCTGGTTTATTCAAAAACATGTTGGAGTCCTTGGTTCTAAGTAAAAAATAAAGTGCGCCAAGCCTAAACTCCCCACGGCGACCATCCCACGAGGCGCTCATTAGGGTTACCAAGGGTTTAACCTAGGTTGAATCTGTGCGATGATTTTACGTTGGGGCTTGAGTCTTTGATCGGCCAGCGCCAACGCCAAGGGAAAATCCTGATGAAGGACCCCGTTGAGAAACAGACTCGCACCTCATCATCACTCTTTTCCCACCCCATTTTTGCCCACCCTTTTTATTGGCCTTGCCTTGAAAGTTTGAATTTTGAATACCCCAAAAATTGACATCTACAACCACGTCATGCCACCGAGTTATGTTGAGCTTGTCAAAAAACACGGCCGCGACCCGGGAATGATCAAACGCATGAGCAACTTGCGCATGCTCTGGGACATGCCCGCGCGGGTGGAAATGCTCAAACAGTTTCCCGATGTGCAACAAATCATCTCTTTGGCGGTGCCTTCGCCCGAGATGATGGGCTCGCCCGATGAGTCCCCCGCCTATGCCCGCGTGGCCAATGAAGGGATGGCGGCGATTTGCCGTGAGTGGCCCCAGCAGTTCCCCACCTTTGTTGCCTCCTTGCCCATGAACAACCCCCAAGCGGCCCTCATTGAGATGGACCATGCCATTGAGGTGCTGGGTGCCAAGGGCATTCAAGTGCTCTCGCATGCCAGTGGCAAGGCGCTCGATCACCCTGAGATTTTTCCCATCTTTGAGCGAATCACCAACCACCACCACCTGCCCGTTTGGATGCACCCCACGCGCCCAGGCAACAAGCCCGATTACGACAGCGAAGACCGCTCAAAATACGAAATTTGGCAAGTTTTGGGCTGGCCCTTTGAGACCAGTGTGGCCATGTCGCGCATGGTGTTCTCCGGACTCTTTGACCGCTTGCCCGAGCTCAAACTGATCACCCACCACTGCGGCGGCATGCTGCCCTATTTCGAAGGCCGGGCCGAGACCTTGTGGGCGCAATTGGGCTCGAGAAGTGCCGATGGCAGCGAGGACCAGGTCTTGGCGAATCTAAAAAAGAAACCCATGGAGTATTTCAAAATGTTCTATGGCGACACGGTCCTCGGGGGATCGTCTTCAGCTTTGCGCTGTGGACTCGATTTTTTTGGCCCTGAGCACGTGGTCTTTGCCAGCGACTGTCCTTTTGATCCAGAGGAAGGTCCCATGTTCATTCGCGAAGGGATCCGCTCCATTGAGACACTCAACTTGGGTGCGGAAGATGCCAGAAGAGTTTATTTTGGCAACGCCTTCAAATTGCTGGGCTGGGATAAAGACGCCAAGGCCTGAGCTGGCATTCACCTCATCACTCAAGCTCACCGTTTCACCCCAACTCCAAGACAAAGATTGATCCACACAATGAAGATGTTCACACCCCATTTTTTTGCACGAGCACTCTTGGGTGCTAGCCTTTTGAGCAGCTGTTTTGTCCAAACCGCCTGGGCCGTTTATCCTGAACGGGTGGTCTCCCTGATCGTGCCCTTCACCGCTGGCTCGGGCAGTGACATCTTGGCACGCATCATCAGTCCTAGACTGTCTGAGCGCTGGCATCAAGCGGTGATTGTGGACAACCGCGCCGGAGCCAGTGGCAACATTGGCGCAGACTACGTCTCCAAGGCAGCCCCCGATGGATTGAATTTGCTCATGGCCATCAACACCATCACCATGGCGCCCAATTTGTACAAAAAGCCTGGCTTTGACCCAGTCACTGATTTCTCGCCGGTGATGAAATTGACCGTGGCCAACTTTGCCATCGTCACCAATCCCGTGCTGCCTCCCAATGACTTGAAAAGCCTCATCCAGTTTCTCAAAGCCCACCCCAATCAGTACAACTTCGGCTCCCCGGGCAACGGCACCCCGCATCACTTGGCGATGGAACTCATGAAGATGCAGTTGGGGCTTGAGCTGCTGCACGTGCCTTACAAAGGGCTCAGCGGTGCCACCACCGATTTGCTTGGCGGTCAAGTTCAGTTGATGTTTGCAAGCGTTCACTCCATGCTACCAAACGTCAAAGCGGGCAAGCTCAAAATGATTGCAGTCACCGGTGCCACCCGTTGGCCCCTCTTGCCCAATGTGGGTACGTTCAGAGAACAAGGCGTGGACTTCATGGACGCCGTGGACGCTTGGTACGCCATGTTTGCACCGCCCAAAACGCCTGTAGAGATCATCAATAAATTGATCCTCGATTTGACGGCTGTCCTCAACACGCCCGAGATCAAAGAACAATTGAGCGCACAAGGTCTCACCGTTCAACTGAGCACACCCGAGCAGCTCGGCCAATTGGTGGCCAGCGACACCGCACGTTGGAAAAAAACCATTGCCGACGCCCACATCACAGCCGATTGAGTGCCTCAACCTCACCTCTTTTGGGGTCTGAGCAAGACAAGGTGACTGGTGTTTACCCTAGGACTCAAACCCAATTGAACCGACTCGGATAGCGTGAGGGGCAGTAAACTTGGAAAAACCAAATTGCTTTGACAAAAAACAAGCTTTAATTTCTATGAAATTATTTTTGTGCGTTTTTTTAACTAAGATGTAAATGCGTTGAATTGTATAAATTTGCTTGGGGTTCTTCCAAATGGCGTATTTTGCGTGATGCTGATGGCCCGATGCAGACAACAAACATTCACGAAATCGGCACTGTATTATTAAAAAATCAATGGAGAAATGACATGAAACCCATCCTTAAAACAACAATGCTTGCCGCCCTTATGGCCAGTGCAGGCTTGGCCTGGAGCGATGACACCATCAAAATCGGCGTGAGCGGTCCCTTCACCGGCGGCTCCTCGTCCATGGGTGTGAGCATGCGCGACGGTGTGCGTTTGGCCACCCAAGAGATCAACAAAGCGGGTGGCGTTTTAGGTAAAAAAATTGAACTCATCGAGCGCGATGATGAGGCCAAGAACGAGCGTGGCGTACAAATCGCCCAAGAGCTCATCAACAAAGAGCACGTGGTGGCCGATTTGGGTTTCATCAATACGGGGGTAGCGCAAGCGGCTCAACGTTTTTATCAAGAAGCAAAAATTCCAGTCTTCAACAACGTGGCCACCGGCTCGATCTTGACCAAGCAGTTCATCGCGCCAGAGTTCTCTGAAAACTATATCTTCAGAAATGCAGCTAGCGACAGCATCCAAGCCCCCATGATTGTAGAAGAGGCCGTGGTTCGTCGTGGCTTTAAGAAGGTCGCCATTTTGGCCGACTCCACCAACTATGGTCAACTTGGCTTGGCGGATTTGGAAAAAGCCCTGGCCGCCAAAAGCATCAAGGCTGTGGCCACTGAAAAATTCAACATCAAAGACATTGACATGACCGCACAGCTGCTCAAAGCCAAAGAAGCTGGCGCTGAAGTGATTTTGACCTACGGCATTGGACCAGAGTTGGCACAGATTGCCAACGGCATGACCAAACTCGGCTGGAAGGTGCCCATGATTGGAAGCTGGACGCTGTCCATGGCCAACTTCATTGACAATGCGGGACAAGGCGGCCAAGGCGCTCGCATGCCACAAACCTTTATCCAAGAGCCCAACACGGTCAAGAGAAAAACCTTCATTGATGCTTACCTCAAAGAGTTCAAGCCCAAAAATAATCGCATCGATTCGCCCGTTTCTGCTGCACAGGCCTATGACTCGGTTTACCTTTTGGCCGCAGCCATCAAGCAAGCGGGTTCCACCGATGGCGTTAAAATTCGCGAAGCACTCGAAAACCTTCAGACCAAGGTCGATGGCGTGGTGATGGTGTATGACCACCCCTTCACCAAGAGCGATCACGAAGCCATCACCGCCAACATCCCCATCTATGGCGAAGTCAAGTCTGGCAAGGTGGTTTACGCTTATGAGGAAGATCGCCTCAAGGGCGCTGACCTTAAATTAAAAGACAGCAAAGCCAAAGCCAAGTAAACGCGAGAATTGACTTTGCTCACCGTGCTGCCTACCTCAGCACGGTTTTTTTTTGTAAGATCTACCATGGTATCCCTCGCCTCGAGGCCAACAGCTTAAAGCAAACAATCGATGGAAATCCTTTTACAACTTATTTATAGCGGTATTGCACTCGGCATGATCTATGCGGTCATCGCTTTTGGCTACCAATTGACCTTTGCCACCTCGGACACCTTGAACTTTGGTCAAGGTGAAGCCTTGATGCTCGGCGCCTTGGTGGGACTGTCCTTGGTCGACACGTTCGGCATGAACTATTGGTTGGCCATTCCTGTGGTGGGCGTGTTTGGGCTCTTTCAAGGGGCCTTGGTCGAGCGCGTGGGGGTGAGGCCTGCGATCAAGCTCAAAAGCGAATTTGGCTGGATCATGTCCACCATTGCGCTGGGGATCATATTTAAAAATGTTGCCGAAAACATCTGGGGGCGCGACGACTTGCGCTTTCCCTCCCCCTTGGACGAGTCCCCCATCAAACTCTTTGGCGCAAACGTCTTGCCCATGGAAATCTTAGTGATTGGGGGCGCCCTTCTCATGATGGTGCTCATCGAATTTTTCAATCGAAAAACCATCTTTGGCAAAGCCGTGGTCGCCACGTTCAATGACCGCGAAGCGGCTCGCTTGATGGGCATCAACACTTCGGTGGTGATCACTTTCTCTTATGCCTTGTCGTCCATGACCGCCGCATTTGCCGGCATTTTGGTGGCCCCCTTGACCCTCACGGGTGCGACCATGGGCTCGGTGCTCGGCCTCAAGGCCTTTGCCGTGGCCATCATTGGTGGTCTCACCAGCGGTCTTGGCATCGTGGTGGGGGGCATACTGTTGGGTGTGGCAGAAACCACCACTGGTTTTTATATCTCCACGGGCTACAAGGACGTTCCAGGACTGGTCTTGCTTTTATTGGTGCTGGCGGTAAGACCGTCTGGCTTGTTTGGTAAAACGGCGATTAAAAAAGTATGACCATGCGTGCACATTCCTCATCTTGGGCTGCAGTGGTTTGGGTCTTGGCCGTTTTAATTCCTCTGGCCATTCCAAACCCGTATTACATCCATTTGGTCGAGACCATCATGATCTACTCGATCTTGCTCTTTGGCCTAGACATTGTGGTGGGCTACACGGGACAAGTCTCACTCGGTCACGCTGGACTTTTTGGCATAGGCGCCTACACCGCAGGCGTGATGTTCATGAAACTGTCTGCGAGCGTGTGGTTCATTTTGCCCACCAGCATTGCAGTGACTGCGGTGTTTGGCGCCATCTTGGCGCTACCGGCCTTGCGTGTTTCTGGCCCATATTTGGCGATGGTGACCTTGGCATTTGGCACCATCATTCAGATCTTGATCAATGAAATGACTTTTTTGACCGAAGGTCCTTTGGGCATCAAAATCGCGAAACCTGTGCTCTGGGGAGAAAAGCTCACTGAGCGCGAGTTCTACTGGCTAGTCTGCGTGATACTGGGACTGGCTTTGATTTTCGTGCACCGTGTGTTGCGTTCACACTTGGGTCGCGCTTTTGAAGCGCTCAAGGGCTCGCCCATTGCATCAGACTGCATGGGCGTGTCAGTCTATCGCTACAAGGTGTATGCCTTTGTCGTGAGTGCGGGCTTGGCCGGTTTGGCCGGCAGTTTGTACGCTTACTCTGAGCAGTACATCTCACCCAACACCTACAATTTTGAGCTCACCGTGCTCTTTTTACTCGCCACCATCATGGGTGGTCGCAAAACCCGCAGCGGCGCCATCATTGGGGCCACGATCATTGTGATGCTCCCCAAACTGCTCGACGACATTGAGCTCTTTCGCTGGGTGGCCTCCACGGCAGCCGTGGTCATTGCCGTGGGTGCCGTCATTGGGCTACAAAAAAAATTCACCACCCCAAAGGCGGTCATCATCCCAGTGGTCGGCACTTTGGCGTTGGCCGCATTTTCTTATCAGCTAAAGAACATGACCGACTGGCGGCTGAGTATTTTTGGATTGATGATTTTGTTTGTGGTGTATTACTTGCAAGACGGCATCGTGGGCTTTATTTCAAAATTGGGCCACTTGGGCGAAGTCGAGAGCACCTCCCTTAGAGAAACTGATTCCGTGCAGGCTTCATCGGACGTGGCTCACCCATCGACGGCACTGGGACAAAACCGCAATCACGCCGTGAGCGCCGTGAGCGCCACAGTGCCCCATTCGATCATCTTGAGCGCCCAATCGGTCTTGATGCAGTTTGGTGGCCTCAAAGCCATCAACGACGTGAACCTGGTCATCAAGCGCGGCGAAATTCATGGCCTCATAGGCCCCAATGGATCGGGCAAGAGTACCATGATGAATGTGCTCACTGGCATCTACATCCCAAGCGCTGGACAAATCGAATTCAATGGTCAAAGCGTTGTGGGGCGCTCAAGCTCAGATATTGCCTTGTCGGGGATCGCCCGAACTTTTCAAAATGTTCAACTCTTTGGCGACATGAGCGTGCTGCAAAACGTTTTGGTGGGTTTGCACCACAGCTTTGAGAGCCCTTTGTGGAATGTGGCGCTGCATGCACCCTCTTACCTCAAAGAGGAGATGCAAGCGAACGCGCGCGCGCACGATTTGCTGGAGTTTGTCGGACTCGATGCGTTGTCCAATGAACTCGCCCATAACTTGCCGTATGGTAAACAGCGGCTACTGGAAATCGCCAGGGCCTTGGCATTGAATCCTCAGTTGCTACTGCTCGATGAGCCTGCTGCTGGTCTAACCGCTCCCGATATCAAGGAGCTCATCGCCTACATCCGAAAAATTCGTGACAGTGGGGTAACCATCATTTTGATTGAGCACCACATGGATGTGGTGATGGGCATTTGTGACACTGTCTCGGTTCTCGATTTTGGTCAAAAGATTGCTGAAGGCAAACCTGCAGAGGTTCAAGCCAATGAGAAGGTCATTACCGCTTACTTGGGTGGCAGCAGCACCACGGAAAAGGTGCAATAGAAATGGCGATGACACTTTTTGAAAGAGCCCCATGTTAAAGATCCATCAACTCGAAGCCGGCTACGGCAAAGTGCACGTGCTTCACAGCATCTCATTGCATGTGCCCAAAGGACAGGTGGTCACTTTGATCGGCTCCAATGGTGCGGGCAAGACGACCACCATGCGGGCCATCAGCGGCATGATCAAACCGTCCGCTGGAGAAATCACGCTCAATGGCCACCCAATTCATGGGAAGGAATCCAATCAAATCGCCAAACTGGGGATTGCCCACTCGCCGGAAGGACGACGTGTGTTTGCCACCATGAGTGTCACGGACAATTTAATCTTGGGTGCATTTCCAAGACTCACTGGATCACGGCCCAAAGGGGACGTGAGTGCTGATTTGGAAAAAGCCATGGAGTTGTTCCCACGATTAAAAGAGCGACGTCAACAACTGGCTGGAACACTGTCTGGGGGCGAGCAACAAATGTTGGCGATGGCCCGCGCAGTGATGCTCAACCCCGACGTCATCTTGCTCGATGAGCCCTCCATGGGCTTGGCCCCTATTTTGGTCGAAGAGGTTTTTAAAATCATCGCCCGCCTCAAACAAGAGGGGATGACCATGCTCTTGGTGGAGCAGTTTGCCGCGGCCGCGCTCAATGTGGCCGACTATGGGTATGTGCTGGAAAATGGACGCATCTCAGTTCACGGGCCAGCGCAGCAACTCAAGACCGACCCGGCTGTGATCGCCGCTTATTTGGGGGGAGGTGGGACCTCACATTGAGCTGAAAATCCCAATCCCTGCTCTAAACCAGGCTTTCAATGGCAGATTTTCGATGCCAGGTTTTAACGCCAGCGCCCGCCTCTGCCATAGTAGCCGCCAAACCCAATGCCCAGGCCAATGCCAACAGCCAAGGGATAAGGGTTATAGGCCGGTGCGTAATACGTCCCATAGGGATAGGGGTTGACGTAAACGGGCTGTGCGGGATACACCGTGGTGGCTTGCTGCACATATTGAGGAGCAACAGCGCCTTGGGCGGTGTTCATGCCCTCGATGGGCCCAGGCGGCACACCCGCCCCCATGGCCGAAGCAGGAGGAGGAGGCATGGCGCTGGTGGCTGGGGTGATGTCAATGCTCAGGCTCGAGCCCGGATCTTTTGCCATTTGAACACTGTACTGTTTGCCCGCATATTCATACACCACGTTGTAATGGGTGACTTGGTTGCTCAAGGTGTATTGGGTGCTGCATTGTTGTACAGTGGCCGCTGTTGTGGGGTTGCCTTCAATATGGTCGCCAATGGCAGCGCCGCCGATAACACCCAATGCTGTGGCCGCCGCGTTGCCGGCTCCCTTGCCAATGGCGTTGCCGATGACGCCACCGGCAAGCGCACCCATGACGGCACCGGCTCCGGTTTTGGGCTCTTGCACCACGACAGGGACGTTATTGCAAACTCTTTGGGGCACATTGACTTGCTGCACCACAGCTGTGCTTGAAATGACCTTCGCCTGCTCAAGTGCCCATGCACCTGAACCCAGTCCAGCCAAAAGGATGGCGATCAAGGTTTTCAATGGATGAATTTTCATAAATTTCTATATGGATTGATCAATGAATTGATTATCCGCTATTTGCAGAAAAAGATCATTAACTGAATATGAATTCGAGTAAAGAACTTTAAACACGCCGTCCCAATCATGGAAAATTTCATGCTTTTCACCCAATCGATCTGCCCTGCATTCGCCTTGGGATACCGCGGACCTTGAGTGTTGACGGTCTGGGATCACAGCTTAAAAACGAATTAGAAAGTAATCAAAAAAGTAATCAAAAAACCACCTAGGCTTTGACCAACCCGTCGGATTCGGGTACGAGTCCAAAAATTTTGCACCATAATGGGACGCAAAATGGCCACTTTCAAGGCAATGGTCCAGCATTGATCATTAAAAAAGTTAGAATGACCCACTGAAACCTTTGGATTCATGGCCACTCAATCCCTGGGTTCAAACGATGTTGGGCTTGCTGTACCGAACACAGAAAATTTTTAATCCTTGGGTCCCGTGCCAACTCCAACGTTCCCTTGGCCAGATTCAATATTTCGCGCACCATTTTCTTTTTAAAAAAATAGACCATGACTGTCATTGCTGTGGCAAATATCAAAGGCGGTGTGGGCAAATCCACACTGGCCACCAATATTGCAGGCTATTACGCATCGCAAGGACAACGTGTGGCCTTGGGCGACATTGACCGTCAACAATCTTCTCAGTTGTGGTTGGGATTGAGGCCCAACAATTTATCCAAAATAGAGAGCTGGGCCATCAATTTTGATCACATCGCACCCTCACCCAAGGACGTCACCCATGCCGTAATGGATACCCCAGCCGGTCTTCACGGCTGGCGGCTCAAAAGCGTATTGGAGATGAGCGATAAAATTTTAATCCCCATTCAGCCTAGCATTTTCGATATTTTTGCATCTCGTGAGTTCTTAAACCAACTCAAAAGCTACAAACAACTCAATCACATCTCACTGGGCATTGTGGGCATGCGAGTTGACGAGCGCACCATTGCCGCGGCCAAGCTCAAAGAATTCATGGACGCCTTGGACATACCCGTGGTGGGTTTTATTCGAGACACCCAGTACTACATTCAAATGGCAGCCCACGGTTTTTCGCTCTTTGATATGACTCCACAACGCGTGGAACGCGATCTTCAGCAGTGGGAACCCATCACCAAGTGGCTCACGGAATAATCATCTGTGACGTTGAACAGTCGAGCCACGACGATTAAATAGACAGTATGTTGAGTGGGTCTTGCGCTTTGTTGCGAAGTCAATCCAAGAAACTCTGCCTCGAGGTCAAAGTGCTGACGAGCTCTTAGAAAACAGCTTAGACCTCAGAGACTCGGCGAGAAAACTCTTCATCGGACAAAATGGACAACTCTTTGGCTTTGGCACTGTCAATCATCTTCAAGTTCACCATCATGCGAACCAATTGATCTCGGCTTGCTTGGTCCTTGCTTTCGTCCATGGACTCACCAAAGAGCAGCACCATGAGCGTTTTACCCACGATGTTCATCAAAATACCAAACAGCACCAAGCCCATCAACATGGTAGCACCGGCAATCACGCGCCCCCAAAATGTCACGGGGAACATATCGCCATAACCCGTGGTGGTGAGTGTCACAATACACCACCACATGGTGGTGGGGATGGAGTTGAAAAACCGTTTGTCCTCCGCAATGGGGTTTTTACTCACAGGGTCAAGCGGCACATATTTCTCAGGCTCCTTCAAACCTGCGACATTCAGACTTGGATTGGCCTGCATTTTGGCAAATTCCTCGTCCAAGAGTTGCTGACCGTGTGCGATGTTTTCAGCTGAATACAACTCACCCTCAACATAGAACATGAGCGTGCTTGAAATCATCATCACCGAAAACAAGGCGATGAAATAGATTCTCAAATTGGTCACAATTGGATTGGAAGATTTCACCCCACTGGCCAATTGCTGCAAAGCTGTTCTGGCCATCTTGAGAACTCGCAGGACCCGAATCACTCGCAAAAGTCTAAAAACTTTGGCGCCTTGCAAAAAACTCAAATTAAGAACCATCAAGAGCGTTGGCAAAATCGAAATCAGATCCACCAACCCCCAAAAACTAAAGAAATACTTCACGCGGTTGGGTGCAAAATAAAGATTGGCCAAATAGTCGATGGCAAAAAACGACACCGCAGTGATTTCGATCCAATAAAAAAGGGCCTCGTTTTCGCCAGCAAAAGGCTCAACGGTCTCTAGCGCCAAAGTCAAGCAGGAAATGAAAATCCAAAAATTGATGAGCGCTTGCCAACGGCTAAAGTAGGGGTGAGTGGGTTGGGTGAAGGTCTGCTTTAAAAACAAAAATCCAACACGCTCTTGAGATTCAGAATTGATGGTATTCATAGATCAACCAAGCTTGTTCATTAAATAATGATGACGATTATATCGCTCGCTTTTTGATGCGTCAGTTAATCTCATTTTGGGCTAAAACCGTCTGGGTTGGCCCCCACGAGTTAAACCAAAGACTGAGATCCCAACTCAACACGATGCTGTCATGACGCAAGCCCGAGGGAGCCTTGGGCTTGGACCTCCCTGAAATCTGGTAATTCCAACCCCTCGTATTGAACGACTTGGAGTAAAGACTTCTCCAACAGGGCTCGACAATTAGAGGAGACTTGGTGCAAGGAAGCATGAAGCGCTTCATCTTGAGGGCTTGTACTCAAACAGTGCAGGCTATAGAGCTCAAAGCTGGCCAATTGTTCAATGATTTGCGCCAAATGTTTGGGACATTCGCAGAGCAATGAATTGTCAATTTGCGCAAAATGGGCCAGGGCTTCGTTGGAAAACAACCTCTGATTTGGCGATCCGATTTTTTCCACTTGAGACCCCTCCTGAAGCTCAGCCTGAGTGTCGGTGAGCAATAAACTCATGACCCAATCGAGCATCTCTTGGCCCAACAGCGTATCTCTTTTGACTTCTAGCCCCAAGGAGCGCATGCCCTGGAGCTCATGGGCGAGCGCATAGTGATAAAGAACCGCAATGCGCGCACCGGGCAAAAGCTCTCTGAGCGCTTTGAGATCTTTTAAGCTCTCGGCATTGGTCGAATTGAGTTTGATGAGGTAGCAGCTCGCCTCATGGGTCGCGTTGGAAGGCCTGCCCTCCAGCTTTTTAAGCAATGGGGGCAAATCACTTTCTTGGTGCAATTGCAAGTTCACCTGAGCCAAGGCAAACGAGAACCGAAGCGCATTCAAGCGCAAATACAAACCCGAGCCCACCAGGCACAGGCTTTTGTCTTGAGCACCTGTCCAGGCTTTTTGCGAAGAGGGTTGCAGCATTTTGAGGCTCTCGTGCGCTTGCGGTTTGGGCGATGCGGTCAAGAGTTGCTGCTTGTGAGCCAATTCTTGCAGTTGAGCGACGTCCATGCCGGCAATCAAACCCAAGGGTTGGCCCACCAGGGTGAGGCCCTTGATCAAGGCCAGTTTCTTCACCTCTTGTTCGCTGTACAAACGCTGGCCACCTTCACTCATGGACGGTTGAACCACGCGGTGTCGAGTTTGCCAAACCCTGAGGGTGGCCACAGAAAGCCCCGTCATTTTGGCAACAGCGCCAATTCGGTACCGTCCTTCTAACCCGCTCAACAATTCCTTAGACATGCATCACCCCATCCATTGATCAACAACATCAAGCTCCTATTGTATAGACATTGTCTAGGTTTTTATTTTAATAAACCGGAAAATACATATTAAAAAACAATATTAAAGGTAATGTTTAGATAACAATATGAACATCATCTAAAAATATTTAAATTCATTGCCATGTTGTCTAAAAAATCATTCAATGCCATCAATGCTTTGGTGTGGTTGGGGCTAATGCAGGCCGCGGGACCCGTGAGTCTTCAAAAGATCAGCGAAGCCATGCAGGTGTCTATCTCTTCGTTGGAGCAAATCTTTTCAACGCTCAAAGCGTGTGATTTGATTGTTTCATTCAAAGGACCGGGCGGAGGTTATGCCACACGATCCCCCTTGACCTCGATTTCTTTGTGGTCCATTGCCAAACCCTTTGAGGTGGAAGCCCAAAGCATTGAAAAAAACCTCGATAGTGAGAAAAAACAAGTCGGAAAGTTGTCTTCTGAATCGATCTTTGAGATGTTCCAGCACGCTTCCGAGCGGCTGCTGAGCAGCATCTCGCTCCAAGAAGCCCTGGATTTATGCCAAATTGTGCCAGCCGAATCTGAGTTCAAGCACCTTGCTCAATCCAACCGATTCAAACTAAAACCTGTCACCAGCAGCAGTTTTCCAAAAGGACCCAACTCCGTGTTCAATTGGGCCCAGTTCTAAAGGCCATCCCCAACGCGCGAGGTGTTCTACTGTGTATGAACTGGGGAACTGGGGAACTGGGGAATTTGCGCTTAAACCACCCGGAAATGGTGGGTCCCATCTTTTCTCAACTGCTCGACCAAGCCAAACTCCCAGTCCAAGTACGCTTGCATGGCCGGGGCTGAATTTTCCACCCCTTCATAGGGCCGCTGATAGCGGTCTATTCGTGGACTGGCAAGATACGATTCTCCCACCTGGACCGAGTAGCCCAAGTCCACCCAGGCCTGAGTACCACCCACCAAAACATATATCTCCACATTGGGCTTCACGCAGGACCGCAACTCCTGCCATGCGAAGCGTGCACTCAAACCATCCTCACTGGTGAGCACGTAGCGATTGGCTTTGTGTACACGACTGAAATCGTGCTTCATCTGTGAGCGCAACAACCACCATGCGCCAGGGATGTGGCGCTTGACATAGTGAGCACTGGAGGAGATGTCCACCACCAAGGTCAAATTGTTTCTTTGTGCCAACCACTCTTTGAGACTCTCGGGCGTAACTTCAGCAAAACCACCGCTCGCTTGCGGGGGATCGATGTAGCGGGTGTCCTTGCGGGTCAAGTCCCCCGCTCGGACGTACTTGATGACATAGACCTCCCAGGCCATTTGCGCAAGCCAAGACGCGCTCATCATAGCCCTCACCCCTTCGGTGTCATAGAGCACCAAACGAGCGCCCCTCACCGGTGCGAAGTGGTCGGTCTCCTGCACCAATTGCCCCCCTGGGGCATGGATGGCCTTGGGCAGATGGCCTTCTTCAAATTCTCGCGCACTGCGCACATCGAACAAATAAGTGGTGCGTGAGACCTCTGCGCTCAGAGCTTGAAGCTCTTGCAAATCGATGCGCTTCACGCCACTGCGGATGGCCAAAGCAAGAGCGCTCATTTTGGCCTTGCTCAAATCGGCTTCGTTGACATCCCCGAAGGTTTGCGTGCGACCCGACTCCAAGGTTTGCCCTGCCAAGACCCATCCAATGGTGCCATTTTCAAGCGCGCAAACTGGATTGGGAATCCCCGCATTGAGCAAAGACTGTGCACCGATAATGCTTCTCGTTCGTCCTGCGCAATTGACCACGATTCGAGTGGTCACTCGAGGTGCTAGGGTGCGAGCCCTCAGGGCCAATTCAGCACCTGGCACGCTGATCCCTTTGGGGATGGACATGGTTTGGTACTCATCAAAGCGCCTGGCATCGAGTACAACCAAGTCGGCATTTTGATCCAACCAAAACTTCAACTGCGTGGCACTGACATGGGGAGTGTGTTTTTGCGCTGCCACCATTTCGCCAAAGGCTTTGCTCGGGACGTTCACGTCAATGAACATCTCTTGCCCAGCTTGCTGCCAAGCCCTCAAGCCGTTTTGCAAAAGAAAAACGGCCTTGTAGCCCATTTGTTGCAAAATTTCTCTGACTCGCTCAGCAACCGATTCCTCATCGTGGTACAACACAATGGGTGACTCCAGACAAGGCAAGCGTCGATAGGCATCCAGCTCGACACGCGAGAGCGACATTTGGGCCGCGAACAAAGGATGCCCCCTGGCAAATGGATCTTCTTCGCGCAAATCAATGAGGGCCACTTCTTGGCGTGCCAATAAGCGCTCTCTTACCCACATGGCGGATTTTCTGCTGGCGTCATCGGGCGTGATCGTTGAGCTCCCTGTCTGGATTTGCGGCTTGGTTGATGGAGAAGGCGACTGTGTTTGCGCCTGAACATGGGCTAGTCCACTCACCCAGGATGGTGCCTGGATTGGCCCCTGGGTGAGCGACTGCGCAAGGCTTGGTGCGATTGACTTCATCAAGGGCTGTGAAGGCTGTGAGGGCTGTGAGGGCTTCATGCCGTTACTGGCGGAGCTTGCAATGGAGGGAATCACGACATCTGCGCGCGGCCGAATCGATAAACCCGAGCCACTCAAAGCGCCCAGTGTTTGTTCGGGATGATGAACATTGGCATTGGCATTGGCATTGGCGTTGGTGTCTGTGGAGGTGGCGATGGCGGTGGCGGTGTTTGTAGCACTTGAGCCCGATCGCGACAATGGTGCTCGCTCCAGGCCGTCATCGCCCAGGACCACCTTTGCATGGGGCAAAAAGCCAGGCACGCCACTGGGTGTCATCGCCGAACTGAACCCCGCCGCCCCGTCTTGCAACAGGCCTTTGCCCATGGAAGACGTTTTCGCTTGAGCAGGGCTCAACTGATCGATGGCTTTCCTTGACATCCAAGACTTGACCGCACTGGCAGGAGCAGGCGTCGCATGGGCCGCCTCCAGCGTCAATGGCACGGTTTTGGAGATCGGGGGATTGGCAAGCACGGGTGCCGTCTTGTTTGAGGCCGAAGCGTGAGGCGTTCTTGGTGAATGCTCTTGGAAGGAACCCAAGCTCGGAACAGGACTGTAGCCCGATACAAACTCTTTCATTTGACCATCGAGTTGGTAAACATGTCGGGGGATGCGACCAATGTTGCCGCCATAGACATGGATACTGATGGAAGTTTGATCAGAAAAAGTATTCCACACTTTGTGCACATCTCCCAAGCGTGGAGAAACGGCCTCCACATCACCAGGCAAGAGTTGTAACTGCAAACCTGCGGGGACCCACCTTCCATCGGACATCCGAGAATAAGGTTGGCACTTCTCCGAACCCTCGAGCATGCCAATGAGGCCCCAAACCGTGTGGTCATGGATGGGGGTGAATTGTCCTGGCCCCCAAACAAAACTCACCACACTAAAACGCTCCTTGGGGTCCAAATGCAAAAGGTATTGTTGGTAGTGAGCGTCATGGGGTTGGCGCAATGCCGCCTCGAGCCAGTCATCTTGTTTGACCAGATCATGCAAAATCTCTCGCCCTTGGGTTAACAAGGCGGCTTCCTTGGGAAGAGATTCAATGAGGCGTGTAAAACGAGCTACAAAATTCTCGAGTCTCTGGGTATTGATCTCTGGCATCCTGTGTTTTGCTTGACCATATGAGGCGCGCAAGACTTGAGCTCACGCGTAGGCATCAATGCCCAATCATTCTATTGCAATATTGTTTTGAGGCTGCGCGAGAAAGGCTAAATATCGGACAGAAAGCTCGAGGAGCTGGCATCTGAAATCAATTCGGGCCATTCCGAAATCAAGTACGCTTTTTAAAAGGTTTTGATGCTCACCAAGGGGCATAAAAAATCAGCCCAATTCACTCTAGGGGTGCCCCCTTAGGACCTCAAACTCAAGCCTTGATGGCTCTAAACCCCGAGTAAATTCTAGCAACTGGACGGGTTTTTTGCTCCGCCTCTTGTGCCATCTCAGCGCGAATGCGATCAAAGGTCTCTTTGATGTTGGTGCGCTCTGAGCTCACGTAAGAACAACCTCTCTCCATAACCGTACGGGTGGATTGAGCTAAAAAGGATGACTTTTTCATGTGGATGCCTCTTATTGTCACTCTTTAACGCCCCAAGCCTTGGACTGGTTTACAGCGAGTGAACTTATTTGACATTTATTTTATAAACTTCGATTTAAGCGCATAAATTTAAAACTTAAGTATTATATTTTCATCCTCTTTGGGGTGTAGCCACCGCTTGGGGTTCGCGTGAGGAGACCCTGCAAGGACAGGTAACCAGGAAAAATCAGTGTTTTGTAAAGCGAAGGCCCTCAATCAACACGTCGATGCCATGGCTGTACATGAGCATGAGCCACTGGGTGCGCTTGTAAACGCTGATGTGGTGCTCCGCCCCTCCCTTGAGGGTGATGCAAATCTTGGAGGAAGACTGACCAAGGGGTAACTGTTCCAAGCCAGCAACCAAATCAATATTGGACTTTTCGATGAACAAAAAATAAGCATGACCGAAAAAAGAATAGGATTTGAAGAAGAAGCCATCGTCCAAAAAATAAAACATGCCAAAAGAGATGATGAACAGACCCGATTTGGTGGCAGGTCCATAGGCGATGATGTTCTTAGAGAGGATTTCCGTGGGTATGGGTTGTCGAATGGCCTGGTGAAAAGCGTGGGGAATGTACCAAGCCACAAACCAAGTCACCGCCAAAACACCTGCCGTGATTTGATGATCGTTCCAGATCAATTCGGCACCCACACCGAACAAAGTCGCCAAGAGAAAATAAAAAATCCGACGGTAAAACAAATCGGTCGAGATGAGGTGGCTGTCGTGCTTTAAGGTGTTGATGTAGACCGGCGCAATGTCGGAGTCGGATAAATTAAAACCACATCCCTCACAAAAGAGGTGATCACTGGGGTTCAAGACGCCACAGGACAAACAAGGTTTTTCGCTCATCGCAGTCCCATTACTCGGCTACTTTCTCAACAGCTTTGTCCACGGACTTGTGAGCCGACTCGTGCTTGATGCTCTTGGCTTGAGACACCGAATTGGCACTGTGGACTGTAAAATCATCCTTGAAGGCCAAGTTGTAAATCGCCATCCCCCCCAAGAGGAAAGTAAAGCCGCAAAGCAGACCTGTTGCAAAAGTGATGACGGTGTTTTTGTCCGCCTCTTGTGCACTCAAAGGCTCACTGGCCGCAAAGGCGCTTGAATCTTTGGCAGACGTGGACACTTTGAGCTTGAGGAGTTGGTCGATCTTGCCCGATTGGTTGAGCAAACTGGAGATTTTCTCTTGGTCCAGTTTCACCTGGCTCTCAAAGTCAAGCAAATTGCCCTGCAAATCGGACTTCAAGGCCTGCAGCTTTTGCTCGAGGAGCAGACCGATCTCGGCGGCCACCGCATTGGCCATGGTCTTGTTGTTGTTGGCCATGAGGGTAGAGATTTTCTCAACACCCGTGAGCGCTTGCGATTTGATGTGCTTGGCAATCAAGTCCACCGTTTGGCTGGAATTCTCACCCGTAGAGAGTTGACTCGACCCTTTCAAGGACTCTTCCAAGGATTGAATTCTTTCTTGAGTCAGGCGATTGGCGTCAAGATTTTGTTGTTTGACCTCCGTGATATGGTCCAACAGGCGCGACTCAAAATTGATGTTTTGAACCACATCGGTGGACTCAAACTGGGTTAGCACGGATTTGAGTGTTTGCGCCAACTCTTCATTTTTGTGGCTGAATTGATCTTGAACCAACTCATACACCGAGGCGTTTTGATGATCGATGTTGTGGATCACCGATGTGAAGTTGTTCATCAATTGCTGGTTGTGTGACAGCAGCAAGGAATTGATCTTTTCAAACAAGAAGTGGGTTTTGTCATCCACATCACTGAGCAAAGAGTCCATCTCCTCAGAAGGTTTAAAGTTGGGTGAGAAAAACTTCTCGTTGATGCTTTGGGTGATGGCGTTGTACTTGTCGTTGATCTCGTTGATGATCAACTCGTAATTGATGGTGGCTTGAAAGTTTTTGATGCTCTCGAGCTGAAACGTGATGGACTTCAACTGCTCGGTGTGAGCATCCAAGTACTTTTTGATGGCCGCTTGATTGGCGTAATTGTTGCTAAATTGACTGTTGATCAAGGACTTCAATTCGTCCGGGGGCACAGCAGCACCCTCACCCAAAGTCGCAGAAGCCTGCGTGAGCGAGACGGGCAGCAAAGAGGCGGGCGGCGGTAAATTGGGTTCGTTGAGGGTATTGAGCGGGCCGCCCAAGGCCTCTTGCGATTTGTCGTGCGCGTCGTCAAGCCCACCCATCAAAGCCGATGGTGGCCGGGATGTGTTTTTAATCTCAGCAAAAGAACTGGAGTCTGTGCCGCGAGCATAAGCCTGTTCACCCACGGCTGCACCCACGGCTTCTTCTTGGCGAGCGGGCTCATTTGTGAGCAAGTGCTCACTTTGAGCGGCATGGAGCGCCTGAGCTTTCATTGCCATGGCGTCTTGCTGAGTGAGCTCCTGATCTTGGGCAACCAAGGCCTTGAGTGTGAAGCCGCACTTGCCACAAAACTTGGCTTGTGAAGAATTGGATTTTCCACATTTATCGCAGTTCATGTTCAGACCTTTGACTAGTTGTTGGAATAGATAAAACAGGGTGCATAACCATCCACATTGACTTTATTCTTTTCACAATCTTTGAGCGCTATGTCCTGGGCCAACTTCAACGAACTTTGTGAACCTGAGTCCGCACAATAGCCACTTTTCCCATCGAAACTGTAGGCAAAAGCGTGAAATTGTTGCGTTTCGAGCTTTTGCAAATTGAATTGGTTAAACAGCACCTTGCACCGTCCAATGATGCGCGGACGGTATTTGGTCCCGAACTCCTCGTCTCTCTTATCACTCTCAGCAACCTCGTCTGGGGACACACTCGGGCGCCCTTTGTCACCATGCGCAAGCGACTTTGCCGCTTTTTCTGGGCCCTCAAGCTCGCTTGATTTGCCGCCTTCGGCTTTGGCAACAGGCTCATGAATCTCGGCCTTGTCAAGCGTTGCGTGTTCTTTCTCACCCTGAGACAATTTGGTTTTTTCTTCCTTCACCGCCTGGGGCTCAACCCGCGCTTCTTGCTCATCAGAAGCGTCCTTTTTTTCTGCTCCCTTGCTGGCCTCTTTATCCCCAGTCTTTTCTGACTCAGCTTGTTCTGGATTGGCCAATTGCTCGTCTTGGGGCCTTTGTTTCTCTGATGAGCTCGTACCCAAGCTATAGATGTAGAGTCCCAGGCTCAACACCATCAAAACACCAGCCACCATTAGACCCAGAATTCTTTTATTTTTAAACATGTTGACTCAAACCCATCAACCCTTTATCTGTTGAAATGCACCGCGATCGCTCGGTGCTAAAGAAACTTTATTGAAGCAAATTTCAAACCCGGCCAGCAACACCCACCCCTGACGAGTGGGTCACGACTTTGGTTTTATCGACACAGAAAAGAAGAGCTGTAGGCCAAGCACGACCCTCCACCTCCAATTTAATTTAAAAGTATTAAGTTCATCCACCTTAAACTATTTTAAAGATTCAAATTTGATTAGGCAAGAGAGACTACCCATCAAATGAGTACTAAAGAATCTATAATCCAAGTTGTTAGACCGAACTCAAGGCCTTGAGACGTTATCATTTGGCTTTCACCTCAGCCTTAAGCATGAACATGACACCTGAAAACCATCAATTGATTGAAGATTTGAGCATTGCCAATCGGATTTTGTACCTTGAAGGGGTGGTGGATGGATTTGGGCACATCAGTGCCAGAGACGCACAAGACACGACGCGGTTTTGGATCGCAAAAAGCATGGCCCCCGCATTGGTCACCCCCAGCGACATTTTGCAGTGTGACCTCGAGGGTGTGGTGCACGACCCACAAAACAGAACTTGCTACGTCGAGCGCTTTATTCACAGTGAAATTTACCGTGCAAGACCCGATGTGCAGGCCATCGTGCATTCGCACTCGATGTCAGTGATTCCGTTTGGTGTGACCTCGCAGCGCCTGAGACCCATTTGCCACATGAGCGGATTTTTGGGCTCACACACCCCCATCTATGAAATACGGCAAACCATCGGGGAGACCTCAGATTTGCTCATCACCAGCCAAGCCTTGGGTCGCTCGTTGGCCCAGTCCTTGGGCGCGCACACCGTGGCTTTGATGCGTGGGCACGGCAGCGTGGCCGTTGGAGTGAGCATAGCGCAAGTGGTTTACCGGGCCATTTACACCGAGCTCAATGCCAAGCTTCAACTCGAGTCAATGAAAATTGGCAACATTGAGTTCCTCACCGATGGCGAAGCCCAGGCCACCGCCGTCATGAACGACCAGCATCTGAAAAGACCTTGGGAACTTTGGAAACAAAAAGCCCTCCAATTGCCCCAACTTTTGTAAACCCATTGAACAAGCGCATTCTGGAGATGGCCAGCTTTTTGCGTCCATTCAAAATTCACTGGAGTATTCTTTGAGCTCAATCCCCCCCAAACTCGACGTCTTGGTCGTCGGAGGCGGCAATGCTGCGCTTTGCGCTGCCCTTATGGCACGTGAGGCTGGTTGCAGTGTTCGAATCCTTGAATCGGCCCCCAAGCTTTGGCGCGGTGGCAACTCCACCCACACGCGCAACTTGCGTTGCATGCACGATGCCCCGCAAGATGTGCTGCTCGAGGCCTACCCTGAGGAAGAATTTTGGCAAGACTTGCTCAAAGTCACGGGAGGGCTCACCAACGAGGAGATGGCACGCATTGCCATTCGCCACTCGGCCACATGCAGGCCTTGGATGTTCAAGCACGGGGTGCGTTTTCAGCCCTCGCTCTCAGGCGCCTTGCACACCGCGCGGACCAATGCTTTTTTCATGGGCGGGGGGAAGGCCTTGATCAATGCTTACTTTAGAAGCGCTCAGAATCTTGGCATCGCAATTGATTACGACTGCACCGTGGTCGACCTCGAGCTCCAAGATGGCCAATTCAAAGCGGCCAAAGCCATTCATCGGTTGCCTGGTGGCAGTACCCAAGAAGAATGGATTCAGGCCAAGAGCTGCGTCTTGGCCTGTGGTGGTTTTGAGTCCAACATGGAAAAACTCAAAGCCGCCTGGGGTCAAAACGAATGGGGCGAGTGGACTGCCGAGAACTTTTTGGTGCGCGGCACACGCTACAACCACGGCGTCTTGATCGATGTCTTGCGAGATTTGGGTGCTGACATGATCGGTGACGCAACCCAAGCGCACATGGTGGCCATTGATGCCAGAGCGCCTGCCTACGACGGCGGCATTTGCACCCGAATTGATTGCGTCTCCCTTGGCGTCGTGGTGAATAAATTTGCCCAACGCTTTTATGACGAAGGCGAGGATTTCTGGCCCAAGCGTTATGCCATTTGGGGTCGACTCGTGGCCTTGCAACCGGGACAAATCGCCTACTCCATCACCGACGCCAAAGCAGTGGGTCGCTTCATGCCACCAGTCTTTGATGGCACCGTGTGCAACACCTTGGAGGAGTTGGCCCAAACCTTGGGGCTCGACCAAGAGGTCTTCATGAAAACCCTCAACGACTACAACCAAGCCTGTCAGGTGGGTCACTTTGATCACACCACACTCGACAACTGTCATACAGAGGGGCTTACCCCGGTCAAAAGTCACTGGGCCTTGCCCATCAACACAGCCCCCTTTTATGCCTATCCGGTAAGACCCGGCATCACCTTCACCTACTTGGGCCTCAAAACCGACAAAACCACCGCCGTTCATTTCGCCGGACAAGCCAGCCAGAACCTGTTTGTCGCGGGCGAAATGATGTCGGGCAATGTACTCGGCAAAGGCTACACCGCCGGTGTCGGCATGACCATTGGTACAGCGTTTGGACGCATTGCCGGCAGTTCTGCCGCCCAAAGCGTGAAAGCACAATTGGGACAACAATTGGGACAACATTCGGGACAACACCCTGGCTCACACACAGACTCCCACCTTTTATCGAAAGAAAAACATGCAAGTGCTTGAGCAATTGGTCAAAGAGGCGCAGGACCTCTCTCGCCCATCATTGGTCTTGGCCGACAGTGAGCGCGAGGTGGCCAGACAACTTCAAATTTGCAATGCCTGTCGCTATTGCGAGAGTTTTTGCGCGGTCTTTCCCGCCATGACACGGCGCCTGAGCTTTGCGCAAAGCGACATCCATTACATGGCCAATCTTTGCCACAACTGCGGATCGTGTTTGCACGCATGCCAGTATGCCGAGCCCCATGACTTTGCCGTCAATATTCCACGCTCCATGGCACAAGTGAGGCTTAAAACTTACGAGACCTATGCATGGCCAGCCTTCATGGGCGTCACCTACGCCAAAAACGGACTGTGGCTGACCCTGTGTTTGTTTGCCAGTTTGGCGCTCTTCATTGGACTGCTGCTGCCCGCGCCCACCCAGGAGGTCAGTAATTTTTATGGTCTCATGAGCCACGAGACCATGGTGTCGTGGTTTGCACCGGTGTTTTTGTTTGATGTCTTGGCGCTCTCCATAGGCGTTTACAACTTTCTCAGCAACATCACACCGGCCACATCAGGCGCAGCGCTCACAACACCTGCCGCACTGGAGGCCACCCACAACATCATGAGCTTGAAATACTTGGACGGAGGCCACCACGAAGGCTGCAACAACGAAGACGACGCCTTTACCCTTTGGCGCCAACGCATGCACCATTTCACCTTTTATGGTTTTTTGCTGTGCTTTGCCTCGACTAGTGTGGCAACCCTCTACCACTACCTCTTGGGCGAGCATGCGCCTTATGCTTGGGGCACATGGCCCAAAGTTTTGGGGGTGGTGGGCGGCATGAGCCTGTTGCTCGGGACCCTGGGGCTGGGGTGGCTTAATTTAAAACGCCATCCTTGGCATGGGGACTTGAAGCAAAAACCCATGGACTTGGGCTTCATCGCGCTCTTGGCGCTTTGCGCCAGCACAGGTCTGTTGCTCTGGGTGAGCCATGGCAGTACTTTTTTGCCGTCCATGCTCGCCGCCCATTTGGCCAGCATCATGGCGCTCTTTTTGACCCTGCCGTACGGGAAATTTGCCCACGGCATTTACCGCAGCGCGGCCTTGATTCGGTTCTCTGTTGAGAAGCGCCAAGCAACGGGCTTGGTTCTCAAAGAAGACTAGGCAAAAGACTCCTCAAAGAACATCGACCTCAGCCCAAGACCTGCGCCATGACATCGCCTAGCAACAGCTTTACATTACCGACCTCACTCGAGGCGTGGAAAAAGCTTGAGAACTTGGCCCAGCCCGGTGTGGTCGAGCACTTGCGCGATCTCTTGATAGACCCAGAGCGCTCACACGCCATGACGGTGAGTCTGCACGGCATGGAATTGAATTACTCACACCAAAGGGTAACGACTGAGGTGATGGTGGCATTGGCCGAATTGGCACAAGGCACCCAACTCAAGGAGCACACCCAAGCGCTCTTTGCTGGCGAGCGGGTCAATGTGAGCGAGCAGCGTGCGGCCCTTCACGTGGCCCTTCGAGGCCAAGGCCTCCAACACCCTCCTTGGGGAGAGGCGATACAGGCGCAAGTTGGCACAGAATTGGCGCGTGTTTGCCGCTTTGTCGATCTCTTTGAATCCCATCAACTCAAGGGCTTTGGCGGTGAGCCTTTCACCGATGTGGTCAATCTGGGCATCGGCGGCTCGGCCCTTGGGCCCATGACCTGCGTGCAAGCCCTTGAGGGCTTGAATCAAGACCCCAGCACTCACGCTCGGGTACATTTTGTCTCCAATGTCGACGCTTGGAGTTTGTGGCATACGCTCAAGGGGCTGAACCCTCGCACGACCTTGTTCGTGGTGCAAAGCAAGACCTTCACCACCCAAGAAACCACGCTGCTGGCAAGCTCGGCCAAGCGCTGGCTTGTTGACCAAGGATGTTCCGAACACGATCTGCCAAGGCACTTGGTGGCCGTGACCGCGCGCCAAGACTTGGCCTTGAAACAAGGCTTCTTGGCCGAACAAACGTTTCACTTTTGGGACTGGGTGGGCGGGCGCTATTCGGTGTGGTCCTCCATAGGACTGCCCGTTGCCTTGGCCATTGGGGCCGAGAATTTCAAATCCATGCTCTCAGGTGCCAGGGCCATGGACGAGCACTTTTTCACGGCGCCTGTCTTGGAGAACATGCCCACCCTCATGGCGCTCCTGGGCGTTTGGAACCGCAATTTTTTAAAGGCACCCTCGCACCACATTGCCACCTATGCCTACCGATTGAGAGGACTCACCCCCTATATTCAGCAGCTAGACATGGAGTCCAATGGCAAGGGCACACACCTGAACGCCAATCGCGTTCAAATCGAGACCGCACCCATCGTTTGGGGTGGCCTTGGCATAGACGGACAGCATGCCTATTTTCAGCTGATCCACCAAGGCCAGCATTTGGTGCCCGTGGACTTCATTGGCGTGAGACACGACAGCGCTTGCCCATTGCCTTTGGCCCAGGAGCACCTGCGCTGCCTGCAATTGAACATGATGGCGCAGGCCCAGGCCATGGCCCTGGGCCGGGACGAATCGCACACAAGGCAAGAGATGACCGCTCAAGGACTCAGCGCCGAGGCCATCGATGCCCTTGCCCCGCACCGCTCTTTTCGAGGCAACACCCCGAGTTCAAGCCTGTGGTTGCAAGAGCTGGATGCATTTAGCCTTGGCATGCTGATGGCACTTTATGAACACAAAACCTTTGTTCAAGCAACCCTGTGGGGCATCAACCCCTTTGACCAATGGGGTGTGGAGTTGGGTAAAACCATGGCCAACGAACTCGCCCAAGAAGGCAAGAAGCCAAGTTGACATCCTCCCGGCCCTGAATAGACCGGGATTCCTACG
>TBL_comb47_HYPODRAFT_10000746_pt1 | contig 42981 bp, 32 predicted proteins | sample TroBogypolimnion_40_FD_10682 | JGI IMG/M metagenome (IMG submission 10682)
AGAAGCCGTATATTTATTTAGCCAAAGGCTTTGAGGTTTTTGGACCCTTTGTTCTATTTTCCGGGGGCGGGGGCGGGGGCGGGGGCTTCACCGGGGGCTTCACCGGGGGCTTTGCAGCGAGCAGTGCCTCTGCAGTTGCCCGGCGTGTTGATGCCTCCAACAACCGTTCTTGGGCTTCTACGAGGTCACGCTCCCGCTGCGCTACCCTGAAATGCAACCCCATTAGCTGTTCTTCGCCAGCTATTGCCTCAGCCCGCGCTGCAGCTACAATCAATTGTTGCTGGTGCAGATCTCCCTGAGTTACTTTGAGGTCGTTTTCAAGAATTGCGAAGCGACTTTCCATTTCGACCCTGGCATTGGCCGCCTGTTCAAGGACCGCAGCCATACGCGCTTTTTCAATCTTGATGTCGACCATCTCTTTACGTGCCGAGGCACACTCTTCAGACAATTCATCAAGTTTGTTCTCTAACTCGTCCTCTACCCTAGCTGCCGCTGCCCGTTCGGCCGATATCTCTTTCCCCTTACTTTCGCAGAGGGCCTTCACTTCCTTGAATGCCCGGTCCTTTTCGTTACAACGATCCATGAATTCTACATTAATTGCCTGAACCTCTCTTATCACATGGTTCTGAGCAGCAAGTTGACTCTTGATCTCTTGATTGAAAAAATCAACTTGATGTAAAACAGAATCGTTGAACGCTTTTGCCAACGCACTAGGAACTGATACAGCAAGTTTGACAGTCTGCTCCAACCGGTTATCAAAATATCTGTTTATGTATCTTGAAATTACTTTTTTAGAGCCCCCAGTCCGCGCCTGTATTCTCATGAATGATATGCCATATCCAGCAGCAAGGTGCTCTGAAACTATTTCTAGAAACGCTTCATACTTCACATCACTATGACTCATATTGCCACCATATCCTGACTTTCCTTGTTAGCATAAGCCTATTCCCCCTATTTCAGTAACTCTAACGTTACTGCATGTGATCTTCTAAGGAGAGGTATAAAAAGGAACGCAAGATTTGTGACACGGTGATGACATAAATAAGTCCTCTTGATCTAGTACTGGTATACGCGCCAGCTGTTGGTTTGGATACCCGCTCGCTCAGTTGCCTGAGCTTTGCCTGCAATTCCCAGCTCGCGGCGGGGCTCGCCAACAACGGTCCAATCACCTTCAGCCGAAACCTGCCCCAGCGCAGTTTCGGTGCAACACCTTTCCTCATTGCGGCTCCCATCCGACCGCCATCCGGGCCACTCCACCGTGGTGCGCCTTCGGGCCGGCCAAGAACCGCGTTTTGTGCTATCCGGCGCCCAGGGGGTACTCGCCATCTTTTGCGCGAACCATTTCCGTGGGCAGGCAGGTTCCCTCGCCGATCCTGACCTGACGCTGCACCCGAGAACAGTCGAAGGCAGCGCACCAAGGCTGTTTCAGAGCCGTCGCGGGTATACTGGCCCCATCATTGTCCACCATGGTATGCTCGATGTGGGGGTGCACTTCCTTTAGAAACCGTTCTCCATGAAGGGCCTAGCGGCTAAATTGCGGGAAGCGCTGGACAGGTGACGAGTAGTCCACGGTCGGCCCACGACCGTGGACCGAAGTAAAGGCGTTTTCATGGCCGGATCTCGGCACTAATACTTCTCGAAGGCCTCGTCTGCTAGTTCCGCACTTCCCTCGCCCAAAGTAACAAACGGAGTGTCGCCCAGCAGCGAGAGAGGCTACCTCCCTTCACCGTGAAAAGACCCTCGTTTTTGTGCGCTGCGATTGGTATACTGGGCGGGGAAGGAGTTAAATAGCTGTCAAGGAATTTAGAACGCCGAATGGTCAAGACTCAGGTTTACCTGAAAAAGGTGGGGTGCCATGGCTGAGAAAGAAGCCTCTGGGAGTGGTGGGTTAGAGCACCGCCGTTTGGAGGACAGTCAGCGGAAGGTGGGCGCAGTTACAGATCTCAGGTCTGCAGTTGAGGTACGTCGGCTTCTTCATGAACTCGAAGTCCACCAGGTCGAACTTGAGAACCAGAACGCGGAACTGAGCAGGGCCAGGGGCGAGGTGGAAAGGGTTCTGGAGATGTACGCTGACTTGTACGATTTTGCTCCGGTGGGTTACTTAACCCTCGCCAGAGGAGGAACGATACTCAATATAAACCTTACCGGCGCTAGCCTTCTTGGGCTTGAGCGTTCCCGTCTGAAGGGTCGGCGTTTCCAGCTTTTTGTTGCCGAAATCTGCCGTCCCTGTTTTGCTAGCTTCCTCGACAAGGTCTTTGCTAATTGCTTCAAAGAGACGGTTGAGGTGATCCTCATCAGGGTGGGGGCATCCCGGCTCAGTGTGCAAATCGAGGCGGTATCCGCATCATCAGGGAAGGAGTGTCGCGTTGCCTTGATCGATGTCACCGAGCGCAAGCAGGCCGAAGAGGCCCAGAGGAAGGTGGAAGAGGCCGCCGGTGTGGCACTTCAGGAACTAGAAGAGGCCGCGGGCAAGGCGCTTCGTAAGCTGGAAGAATCAGAAGCGTTGCCTCGCGAGGAGGGAGAGGCAGTCGAGGGATTGCATCGTAGGGTAGCAGAAGCAGCCAAAGAGGCGCGCAGGAGGGTGGAAGAGACCGCCAGAGAGGCCCGCCTGAAAGTCACAGAGGCAGCAAAGGTGGCAGAAACGCTTCAACGGGAGCATAAGGTGACCAAAACCGCGCTTGTGAAAGTGAATGAATTTGCCGAAGCGGCGCGGATGAAGATGGAACAGGTATCAGAGACGGCGTTTCGAAATATGGAAACGGCTGCAGAGCTGCAGAAAGGGAGATTGGCATCTGAAATTCTTCGGCAGGACAAGGTGCTGGCAGAGGCTGCCACTATGGCTAAGAGTCAGTTTCTCGCTAACATGAGCCATGAACTGCGCACACCGATGACCGGTGTCATTGGCATGCTCGACTTGGCTCTTTCCGGTGACCTCGGAACGGAACAACGGGAATTCATTATCGCAGCTCACGCATCGGCACATTCCCTGGTTCGGATACTAAATGACATCCTGGACCTGACGAAAATAGAGTTGGGCAAGCTCTCGATCGAAGAGAAACCGTTTTTTGTGCGAGAGTGCGTAGAAGCTACTTACAAGGTTCTCCTTCCCTTAGCAAAGAGCAAGGGGCTTGAGTTCAAATTCACGGTGGCTGACGATTTGCCACAGGCGATGCTCGGCGACCAGACTCGATTAAATCAGGTCCTGACCAACCTGACCGGGAACGCTGTAAAGTTCACCGAGAAAGGGAAAGTCGAAATCCGTGTCTCCGCAGTCAGCAGCACTCCCGATGGCAGGCGGAACATCGTCTTCACCGTCACAGACACCGGGATCGGCATTGCCGACGATAAAAAGCACCTCCTCTTCCATTCCTTCAGCCAGGTAGACGAATCGCATTCCCGCGTCTACGGCGGCACAGGTCTCGGTCTCGCCATAAGCAAGGAACTCGTAGAACGTATGGGAGGGTCGATCACATTTGCAAGCGGGGAGGGGGAAGGAAGCGTCTTCTCTTTCTCCATCCCCTTGGCGGAAGCCCTCCGCAAGAGCGACACCCAGTTCCCGTCAACTGAAACTGCGTCACCTGCACCGGAAGCCGAAGACGTCCGACGCCTCCTCCTTGCCGAAGACGACGCGACCATCCGTGAGTTTCTCGGCCGGATGCTCGCGATGGCGAACTACAAGGTTGATGTCGCTGAAAACGGCATGGTGGCGGTCGAAATGTGGGAAAAAGGTGAATACGATCTCGTCCTTATGGACGTGCAGATGCCGCTGCTCAACGGGTTTGAAGCGACCGGCGCCATCCGAGAGAAGGAGCGGCAACGCGGCTGCCACACCCCAATCATCGCCATGACTGCTCACGCTTCTAGAGAGGATAAGCAGCAGTGTCTTGCTGCCGGCATGGATGACTTTATTCCCAAACCGATCGATTTCAATAAGAGCTTACAAGTGATTCGGGACCTCATCAGGGGGAAGTCCGTCGGCTTATGACAATGGATGTTTGCTGTAGTTGAGTGGCATCTCCGATTGCCAGGCTATTAAGGAGTCGCAGTAGAAGGGCCTTGACAAAAGCTGAGATACTGCCGCATCCCAGCTATAGCTACTCCTCCTCTTCCTTGAAAATGTAGCCGACCCCGCGCACCGTGTGGATAAGCTTCTTGTCGGATTCGCGGTCCACCTTTTTCCTAAGATAGTTGACGTAAACATCGATGATGTTAGTGAAGGAGTCGAAGGTGTAGTCCCAGCAGTGCTCCGCAATCATTGTCCTGGTTAGTACCTGACTCGGATTGCGCATGAAATACTCGAGAAGCCCATACTCCTTGGCTGTAAGATCAATTTCATTATCCATCCGCCACGCCTTGTGGGTCACCGGGTCGAGACGCATATCAGAGAACCTGATCTCTGCGCCCCTTTCAAGCCCGCTTCTTCTCAGCAAAGCTCTCACCCTGGCGATCAATTCGGAAAAAGCGAATGGTTTGGTGAGGTAATCATCAGAACCCGAATCGAGCCCAGCGACAATATCTTCAACAGAATCCTTGGCCGTGAGCATTAGGACCGGCGTCGTATTTTTCTTTTCCCTGAGGTCCTTCAACAAGCTCAACCCGTCCTTTTTTGGCAGCATCCAATCGAGCACAATCAGATCAAACGGTTCTTCCAACGCAAACTTGAAGCCTGCTTCGCCGTCTGATGCCGTCTGGACCACGTGTTGCTCCTCTTCCAGACCGCGCTTAATAAAGTTTGCCACCTTCTTTTCATCTTCTACGACTAAAATTCTCATTCAGGATTCCCTTTGTTTTAGGACGCCATTTGGGTTACTTGCCAACTCCCTCATTAGATCATTATATCACTATCCAGTATAAAGCAATATCCAAATCGCTGAGGACGATCCGACGAGTGATGCCTAACTGGCCCTAAGCCGGCTGGACCTGGGGAAATGTGTGCAGACTTTTCTGTGTATCCGGTGGGAGCGTGTACAAGCACGAGCCGAGAAGTCAGCGATTTTAGATGGTCCATATTTGATTCGTCTATTACCTTGGTGCGAACATCACGATAAAAAGCCTTAAGTTATGTTCAATGCAGACCGATATACCCTTGCATGAGCCGCCTTTTCACCAGGCGAAGGGAGTAAAAATGACCATCGAATGGCAGGATGATTTAACCACCGGGATTGAGCTTATCGACGTTCAACACAAGGAAATATTTGCTAAGTTTACGGCCTTTTCCGAGGCGTGTTTAGTTGGTGCAGACCCGGCCGATCTCACGAAGTTGATGGAGTACTGAGAACAATACACCCAAGAGCATTTTAACGCAGAAGAGGCTGCCTTGGCAGATGCCAGTTATCCGGCACTGTCAGCACAAGAAGTGGCGCATAAAGCATTCATGCTCGAAATAGCGCAGTTAAAATCCAAGGTCAGCGGACAGGAGCCTGACATTGCGGTGATATTCGAAATGAAACGTTCGCTGATCAAGTATTTGATTCAGCATATAAAAAATCTGGACCGGGCTTACGTGGAGTTCCTCAAGGGAGCCCTCGACCAAGGCCATTCAATTACCGAAATATAGCATCACCATTATTGTGATCCGCAGTGGAGGCAAAAGGGCCACCTAGTCTCAGCTACGCCCACGGCTCATTCATGGCGCATTTGGGGCATTAAGCCACCTTCCCGTCCTGCGCGATAGTCCAGCCCTCCGTACCCGCCGCAAGACCTCCGAGCTACTTGGGCCTGTAACCTCACTTTTCATAGGCCTACCCTCCCGCATCTCGATCAGCCTGCTTCCGAACTGGGTGAGTTCGGGGTTGTGGGTTACCACGATGACCCCTTTGTGGAGGTTAGGCGAGATTTAACGGTATTCATCAGTTGGGCAGGTGTGTGATTCCGGCAAGTTATCTCTGTGGTGATGCATTGATAACGTGCCTACAGCATGACGGACAAGGGGTGCGGTTTTTTTGCATTATATTTGACTCCTTCGACTGGTAGGTGTGGATTTTCCGGCTAATTTACAGCATAATCCTCATTAGGCATCAAGGCCGATGAGCATTCTCCACTCTGAGCAGTACGCTTTGCGTACTTATTTATACGTTCTAGCCGCATTAAGTGTAGTTGTTATGTCGTGTAGCAGCTCAGTCTCAAAGTCGCAAATCTGTGACCGAAGCATGAGGCGGAGGTTCCATTCAGGCCTCCCGTAGCTTAATCCTCGCTACCTTGGCAGCTGCAGCGAACTTGCATGAAATGAAATGAATGGCAGCTACGAGCCCCCCTTCTATTTGCATCACTATAATCGTAAGTTAGTCACCAAATGGACCAAACGGACACAAAAACATGAGAGTTCTCACAATTACTTGCTTGTGCCTATTCATCACCACCCTGTTTTTTACATCAGGCAAGGCTTCAGCCAACGATGTCCGTATAGGGGTTCTAGCCATCCGTGGGCCCGAAGACTCCGTCAAATTTTGGCAGCAAGTCGCAGATCACCTGAACGCTAAAATACCAGATCATCATTTCGTCATTGTCCCCCAAAGCTATAAGAGTATGGAACAGGCGGTTGTCAATAGGCAGCTGGAGTTCGTTGTGGCAAACCCTGCCGAGTATATTGAGTACGAGGTGAAATATGGAGCATCTCGAATAGCCACACAGGTTAATCATGTTGGTCGTAGTGAATCTTCGGTATTAGGCTCTGTAATATTCACGAAGTCAAACCGAAACGACATTGCAACGCTTTCCGATCTCAGAGGAAAATCACTCATAACGGCAAGTAAAACCGCTTTTGCTTCATGGTTGATCACCCGGGATGAACTTAAACGACAGGGCCTCTCACCCGGGGACCTTGCGTCTGTCCAATTTACTGGATCTTCCTCTGATAAGGTGGTCATGGCTGTGAAGAACGGCGAAGCGGATGTCGGCTCAGTTCGGACCTTAGTTCTGGAACAAATGGCACAAGAAGGTAAAATCCTCCTTTCAGATTTTCGCATAATCAACCGGAGGTATGTCGAAGATTTCCCTTTTCTGTTAAGCTCGGAATTGTATCCGGAGTTTGCCTTTGCCCGTCTAAAACATACCAACTGGCAACTTGCCAACAAGGTAGCGGCTCAATTGCTGCTCATGCCCCACGACTCCCCTACCCGCCGCTACCCTAATCTAATAGGTTGGTCAGTCCCTGACAACTACGAGACGGTCCGCAACCTAATGCAAAAATGGAGGACGCCGCCATATGAAGATTACGGGAAGGTAACATTGAGAGATGCGGTCCGACAGCACTGGATTTCAATTTGTTTGGCGTTCACAGCTTTCATGGCATTAGTGCTGGTTGTTTTTCTCTGCCTGAATATTAAACAAAGAAGGAAGAAATATAGGATTCTGGAAGAAACCAAACAAGATCTGGAGGCGCACACTGAACTGGTTAAGGGGCAACGAGATCTGCTGACACTTCAGAAAGAAGAGTTGGAAATGGCTCTTGCTCGCGTCAAACAGTTAGAGGGTATTATCCCCATTTGCATGTACTGCAAAAAAATTAGGGATGACTCGGAAATATGGCACCAACTAGAACAATATATATCGGAGCATTCTGAGGCCGACTTCACCCATTCGATTTGCCCGACTTGCTATGACAAAGCTATTACAGAAATTCGGTAGCCTCTGCAAGGTTCTTTTTTGTCGAGGTTTTCCTCATTACTGTTGAAATGGACATGATCACAGCTTTGGTTACAGGAGACCACTATTGCTTGTTGAGTTTTTTTGCCGCTACTTTGCCACTATACTCAATCTAACGGTGCGGCAGTCACCTGGTTCCTGCCGTTTTCCTTCGACCGATACAGCGCCTGGTCCGCCACGTCGATGAACCATTCAGGATTCCGCCCGCTGGCAACCTGCGCCCCCACCACACCGATGCTTAATGTAACCAGCTCCAACGTTTCCGAGAATGCATGAGGGATGGCCTGCTCGACCATTTTCAGCCTGAGTTTTTCGGCTAGATGCTCTGCCTTCTCGGGCGGGGTATCAGGAAGGATTACTGCGAATTCCTCGCCACCGTAGCGCGCGGGCACATCGCCTGCGCGCAAAAAGGTGGAGAGTAAGGTGGCTCCGATCATTTGCAGACACTTATCCCCGGCAACGTGGCCATAATGGTCGTTGTAGCGCTTGAAATAATCCACATCGCATAGAATGAGTGACAGGAACTGGCGGGTGCGTAAGGCACGCTTGATTTCCGCGTCGAGCACCTCGTTGAAATGCCGGCGATTTGCAAGGCCGGTCAGGCCGTCCTCACGGGCGAGTTTTTTTAGTTGCTGGTTCTTATTGGTGAGTTCGGTGCTGAGCGCCTCCATTACGTCGTGGCTGCGCTTTAGTTCAAGATGATTTTTGACCCGGGCCTTTACTATAGGCGGACTAATCGGTTTGGTTATGTAGTCGATGGCTCCGCAGTCAAGCCCCTTTGTCTCGTTCTCCTCGTTTCCCATGGCGGTGATGAAGATGACCGGAATGCGCGCAGTCTGCGAGTCGGCCTTGAGCAGCGAGCACACCTGGTAGCCATCCATATCCGGCATCATGATGTCCAAAAGGATCAGGTCCGGGATCTCCCGTTTTGCCAATCTGAGGCAGTCCCTGCCGTTCTTGGCATAAAAAACTTCGTAATCACCCTTCAAAATCTTGTACAGTATCTCAATGTTTGCCTGGGTGTCATCGACGATTAGGATTCTTTGCCGTTGTTCAATTCCGGGAGTCAAGGCGCTCATAGTGATATCTCAAGTGTCTGTGCGATGTTACCAAGAATGCGCGATGCTTCCCTGAACTCAAAACCTTGTATTGCGGTTTCAAGCCGTTCCGTTGCGGCCACCGGAACAAGTGGCTTCAGTACCTCCCATACTTCTAGAGCGTCAAGGTTGTCTGCGGTGAGCAGCGTCGCCAGATTTCGCAAGAGCGGCGCAATCCGATCACGTCCGGCAGGGAACTCTTCAGCAGCAAGTCCTTCGGATGAATCGTCGGAATCGACAGCGACCTCCTCCATGATTCGAATAGAGTTTATCACTTGATGGAGCTTATCCTCGAACGAATCCAACGCTTCCACAAGTAAACTGGCATCTTCTGACCGCTCCGCATGTTCCAGGGCAAGGGCCGCGGTGTAGAGATCCATGGCGCCCAAGTTCCCCCCCACTCCCTTCACGGTGTGGATGATACGTCTAGCGAGCTCGTGATTACCTCCTGCCAGGGCCTCCCGCAAATTGATCATTACCTCAGCATTCTCTTTGCGGAATCCGATCAAGAGTCTTCTTAACAGCGCCGGACTCTCCAGTATTATCATCGCCCGACACAGATCTATGCCTGGGAGATGCTCAGGAATACCGGATTTTTTGAACTCGGCCAATCCCCCCACGACCGGGTGGCTGTCTGCCATTGACTCCGGCCCGACCCACTTGCGCAATGTGAAAAACAGTTCAGGGACATTGATCGGCTTGTTCACCTGGTCGTTCATGCCAGCCGCAAGGCTCAGCATACGCTCCTGGGGGAGAGCACTCGCGGTCATGGCGATGATCGGCAAGGCTGCAAACTCTGGATCGAGACGGATACGCCGGGTTGCCTCCAGGCCGTCCATGACCGGCATGTGCACGTCCATGAAGACCGCATGGTACCTGATGCCCGACTCGGTAATCTTCCTGACCGCCTCGGCGCCGTTTTCGGCAAGCTCTACCTCCACCCCGCGCCGCTCGAAAAGTTCTTTGGCCAACTCCTGGTTGATCGGGTTGTCCTCAACGAGAAGGATGCGCACCCCAGCGAAACTTGGTGCGTCAAAGTCATGTTCGCCGATGCCTTTCAATGCCAGCCCCATGGCTGCAGCCGCACTTTCCTCTACAGACGGACGGTGCAGTTGGACGACGAAGCTAAATATGCTTCCGTTCCCCAGTTCGCTCTTCACCCAGATGGATCCGCCCATCATTTGCACTAGCTGTTTACTGATAGAGAGCCCCAGCCCGGTCCCACCATACCTGCGGGTCGTCGAGGTGTCCGCCTGCGTGAAGGCATTGAAGAGATTCGCTTGTTGTTCCGGAGCCATCCCTATACCAGTATCTGCCACGGAAAACCGTAGCCCTCCCCATTCTTTGCCGCTCACCACACATTCGACGCAGATAGTGATCTTTCCTTTCTCCGTGAATTTTATTGCGTTGCTTGTGAGGTTGAGGAGCACCTGGCTAAGTCGCAGCGGATCGCCGATCAAAAGATTCGGGACATCCGTGGCACAGGTTACGCAAAGCTCGATATCTTTGTCATGTATGGTGGCGGAGGCAACATCAACCAAGTCGTCGAGAACCTTGCCGAGATGGAACGGGATGCTTTCCAAATCCAACTTGCCAGCCTCAATCTTTGAGAAGTCGAGAATGTCGTTGATTACCCTTAGCAGCAGGTTTGAGGCGCTCTGGGCCTTGGCGAGGTAATTTTTCTGCTGGTTGCTAAGCTCGGTCTGCTTGAGGAGGTAGAGCATGCCGATGGCGGCGTTCATCGGAGTGCGAATCTCATGGCTCATGTTGGCCAGGAATTCGCTTTTCGCACAAGCTGCGGCCTCAGCTGCTGCCATGGCCCGGTGCAACTCCTCCTCGGCACGCTTCCTATCAGAAATGTCGAAGAATGTCACCACTGCTCCTACCAGCCCACCGTCGCTGTATTGGGGATGGGCCCAGTATTCCGCGGCAAAGGGGGTCCCGTCCGAGCGCCAGAAGAACTCGTTGTCGACGTGAACACCACCCTCGCCGCTGAGCACGCGATTTATGGAGCATGCCCCAACCGGAAATGGAGTCCCGTCCTGATGTGAATGATGAGCCAGTAGGTGCATGCATTGGCCGATTAGCTCGTCGGGATGCCCGTAACCCAGCATCTTTGCGCATGATGGGTTAGCGAAGGTGCATCTACCCAACAAATTAACGCCGTAAATAGCCTCTGCGGTTGATTCCAACAAGAGACGGATTTGCTCGTCGCTTTTTCGGAGTGCCTCCTCAGCCCACTTGCGCTCGGTAATATCCTCCTTCACAGCGACGAAGTGCTTGATCTTTCCGTCAGCCGCAAATACCGGTGATATGGAGGATGATTCCCAATAACAATCTCCGTTTTTCTTCTTATTGCACAGTTCCCCCCGCCACCTATCACCGGAAAGAATCGTACCCCAAAGCTCCCTGAAGAATTCAGGCGGATGACAGTCGGACTTAACCAGGCGCGGATTAAACCCGATGACCTCATCTATCTCATACCCCGTCACCTTGGTAAAATTTGGATTCACATACTCAATGATTCCGTCCCTATCGGTTATCATTACGGTTACTGGAATCTGCTCTAGCGCCAGCGATAACTTCACCAGCGACTCCTCAGCCAATTTTCTTTCCGTGATATCTCTCAGTGTTTCTATGGCCGCTATCACCTTACCCTTAACGTCACGGATCGGTGCTGCATCAAAACAGATGAAACGTGCCTTGCCATTCAGAGCAGGGTACCACCCCTCGGCATGTAAGCCTTCATCTGCGAATTGGGAACGGATACATGAGCTGTAGAGCTCGGAGAGCTCACCGAGACTCGGATTAATAACCATGTCTGCCAGAACCGGCCGTTTTTCGAGATAGAACGCTTTCCACGGGGATTTGGTCCCAAGCATATCTGATGCCGCGATACCGGTCAGCTCCTCGCAGGCATAGTTCCAGGCGACAACTCGGCGTTCACCGTCGAGGGCGAAAGTTGCAACGGATGAATTTTTAATCAGGTTTTGGCTAAATGCCTCCTGAGTTTGGGCCAAAGCCTTCTGTAGGTGCACCTCATGCACCATCTGGTTGAAAACATTCACCAGAAGTCCGATCTCATCGTCTGAACTGATTTGTAAAGGTTCCGGCTCCTGTTCCTTCCCAGTGATCTCCTTAACGTGCCTGATGAAGGTGGTCAGAGGTGCAGTCAATTGCCGCATAAACATTTTTGTGACAAGCAGGGTACAGGATAGGGTTACTACCATTGCGGCGAGGAGGTACCACTTCGCCTTCTGAAGTGGCGCATAGGCCTCGAACTGAGGATAGTTGGCAGCAAGTATCCAATCGGTACTCTTGATCCTTTTGAAGGAGCTTAAGAGGGGAAGCCCCTGGGAGCTGACCGTCTCGCCGGTCCCCTCGAAACCGCCGATGGCTGCGTCAAAAAGCCGGTTCGCCCCAAGAGGCACATCCTGTTTAAGTATCCTTCCCCGATCTGGATGGACCAAAATGGCTCTTTGCTTGTTGTAGAGATAGAGATAACCCCGTTCACCGAGCCGGGAGCCTGCCAGTTTGCCCAAGTAGTTCGGCTTCGTAAGATCAAGCGACCCGCACAGCATGCCTAGTAGCCGCCCACTGCCGTCGAAGATAGGAGCGGTGAACGTAATGACAGGATGCTGGTATCTGCGAGTCGACAGAAAAGGTTCCGAGATGACCGGCTTGCCAGTAGAGACGGTTTTTTTGAAATAGTCTCGGTAGGAATAATCTCTGCCTATTAGCTCCTGCGCTGCAGGATAGGTAGCCAGGAGTTTTCCGCTTCCGGAGAGAAGAAAAATGCTGCTGTCAAAGGTCTCCAGTTCGTCTGGCTGCATTTTCAGAAAGCGATCCGCCAGTTGGATGTCACCAAAAGCACGTGGATCAATGGTACTAGAAAGGGCAACGATCTGCCGCTGGGTCATAAGAATCTTGCTGTCTATTTCATCCGCGATAACCTCCACCAGGCTGTACTGCTGCCTGGAGGTGGTCGCCTTGAATTGCTTTACTAAATATATGTATGCGAAAAGTGACAGGAGGGAGATTATTCCTGCAAGGAGCAGGGACATCACCACGCTCATCTTGGTCGCCAGCTTCAATTTCAGCATAAATGTCCACCAGTTTCGAGAATTCCAAATCCGAGCACGACCGCATGAAATAGCAGGGCCTACATGTTCCCTGCTGGGAACCTGCTTTTTTCAAGTCCGATCATTCGTGCGCCGGCAATGACTGAACAGTGATTTTTGCCATATTGCAGGATCGAGCCATATGGACCTGCCACCTAACTCTCCCAGAAACTAATCACCCCTTTTGCCTATCGGCCGGAACCGGAATACCTTTAATCCCATTATTTGTATGTTTTGGCTCCATACGAACGTGGCCGCTGGCGGTATCCGTCAAGTCTCGCTTCGACCTCCTTTCCTTTGCGGAGGGCACTTTTCTTTCTGACCAACAGGAGCACTATCGTTGCAGACAACTCAAGTTATTGAGAATTCCACCGATACAGGAATGGATCGTCTCAAATCGACACTATTGTAACGCATATCCACTCGGTAGGCCCCTATTTTGTTACACAGGCAGGCAAGTTACCCGCCAGAACGCACAAAAATCGACTTTCATCCGACAAGGAGTACGGCATGTCATTTACGACTCGCATCGTCACAGGTAACGCCATCAGCATAGTACTGGCCGTAGCAGCGACGGCAGTGCTTAACCCCAAGAGCGAACTCTGGGCACATCTTCTGATCGGAACTGTAGTGCTAGTAACCATGTCGGCGCTCCTTGGAATCATAAGCCGGAATGCCTTCAAACCGCTCGCTGAGATCGTGTCAGCGCTTGAAAAGGCAGCCAGTGGTGACCTTTCTATCCGGACGGAGGTGAAGGGAAACGGCGAATTCGCCCGATTGGCAAAAGCCTTTAACACCATGATGGAAGACATGAACAAAGCCATGCGGCAGTTTTTTTCAGTAGCGGACTTGGTGCGGGATTCGGTGGTCATGGTCCGGTCCACGACGGACGCTATGGCCTGCGCTGCCGAGGAGGTCGCCATTCAAGCAGGCAGCATCGCAACCGCCAGCGAAGAAATGTCCGCCACCTCCAGCGACATCGCCCGCAACTGTCTGTATGCGGCCGAGAGCGCCCAGAAAGCTACCCTGCAAACTCACAGCGGCTCGGATTTGGTCCAGAGCAGCGCACGGCTTATGGAGAAAATCGCCGTGCGGGTCAACGTGTCATCTTCGACAGTGGAAGGGCTTGGATCACGTTCCGACCAAATCGGGGCGATAGTAAACACCATCGAGGACATAGCCGACCAAACCAATCTGCTGGCACTTAATGCTGCAATCGAAGCGGCAAGGGCTGGTGAACAGGGCCGCGGTTTCGCTGTCGTGGCGGATGAAGTCCGGGCCTTGGCAGAGCGTACGACTAAGGCCACCAAAGAAATTGCAACAATGATTAAGTCCATCCAAAACGAGACGCAGAGCGCGGTGGGATCAATGTCGGAGGGTGTTGAAGAGGTCAAGCGCGGGACTATCGAGGCCAACCGCTCAGGTGAGGCACTGGAGGACATTCTTAATCAGATAAACGAGCTCACCATGCAAATCAGCCAGGTCGCCACGGCCGCCGAGGAACAGACCGCCACCACTCATGAAATTACAAACAACATTCAGATGATTACCGATGTCGTGAATCGCAATGTCGAAAATGCGCACAGCACAACGCAGGCAACTGGCATGCTTGCCGAACAGGTGGACAATCTGCACGCGTTAGTCAGCCACTTTCGATTGGCCAAGGCACTTGAATGGGATGCATCCTTTGCCACCGGCGTTGATCGTTATGACAATGCCCACAAGGTGCTGTTCACGATGGTTAATGATTTACATGATGCAATGCAGCGGAAACGGAGCAAAGAGGCCATCGGACAGATCCTTAACGGCTTGGCTGAGTACACTGTTAACCACTTTGCCGATGAGGAGCGTGCTTTTGCCCAGACTAACTACCCTGAAGAGGCCCAACACAAGCAGCTTCACAAGAAGCTCATTGACCAAGTGGTGGTACTTCAGAGCAAGTTCGGTTCGGGTGAGACCGTGCTCTCACAGGAGATCATCACTTTTCTCCAAGACTGGCTGATTAACCATATCAAAGGTATCGACAAAAAATACGGTCCACACCTGAGCAAGAACGGAGTAAAGTAAAGTGAATGGCCGCAGGAGTTCGGATTAAGTAGTTTCCGTCCGGAAACATAACCTGCTGAATTTGTTATCGAATAATGCATAAAATGCTTAAGTTTTCGTTGCCGCTGTTCTATAATTCGCCCCGTAAATCGCTGAATTTGTTCAATTCAATGACCACGGGGGCGACAAAGATGAGGCAAAAACAGACCCGACAGATGAGCCTTTTTTCGGTGACAGCTCGTCACGACATCGGGCAGGAACTCAAGGAGATGTCCAAGGTATTCGACGACACACCGCAGATGCTGGACCTGGTTTATAACGACCTGATTCGCAATCGCCGCCACAAGACCGGTCGAAAAGGAATGACTGCCGAACAGGTGCTTCGGGCCTGCGTGCTCAAACAGTTCCGCTGCCTCTCTTACGAAGAGCTCGCATTCCATCTCGAAGATTCCAGTTCCTTTAGGGCCTTTGCCCGTCTGGAGATGGGCCAGTATCCGTCGTCATCGACTCTTCAGGAGAACATCAAACCGATATCAGAAGAGACGTGGGAAGCAATTCACATCTGCCTCATGCGGTACGCGCAAAAGTGCGGCATAGAGAACGGGCGCAAACTGCGCATTGATTCCACCGCCGTTGAGACTGACGTGCACGATCCCACTGACGCCTCTCTTCTCTGGGACGGTATGCGCATCATCACTCGCTGGCTGGAGGAAGGGCACACCCTCGATCCTCGCCCCGACTATCGCTACAGTGACCATCTGCGGGTGGCAAAGAAGCGTCAGCTTGCGGTCGTCAATGCCAAGAAGGATACTGATTCGGGTCTCTGCTTACCGGGACATGGTTCACTATGCTGGCAAGGTTGTCGGGTATAGAAAGTTTGGGACAGCGCGGTGACCAGATAGGGGAGATTATCGGCACTATCGAGGACATCGCCGATCAGACCAACCTTTTGGCGTTGAACGCCGCCATCGAGGCTGCCCGCGCCGGTGAACAGGGCAGGGGATTCGCAGTAGTAGCAGACGAGGTGCGCGCCCTGGCTGGACGCACCACCCGCGCCACCAAAGAAATCGGCGAGATGATAAAAGCAATCCAAAAGGAGACCAAAAGCGCAGTTGCGGCAATGGGGCAGGGCGTCCAGCAAGTCGAAGCCGGTACGGTGGAAGCGTCCCGCTCGGGCCACGCGCTGCAAGACATCCTGAAGCAGGTAAACGATGTCGCTATGCAGGTTAATCAGATCGCGACTGCGGCCGAGGAACAGACCGCAACGACCAGCGAGATATCCAGCAACATGATGCAGATTACCGAGGTTGTTCAGCAGACTTCTATTGGAGCTCATGAATCAGCCACGGCAGCAGCCCAACTCAAAGGCAACGCCGAAGAGATGCAGCATCTGGTGCGGCAGTTCATTTTGTAGTGTTTTACAACCCAAGTCAATGATGGGGAACAGATGTTCGCAATTCAAGGAGAGAAATTAACAATGGAAACTGTCAAAAATACCATGCTGACGCTGTCGATACTCATAGTTACATGGATACTGGCTGTTCCCCAATCAAGTAGCCGGCCTCCAGCGCCAGTGTCAGATGTTTCTCTACCTGCAATGGTGTTCGCAGTTTTGAGGAGAAGAGGTCAATGGCCTCGTCGGTTATGATCGATTCTGGTTCCTTGCCATCGCTGCAACTTTGCAACAACCAGCGTACTCCCGTTGGCTGCCGGCAATACCATCCAGGGAGAATACTGTGGACCGGTAGCCGATTTCTTCCATGGTCGGCTTGCGTAAATCATTGTGCAGTTTGGGGTGTCCTGCAAGAACGACTGATAGTTGGCCGCCGCCGTCCTCAATGCCTTCCATAATCCGCTTGAGACCGGTGAGCGTCTTACCGTGCAGATCGTGGGCCTCATATACAAATAGGGCAACCGGACGACGCCCTTTTTTCACCAGGTCTCGCAAATCGCGGATTCTCCGCTCCCCCTGGCTCGGGATATGGACCGGCTTCTCTGTTGAGAGATCGTAAAATAAGGCGCTCATTAATGTCTCAACGGTGGTGCGCCTCTTTTCTACTGAAAGGGATTTGGACACCAGGACGCGGTTCTCATCCTTTAGCGACTGTTGCAACCTGCGCAGGGTGACAGTTTTGCCACTGCCGACCACTCCGCAGACTGCAATCAATTTGCCATCCATAATTGCAGTCTTAATATCCTTGAACAATTGCCGATCGTGTTCCGTCTCGTAATAACCTGCCTTGGTGAACGGTTTGGTGAGGCCATAGAACTCAATCACTTCTGCCCGCATGCTCGTGCCCTCCTTGTTTCTGATTTCGGAAATATCCACGAATCTTGATAAGTACAGCTGACCGCTCCAAGGTTTCTATCAACAGATTCTTTATAAACTGCCGATCCCGCTCGGAGAGTTTGGCTAGAGGCATGGCCAGTTCAGCAGCTATGGCCAGCTTCGCGGCGACAATGGTGGGATAGCAGATGTCACGAGGCAGCGCCGGTTCAAAGGGTTGCATCGGGATCGGGTTTGAACTGTCCGCTGCAAGTAGGGTTACCCACTGCTCGCCGGTAAGGGCTGCGATTGGAAGGTTTATCTTGGCTGCCAACTGCTCGATGCGGTCAGCCCGTTGCTCAGCCTTACTCTTTTTGAACTTCCGGTAACGGTGCAAGGGGATCGGGCCAGATATCGGGTGAAACGGTCTGAAGCGCTCATTCTGGTGTTCAACATAGAGATCATTATCAAACATCAAACAGCCCCCATAGGAGTATTACCGTCTCACCAGCCAGTCCTGAATCCACCTCGTAAGTGGTCCCATCAATACTGACTCGGGCGTCAATCCCGACCTTGCGTCGCTTCGGTTCACGGGCAAAAGTGCTGAATCGCTCCCAACTGCACATCTCCCGGACACCTTCTGAGGGGAGGTTCGTGAGCCAGTCTTCCATCCTGGTATGTTCTTTGATGCGGTGCTTCTGCTGGTTGTAGTTGCTTAGATATCGAAAAAGCCGCTGGTTTGCTTCGGCTTCATTCTCAGGTTTATGAAAGTGGTAAAGGGTTTCGCGCGCGTCCTTTACTGTCCTGAATGGCCGTTCGACCTTCCCCTTAGAGCGGGCTGTCACGCGGCGGCCATCCTTGCCCGCCGGCAAATGCGTTTTCCAAGTGATGGTGATGTCCAGACGGTCCATGACGTTTTGGAATACCCTACTTTTAGCGATGGGACCGTTATCAAGGTAAAGCATTTTCGGTCTGCCGCAGCGGAACGGCTCTGGCGCAGCGTCAAGCACGAGGATGTGTACCTGAAAGGGTATGTCGACATTCTCAGGTTGCAGCTGGGCCTGACAGAGTATTTCGAGTTCTACAACACTGAACGGCCCCATCAGTCGCTTGGCAACCTCACTCCGATTCAGGTCTACCAAACGGCCAGCGGCGGCGGAGCTAGAATCGTGGACAAATTTGTTGAGCGTAAAACCACGCTCAAAACCGGGGCAGCGCCGGTCAGCTGCGCGACCGGGCACCACCTTAAACGCGACGGTTTATTGTCTTGACTATAGGGTCCACTTAACCGTTTAACACACTATAACTACGGTGTTTTCCAGCTTGGCTCTTAGTTTGCTACGTATTATGTTGAAAAGGTACGTTGTAACCTCATGGGACAGGCAAGCATATGCCACTAAGAAGGGCTAAATGCGGATCGATGGCGCATTCGCCAGTAACGACTCAGCATTCATCATTTGCGCAGATTCGGCGTTTTAACACCCTGCGGTGGTGGCCGCAAATGATTTACTGTTTACATTCAGGTGCTGTTGTAGGACAATGACCTACTTACTCGATGATTTACTAATTTGAGTACCTTTGGAGATATAGCCGAAGCGTTATCAACTCAAACTATACGGATTAATTGCGAGGTGCCTATGAACGATGAGAATTATCGAGATATGATGCAGTTCTCTCCCGCTGCGGTTTTGCTACATAGAGACGGACTTTTCGTGTATGCCAATGAGTCTGCATGCCAACTTTTCGGTGCACTGCATCCGGATCAACTAATAGGTATACCGGTCCTGTCAGTCGTCCCTCCGGAGTCCCGGGAGTTAATATGCGAGCGGATCGAGAAAACCATGTTGATGACCGGTCAAATCAACACTCGCTTGGAAGAAAAGGTGATCTGCCTCAATGGATTCCAGATCGACGTGGAAGTCGTTGAAACCCATATCATTTACCAGGATCTGCCTACCAATCAGGTCATCATGCTGGACATATCAGCACGCAATAAGGCAAGACAGTTGCTCAAGGAAAATGAGAAAACCATACGAAAGTTATTGGACGTCATGCCCGTCGGGGTCGCTTTGATGGGTATCGACGGTTCGATCGAGTACATCAACCACTGCTTCGAAGAGAGCTTTGGTTACTCCCATGCTGAGATACCCACTACAAGGGAGTGGGGTTCCAACGCCTATCCAGACCCTGACTATCGTCAAAAGCTAGTCGACAACCTGGAATCCACTCTCGAAGAGGCAAGGGTTAGCGGAAAACCGCTGACGCCGGTGGAAGTCCACGTCACCTGCAAGGACGGTTCAGTTCGTCATGTCATTCTAAACAGGCAACTCGCTGGTGACACCAAAATTGCCATCCATACCGACATCACTGAGCGCGAATCACAGCAAAACGAGCTCTTGAAGATTCAGAAACTTGAGTCTCTCGGTGTCCTTGCCGGAGGGATTGCACACGATTTCAATAATATTCTAACTGGTATTCTGGGTAACATTTCGTTTGCCAGTATGTTCCTTGACGAATCGCACAAGTCGTATCTCCCCCTAGCGAATGCGGAAAAAGCTGCGCTACGTGCAGCCGGACTCGCCACTCAGTTGCTAACCTTTGCCAAGGGTGGGGCGCCGATCAAAAAGCTCTTGTCACTCTTCACCCTGATTGAGGAAACCGTGTCCCTGACGCTGACGGGATCAAACGTTAAAAGGGTGCTCAGTATCCCCGGCGACTTGTTTGCCATCGAAGCGGACGAAGGGCAGATCTGTCAGGCTTTTCATAATGTCATTATCAACGCGGTGCAGGCGATGCCCAATGGAGGAATCTTAACAGTTAATGCCGGTAACGTGTCCCTTCGCCCTGGGAACAAGGAGGGACTTCCTGCTGGCGATTATGCCAAGGTGAGTTTCGCAGACGAAGGGGACGGCATTCCTAGTGAAATTCAGCAGAAAGTCTTCGACCCCTACTTCACCACTAAGCCTGGCGGGACAGGATTGGGGCTAACTTCAGCCCATTCGATCGCAACCAAGCATGGCGGGCGGGTCGAGGTCATTTCAAACCCCAGAAATGGAACCGTCATTAGTTTCCTCCTCCCCGCACTAACAGCCTCTTCCGTGGTTCAGGATCACCACCCTACCTCACCGACCTCAGTCGGCCAATTTAGGGGAAAGGTGTTGGTCATGGACGATGAGATAATGATCCTCGAACTCGCCGAGCAGGGCCTAAATCATCTTGGCTACCATGTCACCACATGTTGCAATGGGGAAGAGGCAATAATGCTTTATGGTGCGGCCAAGGAATTAGGCGAGCCGTTTCTGGTGGCTATAATGGATTTAACCATCCCTGGGGCGATGGGGGGAGCCGAAGCGGCACGGAAGATTTTAGACCTTGACCCACTGGCCCAGTTGGTAGTTTCCAGCGGCTATTCTAATGATCCGGTTATGGCACAATTTGCGAAATACGGTTTCTGCGCTTCAATAGCCAAGCCTTATAAGGGGAGCGACCTTAACAAATTGCTATCGACAATACCAAGAAGTAGTTCGATGGAGCCTAAATAGCAAACAGCGAAACTGGCAGGAGTGTAATTGGACCTAAATTCCAACTCTGACCTCCACTTCACCGGGCAGATGGGCAGTCCGAGAATGCCGTATGCTCGCCCCTACGCTGCCCGCACTATCAAGGGGAGCCCAACTGAGGACTGGCACTCGACGGACTGACACTCGGCAACACTAAGAAGCTGTGTAACTAAGCCTCTTTGCATTTGTAAAGCGCCACTTTTGCGACGTAATTACAAGACCGCTGATATAATATAGCTCAACACGATTTCCTGGGCGTGCCTGCGTTAAAGCTCTAGCCTCTCGCGCCCGTTTTCCGCCAGGATGCAGTTGAAACCATTCATCTGCAGCAAGCCCGTCACCATTTCTCTGGTCGCGGCATCATCCTCAACATAAAGCACCGAGACAGCTCCGTTCACTCGATTCTCCATGCAAACTCCTGCCTCAGGGTGATATGCGTCGTAGGCAACCTTGCCTCAAGGTTTATGACATCGGTTCAGTGGTTACACCTCTAACCTGAATTCAGCGCCATTGGCAGTGTTGCGCACGGCAAGCGTTCCTCCCATATTCTTCTCTATGATGGTTTTCGACATGAACAGGCCGATCCCCGTTCCCTGTTGTGAACCCTTGGTGGTAAAGTACGGATCAAAAATCTTGTCCAGGATATCTTCGGATATGCCACCGCCATTGTCGGCAACGGTTACGACAGTAAGTCCGTCCGCACTGGATGTCGTTATCGTTACTTTGGGATTTTCGATTCGTCTTTCCGTCAGGATGTCTTTTGCATTGATCACGATGTTAAGGAGCACCTGTGCAAATTCGTTCGGATATCCATGTATAACGGAGGCATCCCGTGCTACGATTTCGACACTGATCAGAGGGCTTTGTAAACTGCCCTGCAGAAGCGACAAGGTCTTCGCAATTACCTCCTGCACTTTGAAATCGATCTTTTCCTTGTCAGGTTTGAAGTAGTTCCGGAAATCGTCAATAGTCTGGGACATGTGCCGGATAAGTTTCATCTCCTTGTCGACATTTTCATAGAGAAACGACCTATCTAATTCGCCATGGTCGTAATAAATCAGCAACTGCTGGGCCGTGAGTCCTAGCAGGTTTAAGGGTTGTCGCCACTGATGAGCGATATTCTCGATCATTTCCCCCATGGCAGCCTGACGGCTCTGCAAAATGAGCATCTGTTCCTTTTCCCGAAGGGTTTCCACTGCCCGCAGGCGCTCCGCGATTTCCCTAAGCAAGGCCCGTTCCGCTTCTTGGCTGCGAGTTTCCCTCGCCATATTGTCGAGGGCGAATGAGATGTCATCTCCCACCTGCCGGAGCAGGTCGATCATCTGCCGGTCAAAAAAGTCCTTTTTGTCTGCATAGAGGGTAAGGGCGCCGACCACCTGCCCCTCATGTTTCAAGGCAACACTCGCCGAGGAGCGAATGCCGTGAGCTCTACCGCTTTCATGCCAGAGACGGGTGACTGGGGAATGCAGAAAATCATTGCAAATGAAGTAGGTCCCTTCACGAATTGATATGCCTGTAGGCCCAAGTCCTGACGGCTTTTCGTCGGCAGTGATCTTGATGTTGTTCAGGTAACCGATCGCGCCATCTGCTGCAACGACCCTAATCTCGCCGCTCTCTTCGTCCACCAGGCCGACCCAGGCCAGAAGGAAACTGCCGTCTCCCACAGCGATTGAGCAGAAATCCTTGAAAAGTGTATCCCGGTCTCTGGTGCGGATGATGGCCTGATTGGTTTCGGACAATATGGCATAAAGCCGGTTCACTCGCCGAGTGTCTTCTTCAGCCTTACCCCTCTCGACAATCTCCTCCCGCAGATTCTTGATTGTTCCTGCCAGTTCTTCGGTACGCTCCGCGACCTTGCTTTCAAGCTCATCATTCAATCTTTCCAAGGCCTTTTCTGACTGCTTGCGCTCGGTGATGTCGATGAATGCGCCGATGCCCCCGCGCAGCCGATTGCATGTATCGAACAAAGGCACCGCATTGCCCACAATATTATGCACCGTGCCATCATCCAATACTAACTCGAGTTCGTAATCCCTGATCACCCGTCCCCGTGCGGCCAGCTGAACGGGCAATTGATCGGGGGGAATCTCCCGGCCGTCTTTCATCAGGCGGTGATTACCCGGTTGCTCGGAAGGAGGAATAGATTTGGAGAAATTGGCGGTTCCAGGCAATCCCATCAGTTTCTGGGCGACCAGGCTGCCGGAAATGTGGAGGCACTCTACATCGTGGGCAATAAGGACCGCCGCCGGCACCGCATCCATGAGTGCCGCCAACTCAGCTGCGTGACTTTCCGCTTGGTTTAGGGCGGTTTGCTGAGCCTCTTCCGCACGCTTCAACCCGGTTATGTCGATAATTACGGCACGGCACTGATCCCCTGAGTTGGAAACCATGGCCTCGATCCGTACAATGGCCGGCAGATGTCCCTCTCTATGGAACATGACTTCACAAATCTGCTTGGTCTCACTCGTGAACAACTTACTCAAAAAGTCATGGAACCCCGGTCGAGTCTCCCGCGAGATGAAAAGATCCAGACGCCTGCTGATCAATGAGGAGCGCACAACGCCGAGAAAGCCGGCGCCGAAGAGGTTGATCGCACGAATTATACCCGTTCTATCCAGAACAAGGTAACCCACCGGGGCTAACTCATACAGATCGCTGTATTTTCCAAGGCGATCCTCCATCTCTTGTCTGTCATCTATCGCCCGTCGGAGTTCTTCGTTCTGCAACTCCAGCTCGACTTGATGAACCCGCAATTCATGGATAAGTCTCTGCGTTTCTAGGTCCGGCGAAAAGTGCGCGGTGGCGTTTATTTCAGAGTGTAACCGCCCTTCTGCGAGGCATCGCAACTCTGAGAAATTTGAAACCACTCCAGTATCAATTCTCATGTCCACTTTCTCCATGATAGGGCGAATTGTTAGAACTACAAATAATGAATTGGTAAACATCTTGTCATCATTCGCGGCGTATATCTTAAATGCTCCGGCAAGCTGGAGCGCGTGATGAAAATCTAATCTCCAAGAGGACTATCATGCTGTTCATTGATATTGTCAACAAAATATGAACGTGCCAAAAAACAAATACTTACGGACGAATAGAGATTAGTGCCAAACTGTGCGAATAAACAATCCACCGGGTAGATAGAACAATTGACGCCCGGAGGGCGAAACGGCTCATAAAAAGCCGAGCATTTCAACATTCCACCTAACTAACCCGCATCAAGCCAGGAAATCAGGGGTAGATGGGGTAGAATAACCACTACGAATAACTCATTGTTGAGTTAGAAAGTATGATACATTTACATTCATGAAAAAACCAAAATTGCAGCAAGAACGACAGGAGAAAAACCCTGCCAATTCCGCGACAAAACAGAAGTCAGCGCCACTCGCGAACGCCACCTTCCCTGTTGTCGGCATCGGCGCCTCCGCAGGCGGCCTGGAAGCCCTTGAACAGTTCCTCAAGAATGTGCCGGAAAGAAGCGGCATGGCCTTTGTCATCGTCCAGCACTTGGACCCGACCCACAAAGGTATCATGCCCGAACTGCTCCAGCGCGCAACTTCCATGGAGGTTTCCCAGGCCATGGACCGAATGGCGGTCAAGCCGGACTGCGTCTATGTGATCCCGCCCAATAAAGACATGTCCATTCTTCACGGAGTGCTGCACCTGTTCGCGCCAGCAGCGCCCCGCGGCCTGCGTCTGCCCATCGATTTTTTCTTACGCGCCCTAGCTGCCGATTGTAGGACGCTCGCAATCGGCGTCATCCTTTCGGGCATGGGTTCAGACGGCACCTTGGGTCTTAGGGCCATCAAGGAAAATGCAGGAGTGACGCTGGTGCAGGAACCCGCGTCGGCCAAGTTCGACAGCATGCCCAAGAGTGCCATCGATGCCGGGCTCGCCGACATCGTGGCCCCGGCCGAGGAGCTGCCGGGAAAGATCGTCGCCTATCTCCGGCATGCTCTGAGCGTCACCAGGACCGAGCCGGTACAGGCACTTAAGGACCAAAGCGCTCTGGAAAAAGTACTTATACTGCTGCGATCCCAGACCGGACACGACTTTTCCCTGTATAAAAAAAAGCACCTTGTACCGCCGGATCGAGCGGCGTATGGGGATCCATCAGATCGGCAATATCGCCCTCTACGCCCGCTATCTGCAGACGAATCTCCAGGAGATTGAGCTGCTTTTTAATGAGTTGCTGATCGGGGTGACCAGCTTTTTCCGTGACCCCGCGGAATGGACACACCTGCGCGACGAGGCAATTCCCGCGCTCCTGACGAATTTTCCGGCAGGAGGGGTGCTGCGCGCCTGGTCGGTAGGTTGCTCGACGGGGGAGGAAGCCTATTCCCTGGCCATGGTCTTCAAGGAAGCGCTGGAACGGGTGCAGCCTCAGGGAAGTTTCTCGCTGCAGATTTTTGCCACCGACCTGGACAAGGCATCAATCGATCGGGCCCGCCAGGGACGCTATCCGGCCAATATCAGTGCAGACGTATCTGCCGAGCGCCTGAGCCGTTTTTTCATCGAGGACGCGAGCTGCTTCCGGATCGGCAAGGAGATCCGGGACATGGTAACCTTCGCCACCCAGAACGTCATCATGGACCCCCCTTTTACCAAGCTCGAAATCCTGGTCTGCCGCAACCTTCTTATCTACCTGGTTCCGGAACTGCAGAAAAAGCTGTTGCCGCTCTTTCATTACAGCCTCCGGCCGGGCGGTGTCCTGTTTCTGGGGAGTGCCGAAACCATCGGCAACTTCAGCGATCTCTTCACGCCGCTTCGTGCTAAATCGCGGATCTACCGGCGGAGTGCTTCCCTTATGGGGCACGAGCCTGTGGCGTTCCCTTCGTCATTTCTCCCTGCCCTGCAGTCTCCAACAAAGGAATCAACAATGCAAAAACCGGAAGTCAATCTCCAGTCTCTTGCGGATCGGCTGCTTCTGCAACAGTACGCGCCGCCCGCCGTGCTGGTCAATGACCAGGGGGACATCGTCTACATTAGCGGGCGGACCGGCAAATACCTGGAACCCGCTGCTGGCAAGGCGAACTGGAACTTCTACGCCATGGTCCGTGAAGGGCTTCGCCTCGATCTCTCCATCGCCTTCCAGAAGGCGGTCCGTCAAAAGGGCACAGTGACCGTCAAAGGTGCCAAGGTAGGATCCAACGGTGGCAGCCATCTTGTCGATATCACGGTCCAGGTGGTCGAAGAGCCGGAAGCTATGCGGGGGATGGTTATGATAGTCTTCAACGACGTCGCAACACCTCCTGAAACGAGGACGACAGGCCGCAGCAAAACCTTCTCGGTGGCCAACACAAGGATTGCCGAACTGGAGCTGGAACTCCAGCAGCGTAACGAGGAGATGGGATCCGCCCAGGAGGAGATGCAGACTTCGCAGGAAGAGCTCAAATCCTTGAATGAGGAATTGCAGTCCACCAATGAGGAGCTGCAGTCCACCAACGAGGAGTTGACTACCTCCAAGGAAGAGATGCAGTCCATGAACGAAGAACTGCTGGCGGTCAACGTAGAACAGCAGGCCCGGGTGGAAGAGCTGTCGAGGCTGAGCAACGACATGAAGAACCTTTTGAACAGCACGGAAATCGTCACGGTGTTCCTGGACAATGAGCTCAACGTGCAACGTTTCACCACCGGCTCGAACAAGCTCTTCAAGCTGATTCCAGGCGATATCGGACGTCCGCTTTCCGACATCACCAGCGATCTCTGCTACCCAGGGATGCTTGACGATGCTCGGGAGGTGCTGCGGACATTGTCCTTTTCGGAGAAGCAGACTGCTGCTACAAGTGGGCGCTGGTTTAAGGTGCGCATCATGCCGTACCGTACGATGGAGAATGTGATCGACGGCGTGGTGATCACCTTCGCTGACATCACCGCATCAAAGACGCGGGAGGGGACGCTGCAGGAAAGCGAGAAGGGATTGCGCGACCTCTTCGACAGTATGGCTCACGGCTTAGCCGTCTTCGAGGACGTCGCGGACGAATCGGGCGGCCCTAGCGACTATCGATTTCTCTCAGTGAACCCGGCCTTCGAACGTCTTTTCAGACTGAACGGCGCGGAGCTAATCGGCAAGACCATACCGATGGCACTCCCTGGCTTTGAACCAGATCTGCTCGATGCTTGCCGCATCGTCGCTCTGACCGGTGATCCCGCGCCCTTCATGGGACAGGACCCTGGAACGGCTCGCGTGTACGAAATCACCGTGTACCGCCTCGCGTCCGGGCGGCTCGCTTGCATGTTCGCGGACACGGCAGGACGCCGGCAGTTACCATAGTTTTTTTTGAGGCGAGGCCCGCGTTTACCTCCTTTCAACCAAAATGGTATGTTGCAAGGTGAAAGCTGACGCACCACCTCCGAGATACAAATTACGATTTTCCACATACTCACCCGCGGGGTTCTGAACAATAGGGCAAAGGGGCGTAAAAGCGCCGCCGCAGCAAACAACGAATAGGGCCAGCGTCAGTATCGTGTTTATCACTGTTTTCATGGTGCATTTCTCTCCAAAATTGTGGACATAATGGCCACTTCGTCTATTGACTGTGGGCATAAAACCACTGCAAAATTACCGTTGACTAGAATTTCTCGAATGAATCATCAAGGTTGCGGCTTTCCATGTTCAGGTCGGCACCGACAGCCAGGGCTCTGACCGAAGAGCATCCCTTGTTCGGAGAGGTCATTGCCCTGGATAGATGCTGGATCGCCGTATTGTGTACTTTGGGACGTATTGGGGTGCTGGTACGCTCGTTTGTTCTAAAGAAGGCGATGGTGCTTTGCAACTGCTCAGCCTGTGAGGCTAGTTCCTCGGCTGTGGAGGACATCTCCTCTGATGCTCCTGCATTTTGCTGGATAACCTGGTCGAGTTGCTGGATCGCCTTGTTAATCTGCCCCGCGCCGGTATCCTGTTCGCGGCTGGAGGCGCTGATCTCCTGAACCAGTTCGGCGGTTTTTTGGATATCCGGTACCATCTTCGACAGCAGTTCGCCAGCCTTCTCTGACGTGTTTGTAATGGGATTGAGAACGCAAATTTCCTTCTAGCCTCACAATTTGGATCCGCTGTGACGCAGTCGCAGATTGTAAATGACATTAAAATGCCGCATCCAAGGTGAGATTTTGGACGCGGCATTTTTTGTTTCGGTGCCCACTGTGCTAACTCATGTGGGAAAGTGGATGGCGTGCACCCACAGGTTTCGAATATACGTGCCGATTAAGTCAGAACGCGGTAGCCAGCAAGCGTATCAGAAGCGCCAGGTGATCGCCGCTTTGACCCGGTAGTCCGGGACCAGTTGCAGCGCGGTATTGTCGTTCACCAGGGGGAATTCCGCGCCCAATTCTGCACTCAAATGTTCCTTCCAGGTGTAGGAGAACTCCGGACCGATGAACACCGAGGTCATCCCGGTGTCCTCAGCGCTGACGCCGGCCAGGTCGTCCTTGCCCTTGTCTTCGCCGGAGATTGCCAACTGTAGCCCGACGGTGCTGGTATGGGAAAGCCAGAGGTATCCGCCCGGTTTTAGGTGCCAACTCAGATCGTTGGCATAGCGGTAGTCGAAGTCGCCGCGGCTTCGAATGGAGTATTGCAGGGCGCCGGTCACGAAGAGGCGCTGCCAACTGGCGAAGATGGCGGTGCCGACGATGCCGTCGTAGGAGCCGCTTCCCAGGGCGAGATCGTGTCCGTGTATGCCTGATGCCGGAACTCCCGGGTCTGGTTCGGTCTCCGAGAGTTCCTCCTTGATCCGGTCACTGCTCCCTGTGGGGAACTTCACCCCTCCGATCAGGTCCCAAACGAAGAGGGTATCCTCAGCTGTCTGTTGAAAAGCGCGGTAATGTCCGATGAGGGAGATGTCGCCCAGGCCCGACTCGGTCCCGCGGTCGGTGCTCCCCGTTGGGGTGGGGCGCCTGAAGGAGCGGTTGATGTAAGGAGTGTTCAGCTGAACGCCGAATCGGTCGTTAATCTGATAACCGATGATGAACTGCGTGATGGAGCTGTCGAGGCTCTGGTCCGCGGGGTTGTCAACTTTATGGCCGTCCTGCTGCATGGTGCCGAAGTGGGTGAACTGTTCAAAAAGGCCGATATTGAATCCCGGGTTCGCCGTTTTAGCTTCCAGAGACCGATAAATGGCGCAAAGGTCGCAAGCAGATGCTTGAGAGCTGGTGAATATAATTACGAGCAGACCTGCTAGCAAATTAATTGTGGTAGTTTTCATGACCTGTACTCCAATATGTGAAATTTACTTTGAGATTGGGCTGCTGATCCAGAGCCTGGGTTCGTTCCAGATGATTTACCGGCAAGCCGAAGGTACCTGAGCCGAAAGTGACTGCACAGAATTGCACGCTTTAGCGTCAATCGCTACTGTTTCGTTATCACCTGTGAAACGGGTTGCCCCATCATGGTTCCCATACGTCCATACCCCGCCATCGTCGTCCCGGTCATGCAGGACGTCATCATCATGCCGCCGGCGGTGCAGTCCGCATACGCCAGTTTGTCTATTTGAGCCTGCGTCAGCGGTGTCGTCGGATCCGTGGTGTTCACGAATATCATTGCGTAGGCGTTATGGTTGTTCGGAGTACCTGCAGTCAAGCCGAAGTACTGCGTTCCCCCCGGGGCAAATCCGCCGGCATCGAAGGTGTCGGTGGTAGGCAAGGCAAAGGCGGTTATCAGCTGACCGTCCACGCCGCCCAGAGTGACCGGCACCGACGAGAGCTGATTCGGCAGTGGCACCGTCGTCATTGGGCTGGCGTACACACCGGCTACCTTGGTCATCGATTCGGTCAGCGACCCCGTCAGATTAGCCACCGTCTTACTGGTGGAGTCATAGGTGAACGACCCGGTGAAGATGGTGTCATTGGGCTGAGTCATCGGTTCATGAAAGGTTTCCACGATGTTGTAGAAGCCTAGCACGCCGGTGCTGGCCTGGGCGCTGTTGCCCGCGCTGTTGGCGGCGACCACACTGAAACTGTAGGAGGTTTGCGGAGCCAGCCCCGTCACCGTGATAGGTGAAGCCATCCCCGTCGCGGTGATCCCCCCAGGATTGGCGGTCACGGTGTAAGCACAACCGCTGTTGGAAGCTGGTGCCGTGAAGCTTACCGAAGCCGTGCCTGCGGTGGCGCCTTTGGCAACCTGAACGGCGGTCGGCGCAGCGGGTGCGCTGGCAGTACCTCCTCCACCTCCACCACCGCACGCGGCGAGCAACATGACGAGCGATACCGTCAAAAACAATTTACTAGTTCTCATGTTGTTTTCTCCTTGGACTACCAGTATCTTTTCGGCGGGATTACCGAACAGTTCCAGCTACGACAGTTAGTGTTTCGTAACGGTTTGGGACACGGGAAATCCGCTCATCGTACCGATCGTACCGTACCCCGCCACCGTCGTTCCGATCATGCAGGTCGCCCCCATCATGCCGCCCGGAGTGCAGTCAGCGTAGGCCAATTTATCGATCTGTGCTTGCGTCAACGCGGCCGCCGGATCCTTGGTATTGACGAAGATCCTGGCGTAGGCGTTGCCCGGATTTGTCCCCGGGAACGCGTAGTACAGACCGAAACCGGAGCCGGGAGACCATCCGTCGGTACCGCCGTAAATTGGATTAGCCGAGAGGGTATTGGTGGTGTTCAGCATGAACGTTGTTACCAGCAGTCCCTCCACACCACCTAGGGTAACAGGGACCGACGACAGCTGATTGCTGAGCGGCAGCCAGGTCATGTTGTCGTTCGGGTAGGCAGCCAGAGCGCCCGTCATGGATTCGCTCAGGATCCCTTTTAGATTCGAAACCGTGCCGGTGGTGGAATTCAAGGTGAACGATCCGACGAATATCGAATTTTTGGGCTGTGTGTCGGGCTCAAGGAAGGTTTCCACCACGTCATAGGTGGTAACGACGTCGGCAAAAGCTGAGAGAGCGCCGGCGCCGCTGGCGTTGGAAGCAGTCACGGCGAAGGCGTACCCCGCGCATCCGGACGGGCAGGTGACGGTAATCGGTGACGCGCTGCCGGCAGCCGAGATACCGGCGGGCCTGGAAGTCACGGTATAGCCGGTGATGGGACTGCCGCTGCTGTCGGTGGTGCCGGTACTGACACGGACCGTATTCGCGCTGCTGCCCGCTGTTGCAGCAACTCCGGTCGGCGCGCCGGGTACGCCGACACTCGTGGGAGCGGAAACTGTTAGGGTCTGGGTCGTCTGCGGTGCCGGGTTGACGCTGGCGCTGCCGACCTGGTCGGCGGCAATGATGCACGCTCCCGCCAGTAAATCGGTTACCAGGCCGGTGCTGCTGTCGACGCTGCAGACGGCCGGAGTGCTGCTACTGTAGGTGACCGGCAGGCCCGAGCTGGCCGTGGCCGAGACGCTTGCCGTGCCGCCCAGACTCAGTACGGATGACGCGGCAAAGCTGATGCTCTGGTTGGGGTTGAAAACAACGGGTATACTTTGTGTCACCTGCGGGGCCGGGGCATATTGGGTGTTGCCGGACTGATTGACGGCGATGATGCAGGTGCCAGCCGAGATTGCGGTAACTTCGCCCGTGCCGCTTTTGACCGAACAGACGGCCGGCGTAGTGCTGCTGAAGCTTACCGCCAGACCGGAGCTGGCAGCGGCGCTGACGGTTGCGGCTCCACCCAGGGCAAGTAGGGGTGCTACGCCCAGGGTGATGGCCTGCGGGCGCGCATCGATGGCCGGACCGTCACCACTGCACCCTTCCAATGATGCCAGGGTCAAAACGGCCAGGATGATGCGGGGCAGTGATATCAGGAAAATTCTGTTGTCGGTTCGCATAGTATTCCCCTTACCTGGTAAGACTTCAAAAATGCATATTCACCGCGACATTGATTGAGCGCCCCATGCCAGGCACTGGAACTCCCCAAGGGATGCCGTTGGTTGTCATTGACGGCCCCTGACCGACATAGGCACCTCCCAAGGGCTGCGAGTAGAACTTGTTGAAGATGTTCTCGATGCCGACATCAAGGCGGGCGTATTTCCATTGGTAGCTGCTGCGCAGGTTGAACAGGCTGTAACCGCTGGTCCGCACCTCGTTTCTTACCTGCGACACCTGAGATTTGGCCGCGACCAATTTTGCTTCGGCGGTAGTCGTCAGCCCCCCCAGGCGGTGCACCACTGCCAGCTTGGTGTTGAGCGGCATGATGTTGTAGAGGTTGTCACCCGTGGTGAGGTTTTCGCCGCGGACGTAATTGAGCACACCGGTACCGGTGAAACTGCCGTAGTCTGCTGTTTCTCCCAAAAGCCTCTGGCCGGAAAGGTCCAAACCGTAGAGCTGGGCCGATTGATTTGCATACTGGAGCAGCACAAAGCCCGTCGTAGTGGTCAGGTTCGCGGCGCTGCACTGGCCGAAGTCGCAGCGTCGCGCATCGACGTAGTCTTGAACGTATGTGTAGTATCCGGTTGCCTTGATATTCCAGCTCGCCTTGAGGGCGTCATGCCAGTCTCCGGTGACGCTGACGGTATTGGCCACTTCCGGTTTCAGCTCGACGTTGCCGAGGTAGCCGTTGCCATCGCCGACTAGATTGTTCATCAAGGCCGCCATCGCATTGGTTGCCCAGGGGTAGCGCTGGTAGAGGTTCGGCGAGCGGGATTTTCTTGCGTAACCCGCCTCGTAGGTCTGCATAGGGCCCGGCGTATAACGCGCCAGGGCGGCCAGGTCCCAATTGTAGTCGGTTCGCCCGCGACCACTCGCATTGAAGGCGGCAGCATCGTTCCCCCACAGCCCTGCCAGGCCGTTATCGTAACCCTGCACCGGTCCCGCATTGGTCCTGACGGTGTCACTGCGCACACCCAGTTGGCTTACCCATTCCGGATTCCAGCGTGTTTCCCATTCGACAAAACCATCGATTTTCTCACGTTGGCCGTAGTCGATGTTCCAGAATGCGTTGGGCCCCATGGTCCCTCCGACCGGTGGCCACCAGTCGTACAGGGTGTAATACTGGTACTCGGCCCCCACCCTCAGAGTGTCCCTCTCGGATACCACGATATTTCCCTGGACCTGCGCACCCCTGGTTTTCGCCTTGGTGTCCATCGGCATTCCGGTTCCGTTGAAGAAACGGTCCGGGCCCATGTCCATTTGGTGCCTGGTGTCCTGGTAGTAGAGACCCGCCTCCAGGTCACCCCACTGGTACAGACCCGTGTAGCGCAGATTGATGAGCTTGTTGTCGTTGCTGGTCATGTCCATGCGTTGGTTCGGGAACCCCTCGAAGCCAACCGTCTGCTGGCTCAGGTTCACCTGAAGCAAGTGCCCTTCGTGGCGCAGTGCCAATGCGACCTCCCTGTTGGTTGCTCCGCGGTAGGCGCTGGAGCCGACCTCGTCCCCGGGAATGAACCGGCCGCCTTCCCTCCCTTGGGAGACGGGCTTGAAGCTCCTGCCGGCGGTGTAGTTGTCCGATTGCGAGTCTGACTCGCTGTAGGTCAGATTCGCCCATTGTCCCGCCAAGGTGGCCCCGAAGTTGTAACCATAGGCATTGCCGTTGCTGCGAAAAAAGGTCCCGGCCTGTCCCGTGGCAAGCACCTTCTCTCCCGGGCGGGCAAATTCGGGCAGTGCGGACTTTACCTGTATCGAACCGCCGATGCTGTCGCCCCCGACACTGACCGGTGTGATGCCGGCAAATACCGTGACACTGGCGACCTTGGTCGGATCGATATAGGAAAGCGTCGAATTCATGTGATTGGGGCAGGCAGACATCAGGTCCACGCCATCCACCTGGACGCGCACGCGGTCATCAGACAGACCATGGATTGCAGGAAGGCTGGAGATGCCGCCGGCGCCGTTGAGGCTCACACCGGGAACGCCGTCCAGCAGTTGGGCGGCATCGCTGGTGAGTGACCGGCGCAGGTCAAGGGTACCCTCCTGCACCTTGTTGCCGGGAAAGGGGAGCGTTTCTTGCTGGGCGTCCCCGGATATGGTAATTTCTGACAACTCTTGGACGTTCTCGGCGCGAGCCGCGGTTGTCAGCAGAAGAAGCAAAGTGGCAGCTATCAGAATAGTTCTATGCACGTCAGTGTCCTTTGAGGGCGAAATTGAAGGGCTGCTTGGCAAATGAGCGTACCGGCATCCCATTGCGCCTGGCCGGGGTGCAGCGCCAGGACTTGACCGCGTTGACGGCGGCCTCGTCAAGACGCGGGAAGCCGGAGCTGTTTTTTATGGTTACCTGGGCCACCCGGCCGATATCATCCAGTTCGACCAGCAGAACTGTTTTCCCCTGTTCTCCCAGCCGAGTGGAGAGTTTCGGGTAGATAGGCGGTGTACGAACCGTGCAACTTACCGAAAGCTCTTCTACCTGGAGTGCCGGCTGCGCCAGTGTTGCGGCCGGCGGGGGCGTCCTGACGGGCCCGGAGGATGCTGGCGAGTCGATTTGCGCCCGAGCCTGAGGCGCCTTTATTGCCGCAGCCGAAGGGGCGTCCGGCCCGGTCGGCGTATTGACTGAAACCGCACTGGTCAAGGGTCGTGGGGCAACCGGTGCGACCTGCTTCGCCGGTTCCAGCCTAACCGCTGCGGCTTGTGGCACGACCGGCGCCGCCCTCGGCGCTTGCTGTATGATCGGTACCCGTTGGTGTGCATCCGGTTCGACACGCTTGGTCGATTTGACGACCATGGCCGGTTGGGCGAGTTCGACAAGGCTGACAAAAACGGCTGGTGCCTCTGACCGTGGCGCAGCGAACTGGAATTGCCACGCCCCGTAGAGAGCGAGGCAATGGAGCGCAACTGCAGCGGCAAAGCCCGTAACCTTGTCGTGATTAACGTGTAAGGCTGCTCCAGAATTCATAGATCCCTGCCTGTAATGTTGGTTTCTTAAAGGGGCATTGAATTCAAACGCCCCCGAAAAAACGGAAACAAAAAAAGCCGAGAGCCGCCCTGTGATTGTCACTGGCTTGCATATCGGCTGGCTTGCTGGCTGACTCTCGCGTTGGATCGTCGGCTTGCTGGCTTGCTGTCAGGTTGTGGTGTTCTTACTTAAACTGTGCTCGCTTCTGTCCCCTCCGAAGTGAATCCCTCGGCAAATAGTGGTTTCTGGAGCAGCAATTTGTCACCCTTGGTGAGCACGAGCACGTAGGCTTTGTCGTCGTACCTGATCATGAGTGGCAGGTCGGTTTTGGAAAGGCGAAGAAACTGCCGTTTACCGTTATCGGTCATCGGGCTATCTGTGCAGTTGCCCATAGGTTGAGACTCCTTTTGTCCACGATGTCTTCCCGGCACCCTGAATGAAACTTCCTTTTTCACGCAGCCAGTGTTTTCGGGTGTATCGTGGTAATTGTTCTGCCTTGGCGGGATGGCAGCTTGGCCACATGATGTTCCATCGCCAGGTAAAGGGAATGCAGGCATTCCCTGTTTGTGCAAATTATTCGGCTCTCAGAGCCGGGCAATAACGGGCCGCCATACATTGACAGGGCTGTCCGAAAATATCTAGCTGCGCCGGAAAGATCACCGGCGTCCAGATGCTGAAGCCCCTGGACGCTGATCTGGTAAAAGCACCGGGCGTCCAGCCGTATGAGGGAGTCGTTATACGTCAGTCCACCGCTTTTCTCGAAAATTGGCCTTATTCCGAATTCCATCAGGAAGTCGGCGTTCAACTTCCTGACCAACTCTGCGAGCCTGGCTTGGGTCCGCTCCGACAGGGACACCCGCTAAAGCAGCCGGATCAGTCGATCCCGGTTGACGGGATCCCCCTGCGGGGAGAGGAGGTTGCATAGCAAAGCTCTTCCCTCCGGCTCGGGCGGGAATACCCTCGCCGGCGGCTTACCCGCCTAAAGAATGCAGAATTGGCCCAGAACGCGAATCTCCACCGAGGTTTCGGTCGTATTCATGGGTTTTCTCCTTGAATAGCACACACGCTATTCGTGGCCCATGAGCACCCGTACGATATCCGAGCACATAAGGTGCAGGTTGCAAACCCCGCTGTGACGGCTTCCTACGGTGATGGCGGGGACACAGCCTGATCGGGAAGGGGCAGGCAATACCTGTCCCTACACGCTAGGCGCAGGCCAAGACATCCCCGAAAGCACCAACTGCACCTTTAACGGATGCACAAGGGGGTGAGACTGCAGGTATCAGGAGTGAAGGGAGAGTCTGGGAGGGGGGTCGGGCGGATCAGTATATCTGCTCAGATAGTTCTGACGCATGGCGAGATACTGTCCCGTGAAGGTTGGGACTGAAGCAACATGGAGGAGGTACGGCTTAAGGAATTTGAGATTTTCCACCGAGACGGGGGAGTAGTTGGGATCACAGCCACAGGGAATAGAGCTGACCGCAGGTTTCGAACGATCCAGGTTGTCGACTTCGTCGGAATGTGCTTCCATGGAACAGGACTTCATGGAGCAGGATCGCTTCTCCGAAGGCGCAGCATTCAATCGTTTATTCTGGTAGCAGCAACAGGTGCGCGAGGCGACCCTTTCGGGTGAGCAGCCGCATTTCACGTGGTCGCCACAGCAGTGACCGACAGCAACCGCATGGCGAAGGGAGCGCGCAAGACCGGGAGCCACTGCGGAAAACTGCACCAGCAGCAATACCACAAGTTGCAAAACTGCTCCGAATTTTCCAAGGGTCTTTGGTTGCACGGTTTAATCCAGAAATCCCCGAGTATTTTCCTTTCAGCATGCTAATGTAAACGCACTTATCTGTCAACGAGTAAAAGGACAGCCAATGGCATGCAGGTGACCATTGAATCCAGCCGCATCTGCTACTCTTTGGAGCATAAAAAGGCAGCAAGTGCCATTTTTTTGCACCTAGGCAAAAAGGCCCTGCCCCCCTAAATCCCCGCGTCAGCACACGATTAACGACGTTGCACTCACTGGCGGCATATTGGAAGTCAGCAAAATGCATGCCGGCGCAGCCGGCCTCCCGAGTCGCTGGCCAATCCATTCAGGTCAATGCATTTACCAGTTTGGCCTCCACTGTCGGCGTCATTGCCGAATCCAACGGTTCCCCAGTGCAATTACCACTTGCTCTGATGCTGATTCCGAACACTTACCAAACAACATTATAAATATTTATTTTTATCTTATTTACATGAAGGACCGTGTAAACCTGTGTAGAATAACATGATTCGGCAGGGTAACCGGGGCACGTACCTTTGCGCTGTTTGATTAGGTTTTCAAGAGCTTGTCAGGTAAAGGATAAATCATGAAAAAGGGTAATGGCCTGCAGTTAAACTCTTCAAAATTGCGTTGTCACGCTGAGGAGTCGATACCATCAGCGGCATCATCGTTACTTGCAGAATCCCAGCGACTGGTTCATGAATTGCGGGTCAATAAATTCGAGCTGGAAATGCAGAATGATGAACTTCGGCGAGCGTGGAACGAAAAGCAAGAGGCCGAGGCCCTCTTGGGAAAATACAGCGACCACTACGACTTCGCTCCGGTAGGCTACTTCAACCTTAACAGCGAAGGGCTTATTCTTGCGGTCAACTTCACTGGCGCTGATATCTTGGGGACCACGCGCTCCCTATTGTCTAAAAGGAAGTTGGATTCATTAATCTCCAAAGAGACCCGAGCGGTCTTCCATGACTTTCTCCGCAGGGTATTCGCGAGTGGTACCAAAGAAACCTGCGAGGTTGTGTTTTTGAAAGGAAAGGGCCATTCGATTTTTGTGCAGGTAGAGGCCGTCGTCTCCGAATCAAGACAGGAGTGCCGTGCCGTAGTTATCGACATCACTGAGCGCAAGCGGGCAGAGGACGCGCATGCGCGTTTGGCAGAAATCGTGAAATCATCCGCAGATGCCATCATCTCCAAGGACCTGAGCGGGATAATTCTAGACTGGAATGCCGGGGCCGAGCGATTATTTGGCTACCATGCCGCAGAAGTTGTTGGCAAAACGATAACCCTGATGATCCCCCCAGAGTTGCATGTAGAGGAACATTTCATCCTACAAAGAATGCTTGAAGGCGAGAAAGTCGACCATTTTGAAACGGTACGACTCTCCAAAGATGGCAGGCGAATCGATGTTTCAGTAACCGTTTCACCGATGAAGAATGCCGGGCGCATCGTCGGTATGTCGAAAATCGTCCGCGACATCTCCGAGCGTAAGCGGACTGAGGCGTACAGGGAAATGGGGCTGGATGTCTTGCAAATACTTAATGAAACTGCAGATCTGCAGGAATCGCTTGAGCAGGTTCTAGCTTCGTTGAAAACCCGGACCGGCTTTGATGCCGTGGGCATTCGACTGCAAGAGCGGGATGATTTCCCGTATTTTACCCAAAACGGATTTCCCAAGGGTTTTATCGTCACGGAAAACACGCTGGTCGAGCGGGACGAGAAAGGGAGGGTGTGCCGAGACAAAAACGGGAAAGTGAATCTGGAGTGTGCTTGTGGCTTGGTAATTTTAGGTAAAACCGATCCAAAAAACCCGCTCTTTACACCGGGGGGAAGCTTTTGGACTAACGATTCATCCCAGCTTTTAGATCTCCCTCTCAGCGAAGATCCACGGATTCATCCACGCAACAAATGTATACGCGAAAAGTATGCATCACTGGCGCTGGTGCCCATTCGAAACAATAAAAGGGTCCTTGGCCTGATTCAGTTCAACGACCAGAGCAAAGGACGTTTCACCCTCGAAACCGTAGAACTCCTGGAAGGAATTGCAACGCACATCGGAGCGGCGTTGATGCGTAAAAAGGCAGAGGTTGAGAAGGTTAAACTCGAGAACCAGCTTCAGCACGCCCAGAAAATGGAATCCGTGGGACGCCTGGCAGGTGGTGTCGCCCATGATTTTAACAATATGCTGGGTGTCATCATAGGGCACGCAAACCTGGCACTCATGGATTTGGACCCCGCCCATCCAGTCAATGTCAACATGGAGGAAATCCGCAAGGCGGCCGCACGATCCGCTGATCTTACCAGACAGTTGCTAGCGTTTGCACGCAAACAGGCCATTGAACCCAAGGTCGTGAACCTTAACGAGTCAGTATCAGGCATTCTAAAAATGCTAAAACGACTGATTGGCGAGCACATAGACCTCAACTGGAAACCGAAGACTGATCTCTGGCCAGTAAAGGTTGATCCGTCCCAGATCGACCAGATCCTGGCCAACCTTTGTGTCAACGCTCGTGACGCCATTACCGACAAGGGTAAAATCACCATCGAGACAAAAAACCTCCTCATCGATGGGGACTACTGCGCACTTAACGCGGACTTTGTGCCTGGAGAGTATGTGTGTCTTGCGGTTAGCGACAATGGGCATGGCATGGACAAGGAAACACTGGCCCACATATTTGAACCGTTCTTTACCACCAAAGGTATCGGAGTGGGGACCGGCCTCGGCCTGTCCACGGTGTACGGCGCCGCTAGGCAGAACAACGGTTTCATCAACGCCTACAGTGAACCAGGCCTTGGTACGACACTCACCCTCTATCTCCCCCGGCATGAGGGGCAGGTTCAAATGCGAACCAATACTGCCGCGATTTCGCCCTCCGGCGGAAAGGAAACCATCTTGCTGGTAGAAGATGAACCTGCCATCCTGGATGTCGCCTCGGAGATACTAAAACGACTGGGTTACACCGTGCTGGCGGCAAACTCCCCGGATGAAGCCATGCATCAGGCGAGGGTGCATGATGGCGATATTTCACTGCTCCTCACCGATGTGGTTATGCCTGAGATGAACGGTCGGGATCTGGCCAAAAAGCTGCTATCACTCTACCCTCACGTTAAGCGCCTATTTATGTCGGGCTATACCTCCGATGTCATTGCCCACCACGGCGTTCTTGACGTAGGGGTTCATTTCATTCAAAAGCCGTTCACCGTGGCTGATCTGGCGGCCAAGGTGCGTGAGGTGTTGGATGAAATGGACACCGACGAGGATAAGAAGGCGATAGAAGACGAACTCTGGAACAATGCCGAAGAGTACCTGCAGGGACATCCCACGGGGAATCACGCGCCACGGTCCATGGAGGAGATGAACCGGTCCTTTCATGAGCTTGAAGTCAATCATATTGAACTGGAAATGCAGAACGATGACCTCATCGCAAGTCGGGCTGCGACCGAGGTTTCTTTGGACAAGTACTCTGCCCTCTTCGATTCAGGACCGGTTGGCTACCTCACCCTTGATCGCGAGGGTGCCGTCAATGCTGTGAGCCTCAGCAGCGCCAGTCTCTTGGGAGTGGATCCCTCATGGGTTTTTGGTAAGCATTTTGAGCAGTTCGTCGCCTACGAATCCCGTCTTACATTTGCGGACTTTCTCAACAAGGCCTTCACGAGCCCAACCAAAGTAGCGTGTGAGATGGCTCTCCTGAAAAAGGGGCGTAACCCCACTTTTGTGCAGCTTGAGGCCTTGGTTGCAGCATCAGGACAGGAATGCTACGCTGCCATGATCGACATCACCGAGCGCAAACGTGCAGAAGAGTTGCTGCGCATCAATACGGATGAACTGCAAGACCTCTACAACAACGCGCCTTGCTGCTACCATTCGCTGGACGAAAAGGGACGATTCGTACGTATCAACGAAACGGGGCTCAGGTGGCTTGGCTACCGGCGCGATGAGATCATCGGGGTCCTGAGTTTTACTGACGTAATTTCACACGAAAGCGCAGAGACCTTCCGCGTCAACTTCCCCAGGTTTTTGGAGCAGGGTTGGATCAGGAACCTTGCATTCGAAATGGTCCGTAAGGACGGCTCAAGGTTTCCGGCCATCGTCAATTCGGAGGCTCTTCGAGATAGCGAGGGCCGGTACCTGATGAGCCGCAGTATGGTTTTCGACAACACTGAAAATAAACGGGCCGAGGAGACGCTCAAGAAATATGCCCGACGGCTCATCGTATTGGAAGAGGAATTAAGGAAGAAAATCGCCATGGACCTGCACGATGACATTGCACAGGTGCTCTCTGCCCTTGGTCTTCAGCTAGCTCACATCAGCAATAACCTGAAGGGTAACCCTGGAAATAATCTCCGTCAGGATTTGGAAGATTCACGAAAGCTGACCAAAGATGTCAGCCGTAGCGTGCGCGATTTGATGGTTGAGTTGCGTCCGACACAGATGGACGAGTACGGCTTGGTAGCGGCTATCCGCTCCCATGTGGATCAATATGCGAATAGGATAGGTGTCAAGGTCGCTGTGAATGCTGACCCCAATTTCCCGAGACTGAAAGCAAAGAAAGAGACGGCAATCTTCCGCATCATTCAGGAAGCACTCCAGAATGTCGCGAAACACGCAGCCGCCACTAAGGTGACCATTTCCCTGACAATTAGAGCAGACGGGTTAGTTCAGCTCACCATAGCAGATGACGGGAAGGGGCTCGTAGCCCAGGATACTTCACCTCTGCCAACGGTGTCCGGATGGGGGCTTACTATTATGCGTGAACGAGCGGAGCTGATCGGTGGCAGTTTTCGGGTTGATTCCGTTTCGGGGCAAGGGACAACCATCAAGATTGAACTCAAAGTTTAGAACATGTTAGGTAACGCTTGTACTGCTCGCTTAAAACCTACTGGGGTCCCCTCAGAAAGCGGAAAAAAAAGCACGTTATCGTTAGAAGTACCACTATATATCGCCAAAATCATGTCCGCGCATTCCTTGCAGAACACGTGAGTAACGTGTTCATAAGTCTGAGAGGAAGGGGCGCTCCAGGAACCATCGGCATTTCTTACTTTCTTGCACAATGCACAAATAGGTGTAAAGACCGCTATCGTAGATGGTGTTTGGGACAAATCATTGTAGTCCATTTCACCCCCCATATAGGAGCAGGGTACTCCCTATCACCATCAATGCAATACTTCTAATTTGGCCCGGCTTTTCACAAGCGACCGTTTCAGCAGTGGCTTTATTCAGAATGCTCGCAACATCAGCCCTGGCCTGAGATGCACCCATCTCGAAAATCGCTCCTATATAAGTGCAAGCTGTTACAAATACGGGTAATAGTGATTCTCGTACTCATCTGCAATCAAATGTGCATGAAATGTGCAAATATTCATTGCCTGGATTTTTCAGATATGCTCTAATCTAACGATATTTTGGGTGCCCCCGCCTGTCCTCTACCCACCAAAGCATCATTCGGCTACTTTGAAGGGACGACAAGAATGCAGTTGTTCGAATACAAAGATCACACTATTTACCCTACGCCACTGTTCCAAAAGGAAACAAGTTGTTGGAAAATACATCTAACTATAAGGTATAAAGACAACGTAATGGTCTTTGAGAATGATGATATCCTTTTCACTAAGCCTGAAGCAGTATTCTATAGCATCAAATATGGGAAGGATTTAATAGATCGTGGCATTGAATTCAGATAGCATCGAATTATCTGAACCAATTAGCCAAACGAGATGCTGACGAATCTTGTGCTTCCGGGCCAATATTCCTGTTAAAGTGAGGGATTCAAGTGAACAGCAACGGAGTGTGTGAAGATTGTCAGTCGGGAACAAATCTGGAGCATCTCGCTCCCATTGGAGAGTCCGTAGTCGTCGTTATTCCAATAGCCAGTGGTTCTGAGGAAACAGAACATTCGTTTTCCCAGTGCGTGAACTGCGGATCGGTTTGGGTTAAGCAGGTAGATAGCGGCATTGGGGGGCATGGGAAGTTTTATAAACGGCTCACACTGGGACTGTATTAGTGCATAACCGCGGCAATCAGGTCTTTCAGAGTGGACAGCCTATGAGAGGATTGACACCGAGCCAGACAGAATGCCAACGACAAACTTGGCAAAATCCAAGAACAATATTGATTTTTGCATAGGGTTTAGCGCGAACTTTGATGGTCTCGCAAAAAGGATTACGAGCTAACAACCTAAAATAATAGAGAAATATGCCATTTTTCTCTTAATGAGACTCTGACTGCGGATTCCGCTCCAAGTCGGCCACCCAATACGATTGAAGTCGGCCACCTATTCCGATTGATCTCGGCCACCCCCTGAGTCCTCCCTCCCTCTTTTCGCCGCTGGGTAATTTCAACAGGAGTATGCTCCCCCCTTGACACTACATGTTAAGGAGAAGCAGATGCCCGCGGAGAGAACCCCAATGCGAAAAATCAGAGAAATCCTGCGGTTGAAATGGACATCTCAACTCAGCAACCGCACCATCGCCCAAAGTTGCTCGCTTGCAAGAACCATGGCCGACTGCCTCACCAGGGCCGCCGCAGCCGGACTATCTTGGCCCTTGCCGGAGGGTCTGGACGACACTGCGGTGGAGCGCCTGCTGTATCCACCCATCATTCTTGAGACAGCTAGGGTCCCGCCGAACTTGAAGCCGTCCAAGTCCAGGTAGAGCAGCGCGAACCGGCTATGGTTGCGTTGCGCGTGGACTATGACCTGCTCCAGCCGGTCGAAGAAAAGAGCCCTGTTGG
>TBL_comb47_HYPODRAFT_10000748_pt1 | contig 42930 bp, 40 predicted proteins | sample TroBogypolimnion_40_FD_10682 | JGI IMG/M metagenome (IMG submission 10682)
ATTTGGGCCCGTAAAAGTGTATGAAGTTGCTGGCGCCGCGACAGTAATTGTGTAAGTGGTGGTCGTATTATCCTGAGCAGTGGCCACCAAGGTAATTGTGGCTGGCCTAGTTGAGCCGACATAGACAGCCACTGGAGAGTTTGACGCAGTTGGTGAACCGTTGATTTTTACACTTTCACCAGTTCCTGTAAATGTTGGCGTTACTGATATCGAAGTGTCTGTCGACGGACGGTAAGTTGTATAACTTGTAACTGTTGAAGAGAAAGCAGGACTCAAAGTGCCCACATTGAGCGAAATGCCGGTCAGCGACGAGATATTGCTTAAAGACGGTGTGCTTACTGTTACAACAATCTTGTAGTAATTTGTTGATAAGTCTTGAGCGCTAACGCCAATAATGAAAAAGTCACCGTTACTAATTGCTTGGTCGGCATACGACGGTGTACTCGCACTAAAACTAGCAAAACTTGAACCGGAAGAATATTTCACTACATTAACAATATTTGCGTAAAGATTTGAAGCTTGGAAAACCGTTTCATGTCCAATTGTTCCGGTCGTATCACTGGCTTGAGCTTGTGTAAGAGTCACACTTCCCGCCGTTATACTTGCAAATAGACTAGCACTTTGTACCGGAGATCCGTAATTGCTCGAAGTTAGCGAAACTCCTTTGATCTTTGCTCCGATTGCTAAATCTCTATTTGAGCTAAGTAAAATATTGATTGTAAAACGATAATAGCTTGTTGTTGAAAGGTCGCCCGAGATTACTCGCACAACAAAGAAATCTCCTGTAGAAAGTGCCGAATCGTTGTAAATTGAGTCAGTGCTAAAGTTATTTGTACTCCCGTTAGCCGCATACTTCACAACCTTCACACTGGCTAAAGGATCATTAGTTGCAAAAACCGTTGTTCCTGGAGTTGTATCTATTGCCTGCGGATAAGCAACATCAAACCTACCTGTTGGGGAACCTGATGTAGGAATCGTAGAATCAGGTGCACAACCAAAACTCAAACAACTAAATGTGGTACTTCCCTTGATTTGCGTGTTGTTGAGGTCCAGGCTCGTATCGGGACTTGAAGCGTTTGCTAACGGGATGCACGCGAGTGCCGCCATGAAGAGGCTGAGTAGACAGGTTGTTAATGATTTAAATCCAGATTTTTTGTTCAGTCTCAACCCTAAGCGCATTCAGCCCTCCAAATAACTAGAAATTCATACTATTGAGAGTCCTTTACCTGCATCTAACAAACAAGGGATTTCCCTCACCACATCCCCCAAAACAAGTCAGTTAGTTCTAGNCTTTGGGTATGCCAGGCCAATCTCGCCGAATATTGGTGGTTGAAGATGAGCCGCTCATGGCCTCTCTCTTGGCCGACTCACTGAGCACCTTCAATTTCAAGGTTGAAGTAGCCCATGATGCAGCTGCTGCGCGAAAGCGGATCAATGATTTTGATCCAGATATTGCGCTCTTAGATATCTCTCTTGGCGATGGTCCAACGGGGGTTCACCTTGCGCACGCGCTGAGAGCCACAAGGCCAGATATCGCGATATTGATGCTCTCAAAACACCCTGACGCTAAGTCTGCGAATGCGGATGGTCTGGATTTACCGAGAGGTGTGGGCTTTCTAAGAAAGTACATGGTTAACGACTCTGAATACCTTCTCGGTGCTATAGAAAAAGTGCTCAGCGATCGTCCCCATGAAGTTCGCCAGGATCGCATAAAAGGCCGTGATGGAATCGCAGTCAGTGGGAAGGCTCTTCAAATTTTGGAATTAATCGCAGAGGGATTTAACAATGCCGAAATTGCTGTGCGAATAGATTTGAGTGTTAAATCCGTCGAACGCTGGATCGATAAAATTTATGAAGAACTTGAGATAGAACCAAAGGGAAAAATTAATCCCCGCGTTGAAGCGGCTCGAAGATACTTCATCTTCGCTGGATTTCCTGAAAGAAAGGAATAGGAATGCGGCATTATCTCAATTTGCTGAACCCCAAATATCTTCTTTCATTTCCCACTTTTATTATCACCCTCCTTTTTTCTCTTCTAACTCACCTGGTTGATACAGCCCATAACGTCAAAGGACATATCCCAGTTAGGGTCATAACAATCATTTTGATTCAGATCATTTTCTTTGCCTTTATGTGGCTGGTGAATATTGTTTATCAACGTGTTTTCAAGAAAATTCTCTCGCCTATCCTTGTCTTTATTCTTATCATTTTGAGTGGCGCATTACGCGGCTTTCTCCTCTTCCAAGCTTTGTCAGCATTAAATTTAGAGAACAATTTGGGGCTATTCTTTAGAATGCAGACCTCCGTGACGAACATCGGACTGGCACTATGTGTCTCAACTCTTTCAGTTGCCTTCATTTCCGAACACGCTGCCTCCACCAACGTCATGCTGAGAGATCAGCGAAGGCTTATAGCTTTGCGCAATGAGGCAGTAAATCAGCTAGCTCAGTTTGATGAGAAGCTCAAGGATTCGATCGCTGGAACATTGACAAAATCTATCCAAGATTTCGCCTCTGTTAGATCTGATCAAGCATTGCAGATGTTGAGAAAATCGATTGATGAGGTTGTTCGACCTTTAAGTAATTACTTAGACCGCCAATCTGCTTCTCTTAGTGACTCTGAAATTCAAGAGATTCGGTACCGAATTAATTGGAAGAATGTCTTTGATAAAAGTGCGTACTCGGAAGAAATTTCACCTCGCTTAATACTTATTTCCCTGGTTATATTTGGTGGAGCAGCCCTATCTCACGATATGCCGCTTAAAACAGCACTTTTAGAGATACTTTCTGTACTCGCATTAGGGTGGATCCTTCTCTGGATATCAAAGTCAGTACTCGCTAAATTTGAGACATCTTTTTCGCAAACCTATCGATTTATTTTCTCAGTTGTTGCGCTCTACATCCCCGGGCAAATTCTTGGAATTGAATCCATTCTCGTTCTGCATGGCACTGCAAAGCCACGTCAATTTCTCTTTTTAATTCCAGTCTTCACCGTACTACTAGGGTCCCTCTTTGCAATCCTGCGGTCAGCGCGAAATGAAGCTTCACAGGTAAGAAATAATATGGAAAGCGTTGCTAGCGAACTTAAATGGGAGCTTGCTCGAGCGCGCGAGATAAATCGCCAACAACAACGGCTGTTGACTTTTACCATTCACGGGCAAATTCAAGCATCAATGGAGGCCTCATTTATCAAGCTCGAGCGAGCGATAGCAACTAATAGTGATACCGATGAATTACGGCGTGAATTGGTTTCGCTCATAGGGCAGTCGGTAGATCTTCTCTATAGAAATTATAAGGATCCTGAGAAACTCAACTCGGTGCTCACAAAGGTCCGTGGGACTTGGGAAGGAATTTCTCAGGTTGAGTGGATGATCGAAAAGCCCGTGCTCGATAGAGTCGAAGAAGATGCCATTAGTCATACTGCGCTCATCGATATGATCACTGAATTAGTTTTTAACGCTGTAAAACATGGCAAAGCCAAAAAGATCACCATTGAATTATTGAATCCTGACAGTAGGACGATCTTCCTAAATGTTGAAAACGATGGAGCACCTATTACAGACCAGTCTAGATTGGGACTTGGAACCAAACTCCTTCAAGAATCTGCCATCTCGTGGCAGAGAGTAAGTAAAGAGGGAAAGGTTAATACCTCAGCCCTACTCCCCTGCCTCTAAATGTTCCAAGCCTCTGCGAGCCAATAGCCCCACAATAAAGAGGGATACGACTGGGATCATCAATGCATTAGATAGTGATGTCAGCTTTGAGATCCAGCCAATCACTCCAGGGCCGAATACAAATGCAAGACTCAAAAATCCGAAGAGCCGTGAGAGGACTGCTGGGGTTGGGTTATGTGATGTTTTTTCTATTTCTTGCTTCCTTAATTTCAACTTTCTTTCAGAAAATAGATTTCGGCGTAATTTTTGGACTTCTCTTTCTTGTCATAGTAAGTGTCGGAATGCTCTATTCCCGAAATTATGTATTTAATGGTTCTAAATTTTGGCGAAAATATCTTTTAGCGGCCACGTTAACCATTATTCTTGTTGATTTTGCTATCGTCCTAGTCTCAAAAATTATCGCTACGTTAATAGTTTTTCCAGGTATATTTCTCTATTCCTTATTCATAATCATTGGTGTACTAAAGAATCGACCTACTACTGCAGGAGAATCGCCACATAAATGGTTAGCACTTTTTTTGACTCTGGCTCCACTAGTGGCAACAATTGTCATTTCGATATTAAATGGTCCAACGTCACCTTGATTTCCCCTTCGCCACTTTTTGTATACGGTACTAGAGGTGCAACACCCGCTGAGCAAGATGTTGCTGGGGATTACTAAACCTTAACTATCAATAATAACGTGTGCAAAAGGTGGGCAAACAGTTCTTGTAATTCTACTTTAAATTGGATTGGCGAAGTTGAATGTTACAAAATGAATATAGAACACTAACTATGGCGGAGACGAAGAGATTTGAACTCTTGAAGGGTTTAACCCCTTACCTCGTTAGCAGTGAGGCGCACTCGACCGGGCTATGCGACGTCTCCAAGTGGTGAGCGGAGTTTACAGGCATTTCTCTTCCCGTAAACCCGCCTTTATTAAGCGCTAATTTCCTCTGATTTATCATGTGTAGCGATCAAGCGATAGCCAACGCCGCGAACAGCCGAAATAACTTTTGGCCCACCGGCGCTCTTGATCTTCAAACGCAGGCGTGAAGCGTGGGTATCCAAGAAATGATCGTTGGAAAAATCTGCCGCCCCTCCGATTGCCGAGATAACCTCTTCCCGGGTGAAGACTTTACGGGGATGTTCCATTAGCAATTTAAGAAAATCAAATTCCGTTCGAGTAACCGCAACTTGACCCTCATCGAAGTGCACTTGTCTCGTCTCCAGATTCAAGGTCAATCCACCAGCAGTAAGCATCCCAATGCGTTGCGTCTTCTCGCTCCTTGAATGTCTGATCTGGGTTGAGACTCGGAGTGCCAAGATTCTTGGACTGACTGGCTTGGCAATGAAATCATCAGCTCCAGCTGCAAGACACATCGCCTCATCTAGCTCTTCACCGCGATCGGTGAGCATGATGATCGGAACCGAGGAGTTCCTTCTGATTTCACGGCAGACTTCAAAACCATCTGGGTAGCCCATACTTAGATCCAAAATTACTACCGTCGGGTTGTTGCTTTGAAACTTAATCAGGGCTTCGGTGCCATCAACAGCCTCTTCAACATGATAACCCTCTACTTCGAGGGCGGTACGCACGAAAGTTCGTACATCCTTATTATCATCAACAACCAAAATCAACTCACTAGACATTTGACTCTCCCGTTTCCTTTATTGGTAGCACTGCCTTCATTCGCAGAACAAGTTGATCCCGCAGCCTAAGCGTCTCTGGGTCGGCAACCTTTTCAACATCTTCGAGACTGCGCGATAGAGAAAGAAGTTCTCCTCCAATATCGGCAAAATCATAAAATCCAAGCGCTCCGCCAAATTCGTGCAACTTGGCCTTCAGCAGGGATTGGTCATCTATCTGAATCGCCTCAATAGCTTCAGCCAGCAAACCCAACTTTCGATTAATAATTAGAGTTTCAACTGGGGAGAGATACTCCGGAAAATCGATCGTAAATATGGTGCCTTTGCCAAGGTTGGATTCGATTCTCAAATGAGCCCCATGCAATTCAATGACCTTGGCAACAATTGCCAGCCCCAAGCCTGTTCCAGGGAGATGTTCGGAGACCGCGTTGGAAGCGCGATAAAAGCGCTCAGAAAGGTGGGAAATCTCTGATTGCGGGATACCGATGCCTTGATCGCGGATGGATACTGAGATCATATTTCGCGCATCATCGCGTATTAATCTCGTCAGACCAATCTCTATCTCCTTTGCGGTAAAGCTGAATTTAACTGCGTTGGCAATCAAATTGATGAATGCCTGCGAAATTAAGCCTGAATCCCCTGCGACTATGAATGAATCGTCTGGGTTGTACTTTAACTTTACTGAAATATCCTTCTTCTCTATTTCCGTCTGCAATATAAAAATAGCATCTTCAGTGATTTCTAGGAGATCAATTGGTTTGAAAGAATCTCGCTTATTGGGTGATTCTAGTTGCGAAAGTGTCAATAAACTTTGAACTAACGAGAGCAAAATGGTTGCGCTTCTATCGAGTATCTGGAAAATTTCAATGAGTTGGGGATTAGAATCAAATTGCATTTTAGCTGATAAAACATCAACATAACCGATGATGCTGGTAAGCGGTGTTCGCAATTCGTGACTTATATTTGAGATAAATTCATTCTTGGAAGCGTTCAATGATTCAAGTTCAATAACTACTGCGTTGGTTGCCGCTAACTCCGCCGCCAATAATTCCAGGCGCCGGCCCTCTGCTAAAACCAAATCCCTACTCAATCTATATTGCGAAATTGAGGTGCGCCCTATCCAGACAAACCAGCCGCCAGATATCGTCATGAAGAAAATCAGGAGTAGCAGTGTAATGAAGTCGCCATTACGAGAAGCCCTCGCGCTTAGAGTTAACTGACTATCGACGGCGAGTTGATATTCAGAAACCAAGAGTCGGCTTGGGATATAAGGCCCTCGATCTCTGGGTTAAGCAGCTGAGCCAATTGAGCATGCTCTTTCGCTGTGAGAATTCCAGGTGAACTGCCATCAACTATCGAGTCGGTTTTAAAAAGTGACTGCAAATATCCGCTCGGAGCCGATTGCCCAACCGATTTACCATCCGTGTTAACTACAGCTAAGCGTTGTGCCAAGAGAGCTCTTGCTATCTGAACTTCACGCCGCGGAATTTGCTGATCTAGCCATTGAGCCAGCCGAACTGTATAAACCAAAGTTTCGCGTTGCGTGAAAATGATTGAAGAGGCTGGTGCTGTGGCCGAAGTTAGGCTCTTGGATTCTGCAATTGATGATTTATTCGTAACTATGATAGAAAAACTCAGAGCGAGAAAAGATAGCAAGGCGATAAAGGCTAAAACTTTTTGACCGCCTGAGACCCGAAATCTCATTACATTGCGATCGAGAGCATGCCTCCTCTCCATTTACTTAACCGTTATTACATTCAAGGACCAATTCCAGGAGGGGAGGTTCTTACTGAGCGTGGACTTATCAGGGAAGATAATTCGAATAGGTCCACCTTGATCGTACGGGATAGGTCCACCAAAGCGAGCAATAGCCAACTGCGCCTGCGAATCAGTAAAATTCTTAGCTGTGTTTGTGTATATGTAATCATTAAGAGCGTCTGTTAATACCTTGGCAGTTGATGGGATATTTGCACTTTTAAATATCTTCGCTAATGACACTACGGTAAATGTTTGGCGAACCTTCACAAATGGTTCGAAGATCGATATTCGAGTTGTGCCTAACTTCCGTAGAGATGTGAGGGAAAATTTCACGACCTTTGAGTGGTTAGTAACTGTCAAGATGACATCATTCGGACCCGGTGGATCGATGGGGACGCTAGCCCCATAAGGATTCTTCGTGGGTGTTGGTTTAGGTGAAACGCCTTCTGCCCCGTTAATCCCAGTAAGTAGAAGGAGCGTTGCAAGAGATGCAACACAGATGCGTTTAGTATCCAGTTTCATCTTCCTACTGCTCCTTGGCTTAATTGAGCGCTCACTTTGTGTTTCAAAGCTTCTGCGCGAAAGGGTTTAACAATATAAGAGGTTGCACCTAGCGCTAAAGCTTGTTCCACATCTGCATCCATAGATTTTGCGGTGATCATTACAATCGGAATTGAACTCAAATGAGCGTCAGGCAGCGATCTCACTATTTTCAAAACTTCAAAACCAGACATGCGAGGCATCATAATGTCGAGCAATAGCAGATCTGGATTGAAATTTCCGATTTCTTCAAGAAGCGCAGATCCAGAATCTACAACCATTACTTCATAACTCTCGGTAGTAAGTATTAATGAGATTAAATTGCGAATATCAGCATTGTCATCGACGACCAAAATGCGCTTTGGAACCGCGGAGGAGGTTTGCGATTCTTCTTTCATCCTTAAATTATAGGTATTTCACGGCAACTTCTAGAGGATTGCTATGTCTTATTGAAAAATAGACACGTTATACAGTGGGTACCCCCACGGGCTATAGTTTCGTGATACAGGCAAAGGTGAATGCGGCGTTGAACCGTCACATTTAGAAACAGAGGCAGATTGCGATGGGTAGAATCAAAATATTATGAAACTTCCTTTCTCCGCTCGGACACTTGCCCTCATTTCTGGCGTCGTTGTAATCTCGCTCGTACTTGGAGGTACAGCATCCTATCTTCTCTTTCAGAAAACCGCCCCGATCATCAAATTTCCAGCAATAGTCAAACACGCCGATCTACCCTTTCATCCGATGGAAAGCTTCGCCGCTTCTCAACAGGTGACTCTCCCCGCCGATAACTCTCCTTTCTCGAACTCCACCTGTCCCGCGCTATCTCCTACTTGGGTGGCCGATGAAAATAAAAAGCCCGGCGTAAAGATGACCCAGGCTGGCTGGAAAGCCCTCGATCTCTCGGCGGCAGAAGGGAGTGCTCTCTGGCTCGACCAGACGGGCGTCTCCTGTGGAGCACAGGTAAAAATTCATGCGGCGCTCTACTCATCCAATAACACGCCCCTTAATAACACCCCAAGAACCTTCGCCGCCTGGCGGATTGGTTACTACAACGGAGCTGGGGCGCGCGAAGTTTGGCGTTCTGCCCCCATTCAGTTGAAGAAAGGTGAAGCAACTACAGCACGGGAAGCGACCCGTTATAACGAAGCTAATTGGAAAGTTGCATCTACCTTCACAGTGGGAAGTAACTGGACTCCTGGCTTCTATTTAATTGTCTCTTTCTCTGCTTTTGGCCAGATTGAAAACGCAGCGCCGCTAGTGATCCGTAGCCCAGTGGGTTCCTCAAAATTATTAATGATGCAATCCTTCATTACCTGGCAGATGTACAACAGTTTTGGCGGACGTTCTGCCTACCTTGGACCTGGACTCGATGGGATCTCTGATGCGGATGAACGCAGTCGCGTCGTCTCCTTTGACCGCCCAATATTGGGTAGTGGCTCGTATTCGATTCAGCGCGATGCGATTCCATTTATTCAATTTGCGGAAAAACAAGGACTAAACATTGATGAAGAGACCGATCTCGATATTAATAATTGGCCTTCGATCATAAATAAATACTCTGGGATAATTGTGGGTGGGCATGCCGAATACTTTACAAACCGTATGTTCAATACCTTTATCGCCGGCCGCAATTCAGGGACAAATATTGCAATCTTCGGTGGCAACACTGCTTATTGGCAGACCCGATTGGAGCCATCGAAATATGGCGCTGACCGACATGCCGTGATGTACCGCTATGCAACAGAAGATCCCAATACCAACCTCAGCCAAGTAACTGTTGAATTCAGTAATGAACGCATTAACACGCCTACAAATTTGATTACTGGCGAGCAAACTAGCGGAGTCCATGTTTACGGCTCTTTGAGCCCAGTCAAAATTCCAATCTGGCTTCATGTCTCTTCGACAACCCCTCTAAGTGGCCTTTCGACAGATTCTGAAGTTGAAGCACTCACTCCTAATGCAGCACAACCTCCCAATGTTCATGTTCTTTATAGTGGCGTTTTGAGTTGGCGCGATCCGGCCAGCCATAAAGCCATTAAGAAAATACCTGTTGGGCAGGTTGACTGGATCGCCTACCCTTCGGGAAGCGCGCTCTTCAATGCGGGTTTGAGCACGTGGAGTTGCCAATTAAGTGACTCGTGTGTCGATCTATCCTTCGGAAAATCTTCTCAGGACCTAATTCGTTCGATTACCTTGCAAGTTCTGACCTTGTGGCAAACCCCAAAAGTTGGCCCCTCTCTCAAATGAAATGAGGGTTTACCCGCCAAAACTTTTTTTTTGCGGGAAAGTTGTCATAGAACACACCCACACAAGGGTTAGCACTCGCCTTCTTCCTGTGAAACCTCTGTGTCTATCGCCAAGATTGGGAGATCAGATAGGGGAAATTCATGAGTGCATTAGACCTTGCCAGATGGCAATTCGGTATCACCACCGTTTATCACTTCATCTTCGTTCCAATCACTATCGGCTCTGGTTTTCTCGTCGCCGGGCTGCAGACCGCTTGGTATCGAACCAATAAAGATAAGTATCTTCGCGCCACAAAATTCTTTGGAAAGCTCTTCCTTATTAACTTCGCTATCGGCGTTGTAACTGGGATTGTTCAGGAGTTCCAGTTTGGTATGAACTGGTCTTCCTATAGCCGCTTTGTGGGAGATATTTTCGGAGCGCCGCTTGCTATGGAAGGTTTGATTGCATTCTTCCTGGAGAGCACATTCCTGGGGATTTGGATCTTTGGCTGGGATCGCATCCCTAAGAAATTGCACCTTGCCTCCATCTGGATCGCGGCGACTGGAACTTTGCTCTCTGCCTATTTCATCTTGGCGGCGAATGCTTTCATGCAGCACCCCGTTGGATATGTATTGAATGGAGCACACGGACGAGCTGAGCTAACAAGTATCTGGAAGGTACTTGGCAATTCAACTGCTGTCACCGCTTTCTTCCATACAATCCCTTCTGCATTCTTAACTGCGGGAGCGCTCTTTGCAGGTGTCGCAGCTTGGATGCTCTTTCACAATAAGGATGCTGAAGTTGCCAAGCCAGCACTCAAGATCGGTCTCATCACAGTATTAATCTCATTCGTACTCGTTGCAGTTTCAGGCGATACGACCGCACGCTTGATGACAACACAGCAACCAATGAAGATGGCAGCGGCTGAAGCTGTATATACAACCAAAGCAAATGTCCCGTTCTCGCTTCTCACCATTGGAACGCTCAACGGTAGCCACTCGGTATTCCAGATTGGACTACCTTCAGTTCTCTCCTTTATGGCTACCGGTAATGTAAACGGAACCGTGGAAGGTGTGAATGACTTGGAGAAGTCGTATGAGCAGAAATACGGTCCAGGCAATTACACGCCAAATATTCCATTCGCTTATTGGAGCTTCCGACTGATGATTGGATTCGGTGCACTCGCCGCCTTAATCTCATTCCTTGCTCTCTGGTTCATCAGAAAGGGACGTTTCCCTCGTAAGCCTTGGTTCGTGCGCAGCATGATCGCGCTGCCATTCCTTCCGATTCTGGCTAACTCGTTCGGCTGGATCTTCACTGAGAGTGCTCGTCAGCCCTGGGTGGTCTTTGGACTCTTCAAAACTTCAGCCGGTGTAAGCCCTGGAGTAAGCGCCGCAAGCGTGCTCTTCACAATGGTTGTATTCACCCTGCTCTATGGAGTACTCGCAGTAATCGAATTCGGATTGATCCTCCGCACCATCAAGGTCGGTCCTGAGAAGACGGTTGAACGCGATGAAAATTCCAAGACATTTACGATGGCTTACTAGGAGGATAATAAAAATGTCACTTAATTCGTTCTGGTTCGTGACCATCGCCGTCCTTTGGATCGGTTACTTCGTCTTAGAGGGCTTCGACTTTGGAGTCGGAATACTTCTTCCTGTCGTTGCTAAGAATCAAGCCGAACGTCGGGCTGTTCTTACAACTCTCGGACCACTATGGGATGGCAACGAAGTCTGGTTGCTAGTCGCAGGTGGCGCCACATTCGCCGCCTTTCCGGAGTGGTACGCCACCTTGTTTAGCGGTTTCTATCTCCCCCTCTTCCTGATTCTGCTCTCACTTATTGTTCGCGGCGTCTCCTTCGAATATCGCAGCAAATATGGAAGTGATAAGTGGCGTTCTCGTTGGGATCTTGCGATCACAATCTCTAGCTTCTTGCCTGCCCTTCTTTGGGGAGTCGCCTTCGCGAATATCGTTCGTGGTGTTCCACTCACAAAAGAACCAGCCGGATACATTCAATACTCTGGAGGATTCTGGAACTTGCTTAATCCATACGCACTTCTCGGTGGATTAACAACGCTCTCACTCTTCGTCTCCCATGGTGCGTTCTTCTTGGCCTTGAAGACAGATGGTGAAATCCGGGTTCGCGCCAACAAACTAGGACAACAAGTTGGACTAGTAACTGCTCTTCTAGCTGTTCTCTTCCTGGGTTGGACCATGTTGGGTCTCACCTCAAAGGGTGGCGTCATCGCTGGCTCTGTAGTGGTCGTTGTTGCTTGGTTAACCGCACTGGCAGCGAATGCCAAGGGGCGCGAAGGTTATGCCTTCTTGTTCTCGGCGATTGCCACAGCTGCCGTAGTTGTGACCCTATTTACCGGTCTCTATCCAAATGTCATGCCTAACATCACGGCGGGCGGACCGGGCCTCGACATCTTCAATGCATCTAGTACACATTACACATTGGGTGTAATGACCTGGGTTGCTGTGGTTATGACCCCAATTGTCCTGCTCTACCAGGGTTGGTCTTACTGGATCTTCCGCAAGCGTGTAAGTCCAAGCCAGATTTCTTCCCCAGAAGTCGGAGTTTTGGATACCGTCCACTAGTGAAAGCATTTGACCCCCGGCTGTTGCGATACTCTCGCAGCAGCCGGGGTTTTATTTTTGCGCTGGTCTCCATTTCCGCAATCGGAGCTTGCTTTACTATCGCACAGGCCTTCCTGCTCGTTGATTTAATCTGTAAATTCTTTCAGCACAAACGTACCTTTGACTCTCTACGCTCGGAGGTAGTGCAGTTGGGCTTGGTATTTCTGGCGCGCGCCCTCTTGGCGTACATCAACGATCGAATTGCCGCCAGTGCTAGTAGCAAGATGCGTAACGAATTGCGTAGAAAAATCCTGGAAAAGACGATTGAGAATGGTGGATCTGACTCCAACGAGTTGGGAACTGCAGGTCTAGCGGTCTTAATTACCAAAGGAATCAATAACCTCGATGGCTACTTTGCCAAGTTTCTCCCTCAACTCTTTATTGCGGTGATAGTTCCCGCAATGGTCGGGGCAACAATCCTGCTACGCGATTGGAAATCGGGCTTAATCATTCTCTTAACCATTCCACTTATTCCTATATTTGGAATTCTTATCGGGCGATTTACCGCAAGTGCCGCAGATAAGAAGTGGCAGACGCTGGGATTGCTCAGTGGATACTTTCTTGATCTCTTGAGCGGACTTACGACACTTCGGGTCTATGGTCGTGAAAAGTTGCAGAGCAAGAAGTTGCATGAGGTCGGCGAGAAGTATCGCCGAGAAACCATGCAAGTTTTGCGTATCTCTTTTCTCTCTTCACTAGCCCTTGAGTTAGTCGCAACTCTCTCGGTTGCTTTACTCGCCGTCACTATCGGATTGAGATTGGTGAACGGTTCGATTCCGCTCTCTGTAGGGCTCTTTATCTTGGTGCTGGCACCTGAGGTGTATTGGCCCATCCGTCAGGTCTCGGCCTATTTTCACGCAGCCGCAGATGGTGTGGCTGCATTCAATCAACTTTTTGCCATTCTCGAAAAGCCCACTCCTGCACCAGGGATCGCAATTTCTGATGTAACACGGATTGCTTGGACCCAACTCACAATCTCTTATCCCGATCGCTCGGTGATCATAATTCCCGCCGGCGAACTACAGGCTGGGGAAGTGCACGCCCTCGTCGGTCCATCCGGGGCTGGGAAATCAACTCTGGCCGCTGTTTTACTCGGTTTCATCCATCCTCGCCACGGTGAAATCACCATCACATCGAGTGCAGGTTCGCAAGATTTATCCGAAGTTAGCCGAAGCGCTTGGCGGGCTCTGGTTGCTTGGCAACCGCAGGAGCCTAAATTTCCACTGGGAAGCGTTGCCATAATATTGCGCCATGCCAAACCCGGGGCCAGTGATCTAGAGTTAATTGAAATGCTGCTCAGCGTGGATCTGGATCCAATAGATCTACCACAGGGCATCGCAACTGAACTCGGCACTATTGCGCAGAAGTTATCAATGGGTCAATTACGCAAGGTTGCCTTGGCACGAGCATTACTCAAAGAGACGCCACTTATTATTCTCGATGAACCAACTGCGTCAGTCGATGACATCTCCGAATCCACAATTGCGAAGGTACTTAATCGGCAGGCAGCACGTGGGGCGATGATTCTCTTAATCTCGCACAGAGAATTACTAATTGGGGCGGCTACAAAAGTGACGCGTGTAGGGGCAGCGCAATGAAGAGTCTGCTCCGAGTCTTTAGAGGCGAATCTCGCGAAATGCTGGCGGCTGTCCTATTGGGCGGCGCTTCACTCGGCTCGGCCGTTGGATTACTCGCCACCAGCGCCTGGCTCATCTCAATGGCTTCGACCAGGCCACCAGTTCTGGTCTTAGAAGTAGCAATTGTCAGCGTGCGTTTCTTCGGTCTTTCACGCGGTATTTTGAAATATGCCAGTCGTATTCTCGAGCACAACAGCGCTCTAAAGATTCAGACAGCGTTACGCGTAAAGATTTATGAGCGGTTTTCTCGGTTACTTCCATCTGAGTATGCCAAGTTACACCGCGGCAATGTATTGGCTCAAATAATCAACGATGTTGAGCTGGCGCAGGACTTGTGGCTGCGGGTCGCCTCTCCTTGGCTAGCCGCATTAATTTCGGGAAGCGCGGGAATAACGATCATTCGCTGGTTGCTACCCGCCTGCGGAGATGCAGTCGGGGCTCTCTTCTTGTTGGCCTGTTTCGTTATCCCTTTTTTGGCGATGCTGGCATCGGGCAAGAGAGAAACCCGCAATAACGAGAATCAGCTCTTTGACCAGATTATGCAGATCGCAGAATCCGCTCCAGAATCCTTGATCTTCAATTATGACAAAGAGCTCTTGGATCAGATCGGTGCAGAGCAAAGCAAAATCGCAACTATCGAGTTAAAGAATGCCGCTCGTTCTGGTTTGGCCGCCGCCATCTACTTCGTTGTGCTCGGTGCTTCAACGTTGATCTCACTCTGGTTCGCTGCACGCGGAGCGCTTACCCACCAACTCGCAGGTATTAACATTGCCGTAATCGCTCTTGTGCCGCTAGCGGTCTTCGATGGACTCAGTTCGCTCCCTGGCGCATTTTCACAGTTGCGCCAAGTATTGGGGGCAATTACGAATATCGAACCGCTGCTGACAACAGTTGAAGAAGTGCACGTTGAAGATTCGCTAGTGCCCTCAGTTGTTACACTGGAATTTCGCGAATTCAAACCGCTCATTGCAGACGCCAGAACGAAGGCAATCACCGCGACTATTACAGGCGGACAGACTCTCTTTGTCACTGGTCGCTCTGGATCTGGTAAATCTTCAATCATCAATGCACTGCTCGGCTTTCTGCCGTACACAGGAGAGGTGTTATTGAACGGTAAAGCACTTCAACCTGCCAATATGCATCTAATTTCAACACTGCTGCAAGACGACTACTTATTTGGAACGTCTATCCGGGAAAATCTAAAGATAGGAAGACCGGAAGCTACGGACGCAGAATTATCAGATGCGCTTGAATTAGTGGAACTTAGAGATTTTGTTGAAGCCCTCCCAGAAGAACTCGACACCATGATTGGATCCATGGGTTATAACTTTTCTGGAGGTGAGAAACAACGACTCAAATTGGCGCGACTCTTGCTACGTGAAACTCCCATATTCATTCTCGATGAACCCTACGAGTTTCTCGACGCTGAAATGGTAGAGCGAATTTCTCAGAAGGTGGCCGCGAGACTTTCCGACCGCTTGGTAATTCTCGTTTCGCACCTTCCGCTCGCGATCAGGTCGATCAACATCTCGCTTTCCTAACCACTAAAGTTCCCCCATGACACTGACGCGCAAGCTTGGCCCCTTTGAAGTAACCGCAGTAGGCATGGGGTGTATGCCCCTATCCATGGCAACTGACCGCAACAAATGGGTTCTCGATGATCGCGACTATGCAATCAGCGTGATTCATGCGGCGCTCGATGCTGGCGTCCAATTGCTTGATACAGCTGATATTTATGCTCCAGCCTGGAACGCCATGGGCCACAATGAGGTCTTGGTTGGCGAAGCTTTTAGAACCTGGAACGGGACCGCAGAGGCAAAGAAGAAGATCGTAATTGCTACCAAGGGTGGAATCACCAGAGGTAAGGGAAGCGACTGGTGGGGCGAGCCCGGCCGCAACGCCACAAAGCATTACTTGTATCGCGCCGTTGAAGCATCTGCGGCAAAGATGGGTCTTTCAAAGATTCCACTCTGGCAGCATCACCGCCTAGATACGTCGATCACCTTTGAAGAGCAGTTCGAGAATGTTTTATCCCTGAAGGATCATGGATATGTCGAAGCAATTGGATTAAGTAATATAAATGCCGAACAGCTGCGCCGCGCTATTGCAATTGGCGGAACACCAACGAAAGGTGGAATCGTCTCAGTGCAAAATGAATATAGTCCGCGCTATCGGTTATCTACGGATGTCATTGATATCTGCACGGAATACGGCATTGCATTCTTGCCATGGTCTCCACTTGGAGGCGGCTCTAACTTCGAAAAAATTGCGACCGGCGAATTCGGAGCATTTGACCGAATTGCCAAGGCAAGAGGGGTTTCCGCGTATGCATTGACGGTTGCGTGGCATCTCTCACAATTCCCAACATCAATTCCGATCCCGGGAGCGTCAAAGGCATCTTCGATTTTAGATTCACTCACCGGAGCGAGTATTCAACTCAGCACGGCCGAGATCGCCGAACTCAATGCCAGTTGCCCTCCTGACGGACCAATTCAATATGAGTTGGTTGATCAACCCGCATTCCGCAACTAGATCATTCAGTCGGGTACTTAACGCCTATCTGGGCACGTACCGTATCCATGATCCGCATGATTGCAACGCTTTCAGTAACGCTCAAGGTTGGGCTTTCAAGTAATCCTGCTGCGACACATTTTTCTAAGTGCAGGCCTTGATACTGACGGCCGATGCCCTTTATCTTTTCGTCATAACTTTGTATAACTTCTCCACCTTGGTTGAAAACTCTAAATGAAGTTTGATTATAGAAAGATGAATCGATTTCGATCCGGCCGAATGTTCCAACGACTGTGGCTGTTACAGGGCCAGCGGCTGACATGCAGGTGGTCAAAGAAGCTTGAGCTCCATTTGCATATTCAAAAATGAGCGATGTTGTTTCATCTACTTTCTGGCTTGTGAGAGTTGCTTTTGCGGTTACTCGCTCTGGAAAACCAAGTACGCGTATCGCAAAGGAAACAGGGTAAATCCCTAGATCCAAGAGAGCTCCGCCACCTAATTCTGGCTCCCAAAGGCGTGGCACATCGGGCAAATATTGGCTGTGGTCGGCAGTTACTAATCTAATTTCACCGAGGGTCCCAGAATTAATCACTGCAAATATGGCATCCATAGAGGGTAGAAACCGCGTCCACATAGCTTCTAGAACAAATAACTTCTTGGCAGTAGCCAACTCTTTAATCTCTTGCGCCTCGCGGGCGTTGATCGTAAAGGGCTTCTCGAGTAGAACATGCTTGCCTGCGTTGAGAGCTAAGAGAGCGTGCTGGTGATGCCAAGGGTGAGGTGTTGAAATGTAGACCGCATCTACCTCGGGATCATTGACGAGTGCGTCGTAGCCCTGATGTCGGTTAGGAATTCCGAACTTATCCGCAAATTCGTTAGCCTTTGCTAAATCTCGTGCCCCCACAGCTTGAATATTGATTCCCGCTATTCGAAAATCATCAGCAACTGCAGTTGCGATGCCACCAGCGCTTAAGAAACCCCAACGAAGTGCGCTCATATTCCCAGTGCCTTCTTTCCTAGGTCAATTGCTGCCGATTGCGCAGCTTCTGGTGAAACCTTAAATTCAGTTAAAAGGCGATTGTAAGCCGAATCCATCGTGAGGGTGCTTCCAGCCAATGAGCCATTGGAAGCAAGGGTCGCAATACCCTTCTCGACCTTGACCGCCAAATCTCCAATCGTGTAATCACCATCAATGCCACCGGCTGCGGACATCGCATCGGTAACAAGAATGATTCGACCGGGGGCCAATTTAAGCAAGAGTTCTACCGCCGAATGATTGACGTGCACGCCATCCAGAATTATTTCAAAATAGATATCTGGGTTGACGAGAAGTGCATTGGTGATCGTTCCAGATCGATGATCAAGCTCTGGAAGAGCATTAAACATGTGCGTGACGACGCTGGCGCCAGCCGAGAAGGCAGAGTTCGCTTCTGCTTCAGTGGCGTTGCTGTGACCGATCGCAACCGTCACTCCAAGTTCTCTGAGAAGTTCGATCGCAGCGAGGGCACCAGGCAATTCAGGAGCGATTGTCACCATTCGTATGTGACCTTGCCCCGCCTCAATCAATTCTTTAATCTCATCTAACTTCGGTTCGCGAAGTAATTTAGGATCGTGCGCTCCGCATTTAGCGCTGGAAAGATACGGACCTTCCAGATGTATACCCGCAATGCTCTTGTCGAGCGCAAAAGGAATCAAATTCTTGATCTGAGCTTTAAGTACGTCTAACGGTTCTGTGACAAGGCTGGCAATTTGAGTGGTGGTTCCATGCGCACGATGCGTCGCAAGTGCTCTGGCAACGTGCTCCGGATTGGGGTCACTAAAACTAAATCCACCGCCACCATGTGAGTGAATATCAGTAAAGCCGGTTGTCATGCCGTCTCTTTCGCTAGAAGGTCTAGTGCCATTATCGCGCATCCAATTGTCCCAGCATTAACTCCGTAATGTGCAATCAGTAACTGCGGCATACGCTGAAAGGTCAATCTTTCATTCAAGATCGTTTGCAGGGGTTCTATAAGCGCGGTACCCGCTTGTGACAATCCACCGCCAAAGATAATTGCTTCCGGAGCCAATATTGTGATGAGGTCTTCTAAAGCCACTGCAAGGTAAGCGATAGCTTGCTCCCAAACTTGCCAGGCATGATCATCGCTCCTGATACGCCCCAGAATTTCTTTCGCCGTTATTTGGTACCCCGTACGCTTTTCGTATTCTCGCGTTATTGCGGCTGCTGAAGAGATGGTTTCTAGGCATCCAGATAGACCACATACACAAGGAATGTCATGGCCAACATTGAGATGGCCAATCTCTCCAGCATATCCATCGCTGCTTCGAATCTTTCCGTCAATAATGAGAGCGGCCGCTATTCCAGTGCCTATAGGTATAAAGATTGATTGTTGAAAATCTTTAGCAGCTCCACTGCGCAACTCTGCTACGGCGCCGCTGCGCACATCATGACCAAAGGCAACAGGAAGATTCAATTCCTTAGCTACCAATTCTTTGATTGGAAGATCTTTCCAGCCAAGATTTCCAGTCCAACGACTTACGCCCTTGCCTTCATCTAATGCTCCGGGTACCGCAAAACCCACGGCGCTGACATGATGAGTCTGCTCTAGTTCTCTGACGATAGCCGCAAGTGATTGGGTCGTCTTGTGCCCAGTTGAATCCTCTTGCGGGGTTGGAGCTGTGGTGGTGGTTATAACCTCTAGCGTCTGCGATACGAGCGCGGCCTTAATCGAAGTGCCGCCGACATCAATTGCAGCGACATATTTCATCTGCACACTTTAGTTGAGTTTGAGTTCAATCCGATTAATTCAAGATAATCGAGCGAGAGAGATTGCGTGGGTAATCTGGATTCAATCCTTTGACGCGAGCAAGCGCAATAGCGAGCCGCTGTGCCTTAATGAGGTGAGCCATTGGATCGAGCGTGCTTGATTCAAATGTGGCACCGGTCTGCGCAATATCTGCAATAAGCGCAGGCTCAATCTCTCCGAATGCCCAAACTGCTCTTCCTGGTTGCGATATAGCTAACGGTCCGTGACGATAATCCATAGCGGGATAAGCCTCGGCCCAAAACTGAGCCGCCTCGCGGGTTTTGAGAGCGGCCTCAGATGCGAGCCCAATCGTCCAACCGGTTCCGATATAGGTGATTTCATCCATATGTGGCAGCTCGCCAAGATCTTCGGCAAGCGCGATTTCTGCTTCCAGAGCGAGCGCATTGAGATCAATACCGAGCGGGGTGCGCAGGAGCCCGAGAGCAGCAGTAGCCCAACGGGTCTGAACAACCGACTGCTCATCGGCAAAACCCATGACGATTGAGTCGGAGGCAAATTCTGTGACTGGAGATCCTTGGACCGCAGTCAAGACAACCGTTGGCACCTTCCCCTGCAAATTTCGTAAGAGTCCCACGGTTTCGGTCGTCGTTCCGCTGCGCGTGATTGCTACAACGCGGTCATAATTACGGGTGTAGATGTACTCAGATGCCGTGAAATAGTGAGATTCACCCTGGCCAGCAGCTTCGCGCAGACTGGCATAGGCTTGGGACATAAACCAAGAGCTGCCACACCCAACAACGGCCACTCGTTCGCCGGGCTGGGGCAGGAGATGGGCCACCGTGGGAGCAAAACGAGCCGTTTCCCGCCATATTTCCGGTTGGCTATCGATCTCGCTGTCGGCGTGGAACTGAATATCGCTCTTCATGACTGCACGGTAAGGGTTCATAACCCCCCAAGTCAAGAAAATTTGATCGATTTTGCTAATTTTCGCTTTATAACAACAAATTTATGCAATAGTGCTTGACTTCGCCCCCAGAAGGTAGTGAAGTGTGCTCACCGTTAGGTTGGAGTTCTCCATGGACGAAGTCGTCACACCAACCTGACCATCACCCGGATACCGCCGGGCCTATAGGCAAAGGAAGTACTAGATGAAGAGAATGACACGCGGAGCGGCAGTTGTATCTGCCTTGACTCTCGCTGTAACTATGGCTGTAGGGGTTACTCCCTCACATGCTGCAACAACCCTCACGATGATCGCCGCCGATTACCCTGGCGACGGACATACCCAGCAAGCCCAATGGACTGACTTCGCTACCCGCTTCCATGCTGCTAATCCAGATGTCACGGTCAATGTAATTGTGAAGAGCTGGAACGACATTGATCAATATGTAGCAACTCAGATTGCTAGCGGACAGACACCAGATGTTGTTAACAAGGGTGACTATTCGGCTCCTGCAGCTGCTGGTCTCCTCTATCCCGCTTCGAAGATTGTTTCAGCAGCTACTTTGGCTGACATCCTTCCAACATTCTTAAATAACTCTAAGTACAACGGAGTTGTTTATGCACTACCTGATCTAGCTTCAGCTCGTGCCTTGTTCTACAACAAGGATCTCTTGGCTAAGGCTGGAATCACAAAACTTCCAACATCATGGTTAGCACTCACCACCGATCTTGGAATCATCCATCGCAAGTTGAAGGGCATCTACGGATACGCAATTCCACTTGGACCAGAGGAAGCACAAGCAGAGTTTAATATCTGGGCTGGCGGTAACGGCGGTTCTTATTACAACTATGCAACTAAGGCATGGGTTCTAGATTCACCTGCCAACATTGCTACTGCAACTTTCTTGAAGTCACTCACCACAAAGGGATACACCGAGCCAAATCCAGATAAGTGCGATCGCACAGCATGTGCTCAAGCGCTATTCGCAGCTGGCAAGGCTGTATTCATCAATGGTTCTGTCTTCCTCGGAAGTTGGCTTACAGCTAACGGTGGTTCAAAGATCAACGTTGGTACAGGTTCATTCGTTTCAAATACTGGCCACAAGCCAGTAACACTCGGTGTTCAGGATTACTTCACCGCTTATAGCAAGAACGGCAACCAGGCTGCTATTCAAAAGTGGATGGACTTCATCTACCAGCCTGCTAATTACGCCAAGTTCTTGGTTGCTGCTGGTGGATTTATTCCAGCAACAAAGTCTGCTGGCGCAAAGGCTGCATCAGATCCAGCCCTCGCTCCATTCATTAAGTTGCTTCCAAACGCAGTCTTCTACCCAGGAGATATTGCTTCTTGGAACTCTGTGAAGGGCCAGATCCAACAAGGAATCGGTCAAGCAGTTACCGGAGATCCTGCAAAGGTTCTCGGTCAGCTTCAAACAGCAGCAGCTGCTGCTAAGTAATAAATAGAAGAAGTTGGGGGCTCGCACTTGATGCGGGCCCCCAATATTATTCCCGCAACATTCTCAATTTTAGGAAAGTAGGGACCTGTTGACCACCGTTCGCAAGCGTTACCGTGTAGGGGCGCTCCCATGGATCGGTCCAGCAATGGCGGTGATCTTCTTGATGGTTCTCTACCCTGCCTTCGAGATGGTTAAAACCTCATTTATGAGTATCGACGCAACCGGCACATCCCATGGATTTACTGGTCTGAGTAATTACCGCACCCTCTTTCGTAATCCCAATCTCACCGCGGTGCTCGAACGCACCGTTATCTGGACCATCTCGATCGTTGTTTTAACCGTTCTTATCTCTTTACCTGTAGCTCAAATCTTGCACGCCAAGTTTCCTGGTCGTCGCTTTGTTCGCTACGCACTCATTGTCCCGTGGGCTGCCTCGGTCGTAATGACTTCTACCTCATGGCTCTGGATTCTCAATGGTTACTACGGAGTCCTCAATCGCATCCTTTTATCATTAGGCCTTATTCAAGATCAGAAACAATTTTTGGGTTCTCAAACCCAATCTTTTACTTGGCTCATTATTGTTGCAATCTTCGTATCTGTTCCTTTTACCACCTACGTTGTCCTTGCTGGCCTCACAACAATAGGTGAAGATATTTTAGAAGCATCAACTGTCGACGGCGCTTCTGGGTGGCAACGTTACAAGAGCATTATTTTTCCGCTTCTTAGACCTGCACTCCTTATCGGAATGGTTATTAATCTAATCAATGTCTTCAACTCATTTCCAATTATCTGGGTGATGACCACTGGTGGGCCAGGGTATTCAACCGACACTACAACTACGCTGGCATATAAAATTTCTTTTCGTAACGCCGATATTGCCCAATCGGCTTCGATGGCCACAATCAACTTCGGAATTATTCTGATCTTTATTGTCTTATTCCTCAAAGTCTCGCGCTGGAGGGATGACTCATAATGACCACTCTTCTGAAAAAGAAGCCACGAAAGAAAGTCACAGGCCGAAAAGTCACTTTAACAATCTCGGGTTGGACTATCGCTCTCATCTTTCTAGCTCCGTATATAGAGATGATTGTGACCTCTGTTAAATCCAAATCTGAGATTCTCTCGATACCTACTACCTATCTCCCACAACATTGGACATGGTCCAACTACATCACCATATGGAAACAGCTTCCCTTGGCCCAATATTTACGAACGAGTATCGTGGTATCGCTTTCAGCAACCATCTTGGTATTGCTCTTGGCGATACCAGCGGCTTATTATGTCGGTCGTAATAAATTTAAAGGGCGAAATGCATTCTTGCTCTTAGTCTTGGTTACTCAGATGTTCTCGCCCACCTCACTTATTATCGGAATATTCCGAGAGATCATCAGATTTCATCTCGTAAATACCTGGATGGCGCTCATCTTGGTTTATGCCGCCTTTAATATGGCATTCTCTATCTGGATTCTCTCCAGTTTCTTCGCCAGCATCCCTGTCGAAATTGAAGAGGCAGCATGGATCGATGGCGCGACGCGGATGCAGGCGCTGCGCCAAATTATTCTTCCGATCGCGCTACCTGGTTTGGTGACTGCCTTTATTTTCACCTTTATCTCTGCTTGGAACGAATTTGTAATTGCGTTGACAATCGAAAGTTCACCGGCCCATCAACCTCTCACTGTAGGGCTGGAATCATTGATAGGCCAGTACCAAGTGCAATGGCAATACCTCTTTGCGGGCTCGCTTATCGCTATCGTTCCCGTCGTAATTCTCTTTGCGATGATTGAGAAGTACCTGGTAAGCGGCCTTACGGCTGGTAGCGTGAAATGAACCGGCAATCTAGGCTCAACGCGATCCTAGAGCTCTTGGTACGACAGGGCAGCCTGGAAGTTGATGAGACGGCGCTCTCTTTACATGTTTCCTCTGCAACAATTCGTAGAGATTTCGATACCTTAGCTGAGCAACAACTCCTCAATAGAACACATGGCGGAGCGGTTGCAACGGGAGGTTCATTTAAGTTGCCTCTTACATATCGCATCGCTCGACAAGAAGATGCGAAGAAGAGAATCGCTATCGTTGCGGCACAGATGGTCCAGCGCCATCAGGTTGTTGGACTCAATGGAGGAACAACTACCACTGAGATTGCCCGTGTTCTCGCCAAATCACCAACCTTTGCGCCTGGCTCTGCTGGTGATCCCCCATCGCTCACAATTGTTACCAATGCGCTCAACATCGCCACAGAATTAACGGTACGCCATCATATTAAGATTGTTGTCACTGGAGGAGTAGCTCGTCCGCAGTCCTATGAGTTAACAGGACCGTATGCCGAACAAGTTCTCAACGATGTAGCCATTGACATTGCTTTTGTAGGAGTCGAAGGGTTGGATCCGAATGTGGGTGCAACTGCGCGTCACGAAGACGAGGCGAGGGTGAATCAACAGATTGCAGCCCGCGCTGCGCGAGTCATAATCGTCACCGATTCCTCAAAATTTGAGCGTAGCGCTTTCGCAATGATACGAACTCGAGATCAGATCGACACTATTATCACCGACGAGGGTATATCCGAAAAAGCAACCACAATATTGGAAAGTGCTGGTGTAAAAATTGTCATCGCTTGATATCGTACTAGGTGCAAATAAATCAGGAACCGCTGTCGGTGCTTTCAACGTCATTCTCCTAGAACATGCTGAGGCGATTATTGCGGGTGCACAGAGTGCAAAACTTCCTGTCATATTACAAATTAGCCAGAATGCAGTGAAATATCATGGGGCTCTTGAGCCTATCTCCCTAGCGACTTTGGCATGTGCGGCAGCTGCGACTGTTCCAACCTCTGTTCACTTAGATCATGCCGAAGATACTGAATTGATTCGCAGAGCTTTGGACCTCGGCTATGACAGCATCATGTACGACGGATCCAAGTTAGATTTTGCGGAAAATGTGAAGACTTCTCAAGAGATGACCATCTTGGCACACTCCTATGGAGCAACGATTGAGGTAGAACTAGGGGAGATTGGCGGCAAAGATGGAGTTCACGCTCCTGGCATTCGGACTAGTCCCGCCGCTGCCAAATCATTTGTGGATGAGACTGGGGTCGACCTGCTAGCGGTAGCCGTGGGCTCTTCTCACGCAATGACTAGTCGTGACGCAGAGTTAGATTTTGGCTTGATAGCTCAAATTCACTCAGTGGTTCCCGTTCCCTTGGTCTTACACGGCTCATCCGGTGTGAGCGATCTGGATTTACAGAGCGCTGTTCGTGCTGGAATGCGAAAAATCAATATTGCAACCCACCTTAACCATGTCTTTACCGACGCAGTCAGATCCATCTTAGCGGATGATTCAAAGATGGTAGATCCCCGCAAGTACATCGGTTCTGCTCGCACCGAGGTTGCCAGTGAAATAACTCGTCTGCTACAACTTCTCAATTTGGGATAGTTAACGAGATGCTCCAAGGCTAGTATCCTTAGCAATGTGAACAAGATTCCAGATCGAGCACCTGGTACCCAGTCGCATGACATTCCCAAGGGTCAAGCGCTAATGGAATTTATGGCGCTCGGATGGGCCGACAGTTCTCTACAAGGGGTTAAATCTGCCAATGTCGTTAAGTTCGCTGCTATTCGCCGCTCAAAGATTTCAGCGCTCTATCCTGGCGTACGACTAGTAATTCCTGCAGGAACATTCAAGGTTCGCAGCAATGACACTGATTACAAATTCCGAGTACATAGCGCTTTTGCCTACCTCACTGGGATTTCTGCAAGTGACTGCGTTCCCGATTCAGTTTTAGTACTCGAGCCAACTGCTCAAGGACATGAAGCCCTCCTCCTCTTTATTCACCCCCGCTCTCCCCGTGATACCGATGAGTTTCACTCAGATCGCAGACACGGTGAATTTTGGGTCGGACGCAGGCTCTCTGCCACCGAGACAGAAGCGCGCTATGGGATCTCAGTTAAGCACATCGATAATCTGCCTGATTTACTTAACGACGATGTCGAGACTTTTGCTATTCACCATGAAGATCCAGTTGTCGATTCACTGGTTAAGATTCGTAAGAAGCGCGAGGCAAAGTTACTTGCTAATATTTCAGAGTTACGATTGATCAAAGATAGCTACGAAATTGCAGAGATTCAAAGGGCGATAGATGTAACTATTCGCGGATTCAGTGACATGGTTCAAGCCATTCCCGCAGCCATATCTGTTAAGCGTGGTGAGCGAATCATTGAATCCGCTTTCAACGGAAGAGCACGCCTTGAAGGCAATGAGGTTGGATATGACACGATCGCAGCGGCTGGTTCACATGCCTGCGTTCTCCATTGGATGAAGAACGACGGAGATGTTATTCCCGGAGATCTAATTCTCATAGATGCTGGTGCCGAAGTCGAATCGATGTATACGGCTGACATTACGAGGACTATTCCTATCAATGGAAAATTCTCTCCAGCACAGCGCAAGATCTACTCCATAGTTTATGCAGCTCAGCGTGCGGGCATTGAAGCCGTTAAACCGGGAGCGCCTTGGAGCGCTTTTCATAATGCGGCGAGCGCTGTCTTAGCTAAGGGACTAGAAGAGTTAGGTGTGCTCCCTGTTAGCGCCGAGGAGTCGCTGGAAGAATATGCTGGTTTCCACCGTAGATGGACCGTACATAGCACTGGACATATGTTGGGGTTGGATGTTCATGACTGCGCTCAGGCTCGTAAGGAGAGCTACCGCGATGGCCCACTTGAAGAGGGCATGGTGCTTACCGTTGAACCTGGTCTATATATTCAAGCTGATGATCTGCTTTTCCCAGCGGAATATCGTGGCATTGGAGTGCGCATCGAAGACGATGTATTAGTTACCAAGACAGGTGTGCAAGTTTTGAGTCGTGCTCTACCCAGCCATCCCGATGAAGTAGAAGTGTGGGTCGCTAACCTACTTCGCTAGATTGCATTCCCTGCAGCCGCAGCTGCGACTCCGAGTACAAGCGTCAAGATGAGATAGCGCCAGGCGACTGCATGCTTTCTCGACTTAAAGAGGTCATGAGTTTCTAAAGCAAAAGCCGACCACGTGGTAAATGCTCCAGCAAATCCGGTACCAAAGAGAAATCCAATATTTGCGGAGCGATGGACTGTAATACCGAGGATAAATGAACCGAGGACGTTAATCAAAAGGGTTTCTAAAGGTATTAAATTGATTCGTGCTTTACGCATATTTTTATCGATGAAATAGCGAAGTGGCGCACCTACTCCTGCTCCTAGCGAAATCAGCAGCACTCTCATTTTCTTGACCAGCGCGCATCGAGAAATTGGTTCGTGGCAAAGACCAGGATAAAAGTCCCGATAAGCGAAGCAAGCGCATATGTAATAAGCCCATGAATGTTATGGGAGTTGAGATCTTGATCAATTTTGACGGCAAAGGCTGAATACGTCGTAAACCCACCACAAAATCCCGTTCCAAGAGCAGGTCGCCACCACCAGCGTGGATTCTCATGATGACGGGAATAAATCACAATTACGGTTAGTAAAACAGCACCGATGTAGTTAACGGTAAGTGTGGCCCATGGAAAGCCTGGATTGACGATGAGTAATGATGCACCCCACCTAGCGAGAGAACCTAGGATCCCGCCGAGTGATACGACAGAGAGCTGCTTTACTTCCAATTGCGTTTGGAAGTTAAGCGAGATCCTGCGCCCGAAACCAAACTGATGATGACAGAGGCAAATACCGCCGACCAGAAAGAAGAGATTGTCAGTCTCTTGGTGATATGCGTCGTCACTTCCAGCATCGCGGCATTGATGACAATCAAAAAGAGTCCTGCGCTAAGAATGACTGCAGGCAAGGTCATCAACTTAAGGAATGAGCCCAAGAAGGTATTGATTAAAGAGAAAATAAGGGCAACCAAGAGATACGACCATGCGCCTCCGTGGACCTTAATTCCTGGAACTAAACCTGTGGATGCCCATACTGCGAGGGCCAATACTCCCCAACGAACAAATATCCTCATGTCTAAAGGATACCGTCTCTCTTTCTGATAACCGAGCCTAACCAGCGAAGTGGGTCGTACTTAACGTCTACAACGCGCTCTTTCATCGGGATAATCGCGTTGTCTGTAATTCGGATATGTTCAGGGCAGACCTCGGTGCAACACTTGGTGATGTTGCACATTCCAAGGCCGTGCTCAGTTTGCGCACTCTGTTTACGGTTTCTTAGCGTATCGAGCGGGTGCATATCTAGTTCGGCGATGCGAATAAAGAATCTAGGGCCAGCGAAGGATTTCTTATTCTCTTCGTGGTCACGGATAACGTGACAGGTGTCTTGGCATAAGAAACATTCAATACACTTTCGAAATTCCTGTGAGCGTTCGACATCCACCTGCTGCATGCGGGCTTCCCCCGGCTTGAGATCCACTGGGTGTTCATAAGCCCGGACTTCTAGCGCCTTCTTGTAATTAAATGAAACATCAGTAACGAGATCTTTGATAACGGGGAATGCGCGAAGCGGGGTAATGGTAATTACTTCATCATCCCCATAAGCAGAAATCTGTGTCATACATGCTAGCCGGGGTTTTCCGTTGATCTCCATAGAGCACGAGCCACATTTACCAGCTTTGCAATTCCAGCGAACTGCTAAGTCGCCCAACTGAGTTGCTTGAACGCGATGGATGATGTCGAGAACTACCTCGCCGTTATTTCCCTCAACAGTGACATCCTGTAAGGCGCCATCCTCATCGTTACCGCGCCAAATACGAAGTTTAAGTGTGCGCGCCATTAGTTTGATCCGCCTTTCGAAATTTCCTGCGGGGTCATGTACTTCTCAAGTTCGTGAACATCAAAGAGGTCGAAGAGCTCTTTTGGTAGTACAGGTAGTGGTTGCGCTTTGATGTTGACCTTCATGCCATCAAAACTGGAGATGTGATTGACCTGACGCCAAGTGGGATTCATCCCAGGGAAGTCATCGCGAGTATGTCCACCACGAGACTCTTCCCGAAGCAGCGCTGATTTCGCAGTACTTTCCGCGACGAGCAACATGTTGTCGAGATCGAATGCCAAGTGGAATCCAGGGTTGAACATGCGATCACCAGTAACTGAGATATTGGCGCTGCGCTTTCGGATATCGGCAATCTTTTCAATCGCCTCCGCAAGTTCGGCTTTGGTACGAATAATTCCAACCAAGTTATGTGTAATCTCTTGTAGCTCTTGGTGAAGTGAATAGGCATTTTCGCCGCCAGTGCGTGTGAAAGGAGCTGCAATTCTTGTTGCTGCCTTCTCAATGGTCGAATCAGCAACGGAATTTGTTCCATGTGACTTCACATAGGCGACAGCGCCCATGCCAGCGCGGCGGCCAAAGACCAAGAGATCAGTGAGTGAATTTCCTCCTAAACGATTTGAGCCATGCATTCCGCCGGCAACTTCACCTGCGGCAAATAGGCCATCTACTCCAACGGCAGCAGCTGTATCGGGATCAACCTCAACCCCACCCATTACATAGTGGCAGGTAGGACCAACTTCCATTGCCTCTTTAGTGATATCTACACCAGCTAGTTCGTAGAACTGGTGCCACATAGATGGAAGGCGCTTTTTAATAATTTCAGCAGATAGGCGCTTAGAGACATCGAGGAAAACTCCGCCATGCTCAGTTCCGCGTCCCGCTTTAACTTCAGAGTTGATCGCACGTGCTACTTCGTCGCGGGGTAAAAGTTCTGGTGGGCGACGGTTGTTATCCTGATCGATATACCAACGATCGGCCTCTTCGACGTTGTCGGCATATTGATTCTTAAAAACATCTGGAATGTACTTAAACATAAAGCGTTCGCCCAAGCTGTTGGTCAAGATTCCACCTTCACCGCGCACAGATTCGGTGACGAGGATTCCTTTAACCGAGAGCGGCCAGACCATTCCTGTTGGGTGAAATTGCAAGAATTCCATATCAACTAAATTGGCACCCGCTTTAAGTGCAAGCGCATGGCCATCGCCGGTGCCCTCCCAAGAGTTCGAGGTGATCTTAAACGTCTTTCCAACGCCACCTGTTGCGATAACAACGGCTGGGGCTTCAAAGAGTACTTCCACGCCATTTTCGCGGCGGTATCCGTAGGCACCTGCAACTTTGCCATTTTCTTTGAGAATTTCAGTAATTGTTACTTCAGCAAATACTCGTATATTCGTTTCGGGATTACCCGTCTCACGAGCATCTATCTGCTGCAGCGCAACGATGCGTTGCTGCATGGTACGAATTAATTCCAGACCGGTGCGATCGCCGACGTGCGCCAAACGAGGATATTCATGGCCCCCGAAATTGCGCTGCGAAATCTTGCCCTCTTTAGTGCGATCAAAGAGCGCGCCCCAAGTTTCCAGCTCCCAGATGCGATCTGGAGCCTCTTTGGCATGTAACTCTGCCATCCGATAATGATTGAGGAACTTGCCACCGCGCATAGTGTCTCGAAAGTGCACCATCCAGTTATCTTTTTCATTCACATTACCCATAGATGCCGCTGCGCCGCCTTCAGCCATAACGGTATGAGCCTTACCGAATAGTGACTTACAAACGATCGCTACTGTGAGACCAGCTTCACGGGCTTCAACTGCAGCACGAAGCCCCGCGCCACCAGCGCCAATAACGACGATGTCATATTTATAGCGTTCAATATTTTGAGTCATGGTCAGCGCCCTTAAAAGAAGTAGAGGTTGCGAATGGAGTGACCAGAAACCTGGCGGACATAGAGATCTGCGAGCGCGACACCAAAGAGAGAGATCCACGCAAAATTCTGATGTTTGTGGTTCAAGATAGAGACCCAGGTCCACAACTTGTAACGAACGGGGTGCTTTGAGAAGTTACGTAGGCGCCCACCAATGGTGTGGCGGCAGGTATGGCATGAGAGCGAGTAGAGCCAGAGGAAGGTGGCGTTGGCAAGTAGTACCAACGTCCCAATAGACATATGACCCCATTGACCTTTTTCATTTCTAAAGGCACCGATTGCATCAATGCTGAGGAATACATTGAGAACAAGTCCAGCATAGAAGGCGTAACGGTGACCATTCTGCAAAATAAGAGGAGCGCGCGTCTCTCCTGTGTACTTAGCATGTGGTTCAGCAACTGCGCACGCTGGTGGTGACATCCAGAATGAACGGTAGTAAGCCTTACGGTAGTAATAGCAGGTAAGTCGAAATGCGAGCGGGAAGATCAATATGAAGAGTGAAGGCGAGACTGTCATTCCGAAGATGTGATACGTCCCGAAGATGGTTCCGACGAAGGAAGGTGAATCTTTTACGCAATCAGTGGAGAGACATGGGGAATAAAAAGGCGAGATCAAAGGTTGGGCAAAGTATTTTCCGTTTTCAAAGGCACGAAAGGTCGCGTAGACAATAAAAGAGAAAAGCACGAGAAAGGTGACGAAGGGGGTGAGCCACCACTTGTCGGTGCGCAGCGTACGAGCAGATAACTTCGCTCGTCCTTGTGAGAAGACGCCGGTGCCTGGGGTATCAATTGCCATGGGTGAAGTTTCGTCCCAGAGCCCGATTAGCGCTAGGCAAGGTCCAACCTTCTAGGCGTGAAATCGCACACAAGTCCAAGAACTTCTGTTGAATCTGGCGGAGGGCGTGGGATTTGAACCCACGAAGGTTTCCCTTGCCGGTTTTCAAGACCGGTGCACTCGGCCGCTATGCGAGCCCTCCGTGGGCAAACTTAGTGGCAGACCTAGGGAGTGGCAAAATCGCCTTTTTTTACTCGGGTAAAGAGAGAAGCCCTTCTATCACTATTGCGACTCCATCCATATGGTGGGGTTCGGCAACAAACTTTGCATATTTTGGAGCATCGATGTGCCCGTCGGACATAGCCCAGGAGCGATCTGCCCACGAGAGCATTGAGAAGTCATTGGGATTATCGCCGAATGAGACAACATCCTTTGAAGTAAAACCTAAGCGTGCTGTCAGCTTGGCGAGTGTTTCACCTTTACTCACTCCAAGAGCAGAAATTTCTAAGAGCGCTTCATTAGCATTTGAATGCGTAATCGTCACGAGATCTCCGACCTCGCGAATCGCAATCTCCAAAAGCTCATCAGATGTATGTTCGTAATCCGAGCAGCGCGCCAACATTTTAAACGCAGGTTCTAGTAATTTTTCTTCGATTCTTAATACTGGCGCTCTATCGATTCCGACATCCCAACGTGGGATATATGCGCTCTCATGATGAAAATCATCTCCGTATTCAGTTGCAAAAGAGATTGATGGGACGGCGGTACGCATTCGTTTAACAAATTCAAATTGATTCGCCACCGGAATTAACCACTCTTCGATTACTTCTTCTTTCAATAGATCGTAATGCATCGCTCCGTTAGCGCAGATTGCATTACCAAACCCAAAGGTATCTTTGATCTCGCGCATCCAACGTGGTGGTCTTCCTGTAACGAAAAAGATTTCCACACCAGCTTCGCGTGCGGCAGTAAAGGCTTCGACAGTACGTGGGGTGATCCGTTCATATGAAGAGACAATCGTGCCATCTAAATCTGTTGCAATGACTTTAGGTCTATTGCCGGTTATGTCGGAAGTAATCGGTCGACTCCTAAGAAGGGACGAAGAGCTACGGGAACAATGACTGAACCATCTGCTTCTTGATGATTTTCTAAAATTGCAACGATCATGCGCGGAATCGCAACAAGAGTTCCGTTAAGAGTCGCGACCGGCTTGGTGGCTTCTCCGTCACGGTATCGAATATTCAAGCGACGAGCCTGAAATTCGGTGCAGTTAGATGTGCTGGTAACTTCACGATAAGCGTTCTGCGTAGGAATCCAGGCTTCAATATCGAATTTGCGAATGGCACTGGCTCCAAGATCTCCAGAGGCAACATCTATAACACGATAGGGGATCTCCATTGCATCCAAAAAGTCTTTCTCCCACTGCAATAACTTCTGATGTTCGGCGAGTGCATCTTTTGGTTCACAGAAGATGAACATTTCCACCTTATCGAATTGATGAACACGGATGATGCCGCGGGTATCTTTGCCGTAGGTACCAGCTTCACGGCGAAAACATGTTGAATATCCGGCGTAGCGCAATGGTAATCCATCAATGACTTCATCCATGTGATACGCAGCCAGAGGTACCTCGCTAGTACCAACCAAATACACATTATCTTCTTCCAAGTGATAAACATTCTCTGCCGCTTGACCTAAGAATCCTGTGCCTTCCATTGCTGGAGGGTTGACCAAGACAGGCGGAATAACAGGAATAAATCCTGCTTTTGTTGCAGATGAAATCGCATAATTGACGAGTGCAAATTCTAAGAGCGCACCCACGCCTGTTAAGTAATAGGAGCGTGAGCCTGCAACCTTAGCTCCTCGTTCTGTATCAATAGCTTTTAGAATCTTCCCGAGTTCTACATGATCTTTCGGTTCAAATCCTGCACTAGAGAAATCACGAGGTGTGCCAACATGCTCGAGAACAACAAAGTCAGCCTCTCCTCCTATTGGAGCTTGTGGGCTAATCAAGTTGTGAATCTGCAGCAAAGCAGCTTCTGCAGCTGCTTCTGCAATGGCACGAGCAGAATCTGCTTCCTTGACCTTTGCTGAGAGAGCTTTCGCGTTTTCTAGCAGTGCACTTTTTTCTTCACCTTTAGCGGCGCCCACTGATTTTGAAAGTACGTTCTGCTCTGCTCTAAGTGTTTCAAAGGTCGTAATCGCAGAGCGGCGAGCATCATCTAAAATTATGAGTTGGTCAACGATCTCAACGTTTTCGCCTCGCACTTTTTGGGATTGGCGAACTCGTTCTGGATCTTCACGAAGTATTCTTAAATCAATCACGGGATTAGCCTACCTATTCGCCGCGCGAGGGTATGAACCTAGAACTCGAATATCATCGCAGATTGAGCGTAATCCAATAATTGAACGGGTGACCGCTGCATCGCTCTGGTGCCCCTCAACATCAATGATGAAGTGATAGTGCCCCAATTCACGGCCAGTTGGGCGGCTCTGAATAAAAGAAAGGTTCACATCATTCTTTGCGAATTCAGTCAGTATCTCTAGTAGCGCTCCAGCATGATCAATATCTATATACGCAACGAGGGATGTTCGATCTCTCCCGGTAGGTGCTGGAACCGCTCCAGGTTTGCGGGCTAGGACAAAGCGCGTCACGGCAGCATCGTTGTCACCAATATTCTCTTCAATTACCGCGAGACCGTACTTATCGGCTGCAATCTTCGCTGCAATTGCGCCATCCCAATTGCCATCCTTTAAACCCTCGGCAGCTGCTGCCGTGGAGGGTGTGGTGATCACTTCTGCGCCGGGGTATTCCCGCGCTATAAATATTCGACACTGAGACTCAGCATGTGGGTGGGTAGCGATTCGGGTGATTGGCTTAGTCGCATTAGAGGGCAGGGTCATCAATGCAAAACTCACTGGGATTGTGGTTTCTGCGACGATCTCCAGGGCAGAGCCGTTAGCCAATTCATCGAGGGTTCGGGCAACAACCCCCTCAACTGAATTTTCGATCGGAACCAGGGCGAATTCTGCTCTACCTTCGCGAACGGCATCTAATGCGGCAGTCACGTTGGAGTAAGGAATCAGCTGATCTGAATCTGAGGTAATGCCTATCAAGGCTGCCTCAGTAAATGTTCCTGAAGGTCCCAGGTAGGCATATGTATTCACTGGTCAACTCTACCCAAGTGAGATGAGTGCCCGAGAGGGGATTTGAACCCCTACACCCTTACGAGTACACGAACCTGAATCGTGCGCGTCTGCCGTTCCGCCACTCGGGCTTACTTATAAGAGGTTAGCACCGATACGCTAAATCTATGAATCGCTCTTTCAAGGTTGTAGCTCGTAGCGAGCTCGGCCTTATAAGAGATGGCAACGAAGATTCAGCTCTCGTTTCACCCCGCTTGATAGCGGTTGCCGATGGGATGGGTGGTCACGCCGGCGGTGAAGTCGCCTCCAGAATTGCAATTACCTCCGTTAAAGAGTTGAGCGATGTATTAAATGATTCTGCGTTAGATGCAGAATCGCGCGAGGATCTGCTTCTTAATATCTCCTTTTCGATTGATCACGAGATTGCAGAGGTCGCCAGCAATGATCGCAGCCTTCAGGGAATGGGTACAACCCTTACCGCCCTGCACCTCAACGGAGATCGCGTTGAACTCCTTCACATTGGTGATTCACGGTGTTATCAATGGAACGGTAAGAAGTTAGTTCAGTTGAGCTACGACCATACAGTCATGCAGGAGTTGCTGGATCAGGGGCGCTTGACCCCCGATGAAGTAATTAACCATCCTCAGAGATCGCTACTAACCCAAGCTTTGATCGGTGACTCTGGTATCGACCCAATACTTAATCTTTTTGAGGTAAAGGTGGGGGATCAATTTCTGCTCTGCAGTGATGGGCTGAGTTCTGTTTTATCAGATTTTGAAATTGTGAATGTCATTAAGAAATCCGATCCATCGGAAATCGTTGATCAATTAATTGCGGCGGTACTTGGAAAAGGTGCACCAGATAATGTCACGATCATCTGGGCTGAGATCGTCGAGACAAAAGTTGAATCACCGAGCGAATTACTTGGAGCAGCGAGCATATGAACAAGAAGATTTTCAATAGTCGCTATGAAATTGGTGCCATGATTGGAACCGGCGGCATGGCCGATGTTTACATCGCCGAAGACTTGCGTTTACATCGTAAGGTTGCAGTTAAGATTCTACGCAGTGATTTAGCGCGAGACCCCGCCTTTATCGCCCGCTTTAAAAAGGAAGCTCTCGCTGCCGGTGGTTTAAATAATCCTGGAATTGTTGCGGTTTTTGACTCTGGAGAAGATGGTCCCAATTCTTACATTGTCATGGAACTTGTTAAGGGACATACCCTTCGCCAAGTTCTGCAATCAGATGCCGAAATTTCACAAGATGAAGCGGTAGAGATCGTCGCAGAAATTCTGGAGGCGCTTGATTACTCCCATGCGCAGGGGATAATTCATAGAGATATCAAACCGGGAAATATTATGATCACCGATTCTGGCAAGGTTAAGGTGATGGATTTCGGTATTGCCCGAGCTTTGGACGATATCGGGGCCACTATGACAAATACCTGGAACGTTGTTGGTACAGCCCAATATTTGTCCCCGGAGCAAGCCACCGGTGAATATGCAGATGCCCGAAGTGATATCTATTCAGTCGGCTGTTTGATGTATGAATTGCTAGTGGGAAGACCACCATTTATTGGAGATACCCCAGTATCCATTGCATTCCAGCATGTTTCAGCTCCCTTGCCCGCACCATCCGATATCAACCCTGATATCGACCCAAATCTAGAGACGATTATTCAAGTCGCTCTTCATAAAGATCCAAGTGACCGCTACCAAGATGCTGGGGCAATGTTAGAAGATTTGCGGCGCGCCATGCGCGGGGAACAAGTGACAACCAAGATTAGGCGCACCAAGTCCAAGCGCCGCTTCTTCTTACTCGGTGGGGTCGCGGTCGCTGTTGCACTAATTGCCGGTTCCACGCTGTACACCCAAGTGAAAAATCCGAATACCCCCACCTTACAAGTTCCGAATGTTGTGGGCCTAACCGAGGCACAGGCGCGAGCGCTACTGCCAGACTTCACAATCAATATCCAAGATGGACCGTCTTCATCGATTCCAAAGGGTCGCATCTCAAGTCAACTCCCACTTGCAGATGCAAAGGTAATTCAGGGCAGTAGTATCACTTTGACGGAATCGACCGGTGCTGGAAACACATCAATCCCCATTAACTTGGTGGGCTTATCACTTGCGGATGCGAGAAGTGCACTCACTTCTGCAGGCTTACTCGTTGCGCAGACAATTCCTACAGATTCAAATCAAGCTCCCGGAACCGTGCTCGGAGTCAATCCGTCTCCAGGAAGTATCTTGCCTGCCGGTGCTGGTGTTGTTCTTCAAATTGCTAGCGGAAGTTTGCAGGTACCGAACTTGGTTGGCTTGAGTGAAGTCCAAGCGATCACAACTCTGACACAAGCAGGATTCTTGGTTCGTACAGCAACTGCATATGATGCAACCCAAGCCGCACAAATAGTATTAGATCAAGCACCGACTGCAGGAACAACGCAAATTATTGGTTCTGCAGTTACGATTACTGTAAATACGCAGCCAACTAATTAGAGTGCAATAGCGTCACACTCTATTTACTACCGGCGAGAGCCCTTCGGAGCGAGCGCGTGCACCATCATCTCCACACCGCTCTAACCAATTGCCGAGCATCTGATGACCATGCTCTGTTAACACAGATTCGGGATGGAATTGAACTCCAGAAATCGGAAGCGTTTTATGTTCGATCGACATAACCACACCAGAATCGGTCTGCCCAGTTACTTCCAACTCGTCGGGAATTGTTGAGGGCTCGATTGCGAGTGAGTGATAACGCGTTGCAATAAATGGCGAAGGTAGATCCACTAAGAAGCCTTTATTTAAGTGGTGAACATTTGAAGTTTTACCATGCAACAACTCTGGAGCTCGAGATACGGTGGCTCCAAATGCAACGCCAATGGCTTGATGACCCAAACAGACTCCGAGAAGTGGAATCTTCTTTGCTGCGGCGTACTTAACGAGCTCAATGCTCTGTCCTGCTGCCTCCGGAGTTCCAGGACCTGGGGAGATCAAAATTCCATCGAAGCTCTCTAGGGTAGAGAAATCGACCTGATCGTTTCGGCGCACAGTTACTTCAGCGCCCAATTGGCCCAAATACTGGACCAAGTTGTAGACAAATGAATCGTAATTATCGACGACGAGCACTCTGGTCATGGGGTAAGGCTACCGACTGTAATGATCGTGACATTTTTAATATTGGTGTACCGTTTACCCATGCCTAAATCGCACAGTCGCAAGAAGGATCCGGTCTATATTCCGGATGAGGTAGCCCAGAAAGCTCCACTTCCTACGGAGAGCCCAAAATGGCTCGCGCCCCTCATGCTCGCCGGCTTCCTTGCAGGCTTGGTTTGGATCGTGATTTACTACGTCAGCAACACCTCATATCCGATCCCGCATCTTGGGGCCTGGAATATGGTTATTGGCTTTGGTTTTATCGCTGGGGGTTTCACCCTCGCGACAAAATGGCGCTAATTCAACTCTTTTAATTACACCCCTGTAATTCTCCACACCGTGGATAAACCCTGTGGAAAACTTCTGCTATTTCTCAGGAAATCCCCAGCGAATGAGAGAATCCTCTCTCCTGTGCCCCTCATTGGGGAGCCAGAAGCGCATATGTGGAGGATCAGGACATGACCGCACTAAAAGAGAGAGTTACCGTGGCAGATACTCATACCAGCAATTTACAGAGAATTCTCGTGGTCGATGATGAGAGTTCAATCAGCGAACTTATTGCGACCAGCCTACGTTTTGTCGGCTTTGATGTCCGCACCGCCGCCACAGGATCACAGGCCCTCACTATCGCTGAAGAATTTAAACCTCACGCACTTATCCTTGATGTGATGTTGCCAGACCAAGATGGCTTTGAAGTCTGCCGCCAACTCCGCTCTGAAGGTCACAGCGTCGGCGTCCTCTTTCTTACCGCCAAAGATACTGTCGATGACAAGATCGCTGGTCTGACCATAGGTGGCGATGACTATGTAACAAAACCTTTCTCTCTTGAAGAGTTGGTCGCTCGCCTGCGCGCTCTGCTACGTCGGATCGGAGCAGTTGAAGCAACCGTTGATGAAGAGAAAGTTCGCTTCGCAGATCTTGAGCTCGATGAGGCAACTCACGAAGTTCGTCGTGCTGGACACTTGATCGACCTCTCACCTACCGAGTTCCTGCTCTTGCGCTATTTGATGATCAACGCCGACCGCGTTGTTAGTAAGTCTCAAATCCTCGATCACGTATGGCAATACGACTTCCGTGGCGATGCTGGAATCGTTGAAACTTATATCTCTTACCTCCGCAAGAAGATCGACATTTATGAGCCTGCTCTTATTCATACTGTGCGTGGCGTCGGCTACCGAATGCGTATTCCTGCTGGAAACTAAGATAATTCTTCAATGAAGAAGGAAGTCCCCGGCTTTAGGCAATGGAGCCTGCGCAACCGATTGTTGCTCGCGACCGTTGTTGTTGCTGCGATTGGAATTGGTGCCTCTGATTTTGCAGCAAATGCCGAGCTCCGTGGATTTCTTATTCGTCAGGTTGATAGCCAACTTGCTAGCGTCGCAAATTCAACCTTATCAAGGTTAGTTCGAGCTGGAATTGCACCTAATGGCGATGATGGCACCAGTGGTTCTGGGACGGCTACCCCCTTCCGAGCAGTGAGCCCACTTCGTGGAGTTCCAACCGCAACCTCATTAACTCTTCTCGATCCGAGCGGTGAGATCTTGGGTCAGGTAGGTGGAGATATTTCTACCGGAGGCTCGCAAGCGACTTTTAGTGGAATGACACTCGCTCAAGTCGCAGCCACCAAAGGCAAGGCATTTACAGTTCACACTGAAAATCCGCGGACTTCAACTCGAGCTGTCGCATACGTTCTGCCTTCTAATTTGGGTTCGGTTGTGATTGCTGTTTCATTAACAAGCGTTGAAAGAACTCTTCAAGAGCTAAGTTTCCTATTTCTCTTGATAAGCCTTGCGGTTCTGCTCTTAATTGGCTTGATCTCGCGTTGGTTGATCACCTTGAGCCTTAAGCCGCTCCTTGAAGTTGAAGTAATTGCGGCCGCCATCGCCGGTGGCGATCTCTCCGCTCGTCTACCAGAGATCCATCCTGCAACTGAAATAGGGCGCCTTACCAAATCGCTCAACACCATGTTGGGAAGAATTGAAGAATCCTTCCAGCAAAAGAATGAATCTGAATCTAAGCTGCGTCGCTTTGTCGCGGATGCATCTCATGAACTTCGAACTCCGCTCACTGCGATTCGAGGCTTCGCGGAACTGCACCGTCAAGGTGCGGTTACTGGCGAAGAAAAGACCAAGGAATTAGTGGGAAGGATTGAGAAAGAGTCGATCCGCATGGGATCACTTGTGGAGGATTTGCTGCTGCTGGCACGTATGGATGAAGCAAGGCCGCATACTCTCGAACCTGTTGATCTCACCCACCTCATTGAAGAGAGCGTTGCATCTGCTCTCGCCGCCGGCCCTGATCATCCTATTGAAGTTGATGTACCGGCAGATCTCTATGTACTTGGGGACACCAAGAGAATCCATCAGGCTTTAGGAAACTTGCTGGCAAATGCCCGCACTCACACACCTAGCGGAACTCTCATTAAGGTTTCAGCGGCTACAAACGAAATCGAAACTACTATTGCTGTAAAGGACTCTGGACCAGGGCTATCTGAGAGTGATCAAATACGAATCTTCGAGCGCTTCTTCCGAGTTGACCCATCCCGGGCGCGCCATGCCGGTGAAGGTAGTGGGCTTGGTTTATCGATCGTTGATGCCGTTATGAAGGCGCATGGTGGCACCGTGAGTGTCGACTCTGAAATAGGTAAGGGTTCGACCTTTACCCTGCACTTCCCAATTAATTCTGAAGCTTGAAGGTAAATGATCCTGTCACGATGTGACCATCTTGGGCTGAAACTCTGTAGCTGACTTTATAAGTACCCATTATCGCTGCTCTATTTTTTAGTGGGGCGGTAAGAAGAGCCCCTTTTACAATATTCACTCCCGTTGTCACTAAGGAATTGTTTGGGCTTGTAACCACTACATTATTTATAGCTCGCTTCCCAAGAGTGAGAAGAGGGTCAGCAAATTTCAGAGTTATTTTTGAAGGCAGCGCCTTAACAATTGAGCCCTTGTTTGGGTTTGAAGATATTAGGACGGTATGAGCTGAAGCAATCGAAGCACTGCTTACCAAGAAGATAGAAACCAACAGGGCTATACAATTCTTGCGCATTACTTCCCTATCTTTATCTGGAAGATCTCCTTGAGCGCCCCATAAACAGCGCCTGTCGTCCAGAAGGGTTGTTGCGGAGTTATCAAATTAGTTTTTCCACCACTTGATAGATAGCTGTAGAGCTTGGTTGGAACTATGTTTTTAGCTTTTGGGTTTGTTACGGCTGGGGAGCCTAAATCGAGCCAGCGCCAATGTAGGTTTGGTCCAATAATCACAATTACATCGGCATGATTGACGTCGTAGGTGATCTGTTTTCCGGTCATCCAGTCAATAACGCCGCTGTCAGACTTCACGACCTGTGAATAAACACCAAACCAAGACCATAGAGAGTTAACTCCGGATGCTGAGCCAGTTGCGAGCGTCCAATGTGAATCGTTAAATAGTGCTTGATAACTCTTAAGTCGAGCGGGCGTATCGCGCTTTGGATCAACCGTCAGTTCCAGACTCATAATCGAGCTGGCGAGCTTGGCTTGTGAAATGGCATCGCCTATCTCACGCATATTAACGCTCGTCATGGGACAAATTTCATTGCAGAGCGATAGGAAATCCGTCAGCACAACGGTTTTACCTTTTAGGGAGGCGAGGGTAAATGTCTTACCGTTTGCATCTGTTAAAGGGATGGACAGAAGTGAGGACGGAATCGGAACATCAAAAATAGTTCCACCAGCTCTGGCAGCATGCCCTGTAAGGGGTGGCGTGGCTACCGCATAACTAGGCGCAATAAAAACTAGGCCAACTGCTACAACGAGAAGAAGGCTTGACTTACGCACTAGGAAATTCCTTCCATCGCGCGCAGAGTTGCAATTCTCGTTGCTAATGGTGGGTGAGTCGAAAACAATTTCGAAGTCTTGCTGTCATCGAGAGGCGATTCAATCCAAATATGTGCAACGGCTGTAGATTTTTGATGAACGACAGTGCTATCTGCTGCCAACACTTCAAGAGCGCGGCGTAAACCTGTTGGGTTTCGGGTAAATGCCACTGCTGTGACATCCGCGAGAGCTTCGCGCTTACGAGATATAGCCAGTCGCAATAAGAGCGCTGCCAGGGGTGCAAGAATCAGTACTACGAGCGAGGCGATAAGGGCGAGAGGGTTCTGGTCGTTGTTGTTATTGTCACGACGGTTGCCCCCGCCAAAGATCATCATGCGCAACATGAAATCACTGAGCAGTGCGAGCGCGCCGGCTGTCGTTGCGGCAATTGCAGAAACCAAAGTATCCCGATTGGCTACATGCGCCATCTCGTGCGCTGTAACGCCCTGAAGTTCTTCGCGATTCATTACCCGCAGGATACCAGTTGTAAAAGCAATTACAGCATGTTCTGGGTTGCGACCTGTGGCGAATGCATTGGGGGCGTTATCTTCGACAATAGCTATCTTTGGCACCGGCAATCCGGCGGCGATACAGACCTCGGTTACTAAGTCATACAACTGCTTGTTATCAGCCTCGGTGACGATCTTCGCCCCGGTCATTGTGAGAACAATCTTGTCGGAAGTCCAATAAGAACCCCACACGGAAAGCAGGGCGATGCCGACTGCAAATGGAACAACCCCTACTCCGGTCTTACCGAAGTAGGTCATTAAAGCCCAGATGACAACTCCAACGAGCAGAGCCATGCCGAAGAGGAGTTCGGTCGACTTTAGCTTGTTAGCTGATTGAAGTTTTCGAAAATCCATAGTTAGAACTTGACCTGCGGTGCCTTGCGATCTTGTGGATCATCGACTTCATAAAATGGTCTGGCAGTTACACCAGCAGATTTTACAAAGAGGCTGCTCGGAAATGTTTTGATCGCAGAGTTCAGAGTGCGCACATTGTCGTTATAGAACTGACGTGCAAAGGAGACCTTATTCTCTGTCGAAGATAGTTCTTCTTGCAGCGCCAAGAAGTTGGTTGATGCTTTCAAGTCTGGATAATTCTCGGTCACGGCGAGCAATCCACGGAGGGCTTGAGTGAGTTGCCCATCGGCAGCTGCGACATCGGCAACAGTTGTGGCTGTTGTTGCCTTGGCACGTGCTGCTATGACCGCTTCAAAGGTACTGGACTCGTGCGCGGCATAACCTTTTACCGTTTCAACGAGATTAGGGATTAGATCAGAACGACGCTTAAGTTGGGTGTCGATCTGCGCAAAGGCTTCGTCAACCGAGATATTGGCGCGTACCAAACGGTTTCGAGACATAATCGCGTAAAGGGCGAGAATTAACAGAATAGCGATAACGAGAACGATGACTTTCATGACCTGCTCCTTAGGTGTTAATTAACTATATTAATTACTGAATCTTAGTTTGATGGAAGTTCAACCAAGATTTACTTGGCGTTGGACCACGCTGGCCTTGATACCGAGAACCATAAAGCGCTGAGCCGTATGG
>TBL_comb47_HYPODRAFT_10000749_pt1 | contig 42925 bp, 40 predicted proteins | sample TroBogypolimnion_40_FD_10682 | JGI IMG/M metagenome (IMG submission 10682)
GTCCTGGAGGCGTGATGATTCCGCGGTTGAGCGACCAGAGCCACGACAATTCGGCAACTTTGAAATCTGTTGCCTTGTAATCGCGATAGTTGCGAACCGGATCAATTGACCAGGTGATGCAACCCTTAATACCAAATCCAACGGTGTGAGCAGGAAGCTCGTACTCGTTGATGATATCTGTGATGCGATCGAGTGCCTGATAGTTCAAAGCTTCAGCTTTGCCCAAACTGGCATCGGTGCAGACTTTATCCATCGCACGTACGCCGGCCATAGCAAGAGGGTTGGCGTTGAATGTACCGAAGTGATGGAAGCGACCATCTGCAACAGCAGCCATGATCTCTTTCTTTCCACCGAATGCAGCAAGTGGCAAACCGCCACCGATCGACTTAGCGAGACAGATTAGGTCTGGCTTAACTCCGATACGTGCAGCAGCGCCCTTAGGTCCAGCCGTAAGTCCAGTTTTCACTTCATCAAAGATCAAAATCACGCCATATTGATCGCAGAGCGAACGAACCGCAGCGAGGTATCCCTCATCTGGCAGGACGATGGCTAAGTTCTCAAGAACTGGCTCCATGATCAAGCAAGCGATTGTCTTGGCATGAGCCATGAAAATCTTCTCTAGGGAAACCAAATTGTTAAATGGAACAACGTAAATCTCACCAGCATTGGTGCCTGATGGAATTACTGGAGTTGGAGCATCAGCTGGTCCAGCCAATTTCAGATCTGGCTTTGCAGAAACTGTTAGCGGGTCATAGCTACCGTGGTAGCCGCCTTCAATCTTTACGACTCCATCTTTGCCTGAGTACGCCTTTGCCAGACGGACCGCATACATTGTGGCTTCAGTTCCAGAGTTGGTGAAACGGATTTGATCGACATCAAAGCGCTTACAAATGCGCTCTGCTGCATCTCGAGAGATGGGTGACGGTGTTACAAAGAGGGTTCCTGTTTCTAAGGCCTTCTTTGCTTCAGCGACAACCTCAGGGTTGAGGTGTCCTGCCAGCATCGCGCCAAATCCCATAGAGAGATCGAGGAGCTTGCGACCATCGACATCGGTCATCCAAGCGCCTTGTGCGCTGACAATCGATAATGGATAAGGATCCCAATGTTGGAAACTAGATGGAACGCCTAACGGCATGGAGCCCAGTGCGAGATCAAATTCAATCCGCGAGGCGAATGTGGACTTTGTGAAGCGCTCCCATTCAGTTGCGAGCAGTGAATCAACTCGGCTGTGATTGATGGGGCGAGGATTATTACTAAGTTTCCTAAAGGTTTGTGGCTCTAGTGTCGAAGTCATTTACGAACGTTGTGTGCATCGAGGACTCTTGGCTGGTGCCAAGACACGATGACAGTCTCCCTTGTAGTTTTCGCTCCCTTTGGCTACCAGAGATTTTATACAGTTCGTATAAGTGATCTATGACTCAAAAAGCGCTAATAGCAAGGTAGCAGAAAGCCATCTGAAATTCACCTCTGCCAGCCTTTTCATGGCGCGCCTTAGACTTTTTTGCAATAAAGTTCAACTTCTCGCGGACAAAAGTCACTATTTCGAAAGGTTTTACATGCCTCAACAAGAATTGAAAGAAAATACAAAAAAGCACCATTGGCAGCCGGGCGATGAAGGTTTAGATCCAAATCGTTGGCGCGCACTTGCAGTTATTGCAATCGCATCATTGATGATCGTTCTCGATGGCTCGATCATCAACTTGGCACTTCCAAGTGCACAAAAGGCGCTCCACATTACAAATGCAAATCGGCAATGGGTCGTCACTGCTTACTCACTCGCCTTTGGTTCATTGCTACTGTTGGGCGGACGTATCGCAGATTTCGTAGGCCGTAAAAAGATTTTCATTATCGGATTAATTGGCTTCGCAATTGCATCTGCCATTGGTGGTCTCTCAACTAATCAAAGCGAACTCTTTGCGATGCGCGGATTGCAAGGCGCCTTCGGCGCACTTCTGGCACCATCATCTCTCTCTTTAATTAACGTGACATTCACCGTTCCAAAAGAGCGGGCACGTGCATTCGGTGTTTATGGCGGAATCTCTGGAGGTGGCGCCGCAATCGGACTCATCATGGGCGGTTTCCTTACGGAATACGCTTCTTGGCGTTGGTGTTTACTCGTTAACTTGCCCATCGCCCTGCTCGCTGTTGCGCTCGCAATTCCATTCCTACACGAGTCAAAGGCTAAAGGCGATAACAAGTATGACGTTCCCGGCGCAATCACGGTGACCGCAGGATTGGTCAGTTTGGTTTACGGTTTTAGCCAAGCAGCTGACCATGGTTGGGCAAATATTCGAACATATCCATATTTCGCCATAGCAATCGTGCTCATCGCGGCCTTCTTCATCATAGAAACACGAGTAAAGCATCCATTGCTTCCAATGCGCGTCCTGGCCGAGCGCAATCGCGGCGGCTCATATATCGGCTCACTCTTGGTTGGCGTCGGTCTCTTTGCAATGTTTCTCTTCTTGAGTATTTACATGCAGGGTTTCTTGCATTACTCCCCACTCAAGGCCGGCGTCGCTTTCTTGCCCTTCACAGTTGGAATCATCTTCGGTGCTGGAATTGCTTCACAACTCCTTCCCAAGATTGGTCCACGACCGCTGATGGTCTTTGGAATGCTCCTGGCAACGGTGGGAATCTTGCTCTTCTCTCGCCTAACCCCAACATCTGGGTATACCTCTCACCTCCTCGCTCCGATGCTCATTATGAGTTTCGGTGTTGCGCTCTACTTCATCCCAAATGCCAGTACCGGGTTACATGACTCTGGAGAGCATGACGCTGGGGTGGCTAGCGCAATGATTAACACCAGTCAGCAGATTGGTGGCTCGCTCGGCGCGGCTCTGCTTAACACGATCGCAATCTCTTCAACCGCTGCCTTCGTGGCAGGTCACAAGGGATTGAGCCCCGCTTATGGAGCGGTGCACGGCTTTACCACCACCTTCAAGTGGGGCGCCGCATTCCTGTTTACCTGCGCCATCGTCTCTGCCCTCATGATCAATGTAGGCAAGGACTCTCTCGTTGAACACGAACTAGAAGCGGCTCTTTAACCAGACTGCACGAAGAGCCTTATTGCGATAAATTACTACTTGCGAATGATTCGCAAGTAGTAAGGTCGAAAGGGCAGAATGAACGCTCCAGTTAGCGCCACAAAGAGGTCGAGGAATCCCTTCGCGAGCCTCTCTAGCGATGAGCGTCGCCGCCTGGGGGCCATGTTTGCTGTGATCTTCTTCCTACTCTTCGGCGGACTAATTCTGATGGCCTTTGCCACCTCCGGCCACTATCACCTGGCAGATGGAACGATGTTTGGCTGGGGTACGGGATTTTTAGCGCTCACCCTCGGTATGCGTCATGCCTTTGATGCAGACCATATCTCTGCCATCGATAACACCACTCGTAAGTTGATGGCCGAGGGTCAACGTCCAATGGGCGTTGGATTCTTCTTCTCGCTCGGCCACTCCTCGGTTGTAACCGCATTAGCGATCATTCTCAACTTTGGAATTAAATCACTGGGTGTTCAGGTCAAGAATCAAAATTCAAGCCTCCACCACTACACCGGTCTTATCGGAACGTCAGTGAGCGGAGCATTCTTAGTTCTCATTGCACTTCTCAATTTGTTGGTTTTGGTATCAGTTCTCAAAGTATTCGTGGCGATGCGCAAGGGAAGCTATAACGAGGCAGAGCTGGAAAAACATTTAGACTCTCGTGGATTCATGATGCGCTTCTTTGGGCCTATTGCACGCCGCATCGATGCTAGCTGGAAGATGTACCCACTCGGCATTCTCTTCGGACTTGGCTTTGACACTGCAACAGAAGTTGCACTTCTTGTACTCGCAGGATCTTCTGTAGTTGCAGGACTCCCCTGGTGGGCGATCCTTTCTCTGCCAATGCTTTTTGCGGGAGGCATGAGCCTTCTAGACACCATTGATGGCTCTTTCATGAACTTCGCTTATGGTTGGGCATTTTCCAAGCCGGTACGTAAGGTTTATTACAACATCGTAATTACGGGACTGTCTGTAGTTGTCGCGCTCTTTATAGGTGGACTCGAAGTAGCCCAAGTCTTCGCGCAGCAGTTAAAACTCACAGGCGGATTCTGGAATTACGCCCTGGCTTTCAACATCAATAAAGCGGGCTTTATTATCGTTCTCATGTTTGTAATCGTCTGGGGTCTGGCGTTGGCTATCTGGCGCTTTGGTAAAGTTGAAAGTCGTTGGCACGATCATGCACACAAATCACAACAGCAGCGCGGTGAGGATGAAAACCACGCTGCTGCTGGAATAGAACTGGGACCGATTACTGCCGGATTTACGATCGATTAACGCTCGATCGTTCCCGCAATAAACTCTTCAGTGCGCTGCTGCGCGACATCATCGGTGTATTGAACTGGTGGGGACTTCATAAAGTAGCTGGCAGGTGAGAGCAATGGCCCACCGATCTTGCGATCGAGAGCGATCTTTGCGCAACGAAGTGCATCAATGATGACACCAGCAGAGTTTGGTGAATCCCATACTTCGAGCTTGTATTCGAGGTTTAGCGGTACATCGCCGAAGGCGCGGCCTTCAAGGCGAACATAGGCCCACTTGCGATCATCAAGCCAAGGGATGTAATCCGATGGTCCAATGTGAACATTCTTTGCACCCAAGTCGTGATCCAACTGTGAAGTAACAGATTGAGTCTTGGAAATCTTCTTTGATTCGAGGCGATCGCGCTCCAACATGTTTTTGAAGTCCATGTTTCCACCGACGTTAAGTTGGTATGTGCGATCAAGGTGCACTCCACGATCTTGGAAGAGACGAGCCATGATGCGGTGCGTGATGGTTGCGCCGACCTGTGACTTAATGTCATCTCCGATGATTGGGAGGTTTGCCTTGGTGAACTTGTCAGCCCAGACTGGATCTGATGCAATAAATACAGGAAGTGCGTTAACAAACGCTACGCCAGCATCGAGCGCACACTGTGCGTAATGCTTGGCAGCCAACTCGGAACCTACAGGGAGGTAGCAGATTAAGACATCGACCTTGCGCTCTTTGAGAACTGCAACGACATCTACAGGCTCGGCTGTTGATTCAACGATTGTCTCGCGGTAGTAACGACCAAGACCATCGAGGGTTGGTCCGCGTTGCACGATGAGGCCGGTTGTGGCTACATCAGAAAATTTGATCGTGTTGTTCTCGGAAGCCCACATTGCATCAGCGAGATCGAGGCCAACCTTCTTGGCATCGACATCGAATGCTGCAACGAAATTTACGTCGCGAACATGGTAACCACCAAGGACTGCATGCATTAGTCCAGGGATTTCGACATCGGCTGCCGCATCCTTGTAGTAAGTCACGCCTTGGATGAGCGAGTTGGCACAGTTTCCTACGCCGATAATCGCTACGCGGATCTCTTTGCTTTGGGTCACATCTTCGTTGCTCACGTTGACTTCCTTTCGGTATTAATCATTTCTTGTAGCCAAGCGATTTCGCGCTCAGCAGATTCCAATGAGTGACGACGCCACTCAACTAAATAACGATCGATTCCTTCAGGAGACTTCTCAAGTTCGACGCGAAGGATCTTTGCCTTCTCATCAAGCTTGTGATGACGCCCTTCTAGGATTTGCAGACGATTGCGTTGTGGAGTTGGGCCAAAGAATGCAAACCGAACTTCAAAACTTTCATCTTCCCAACTATCTGGCTCGCTGCTCGATGAGATCGCCTCAAAGCGCTTTAGGCCAGCGTCGGTTATTGCATAAACGATTCGCGAGCGGCGACTGCCACCCACCTCTTCCGAGACGCTCTCTTTGATGACTCCCGCCTCCAGCATGCGGTGCAGCTGGGGGTAGAGAACCGAGAAGGAGAGAGCTCTAAAAGGGCCATAGATTGCGGTCATCCGCTTGCGGAGCTCGTAGCCGTGGAGTGGGCCCTGGCTGAGAACGCCAAGTAGGGCGAACTCCAGGGATTCACTTCGCGAGCGCATCTAGGTACTCCAATTAGTATTTCGAATAGGTACTATCGAATCGATATAACGAGAGGTAACCTATCGATTCGATACAAAACTGTCCACTCCAAACCGCCCTAGCCCACTACCCTGAGCGAGTGACTTTGATCATCCCCTCCCGGCTCTGGGAATACCTCATAGCAGCCACGCTCATTATCTTGGCTCCTGGACCGAGCGTCCTATTCACCATTGCCAGAGCTATCTCCTGGGGCCGTGCAACGGCCGTAGCGACCGTCCTCGGCAACGCCTTGGGCATGTTTACGATCTCTGTCCTGGTGGCTGTGGGCCTCGGCCCTGTTCTCCAGCGCTACCACGCTGTCTATATCGGAGTGCAATGGGTCGGTGCTCTCTACCTTGTCTATTTGGGAATTGACGCCATCCGCCACAGTAAAGAGCATGCCGAGTCGATGACCGACCTGAGCGGCGGAAAGCCCTCTGTGGCCAAGACAATTAGACAGGGCTACCTAGTCGGGGTACTCAACCCCAAGAGCATGGTCTTCTTTGCAGCGATACTCCCTCAATTTACCGACCACGCCAAAGGCCATCTGACATCTCAACTCTTATTGCTTGGGGCGATCTTCTGCATTATCTGCTTCTTCTCTGACGGGACCTGGGGCATCGTGGCGGGAACCATCCGTAACTGGCTCTCATCAGATGCGCGCCGTCTCGAACGCTTACGCGTTAGCGGTGGAGTTGTCATGGTGGGACTTGGGATTATCACCTTTGTAAACTCGCTCCTCAACTCCTAATTTGGCGATCGTGGCGATGGCCTCAGATGTCAGTTCATTGGTACAGACTTTGCCTACAAATAATTCGAAGGGTTCAACTCTTCGCTCCTAGAGAAGCAGGTCATCATGGGCGAACCACGCGCCGCAATTAGTCCAAGCCATTTAACCTATGCCTGGGGCGACTGTCACCGTTGTCTTTGGTTGCAATACAACCATTCAGTTGCAGCTCCCATGACCATGCCGCTCATCGGAGATCTCGCCGATATGCAGGAGCGTTATTTCATCGGTGCCAAGACATCCGACATGCACCCTGATCTTCCCGAGGGCAAAGTCCACTCTCATGGCGGTTGGGTGGTCTCGAAAAATATCGTTGTCGATGGAGTCGATTCCGGACTCTTCATACGCGGTAAATACGATCTGCTCCTTGAGTTTCCTGATGGGACTTTCGGAATTGTCGACTGCAAATTGCAGAAGAAAGATTACGACAAGAGCAGCTTCTATGCTCCGCAACTGGAGGCTTACGCCTTTAGTTTAGAAAATCCGCAAAAAGATTCGCCTAAGCAGATCTCAATGGTTGGCCTTTATACCTGGTCGCTCGATCGCGCGTCGGGCAATTTAGGTGCAGGTTTTGGTTATCGCGTTAATAGCTCCTGGTTCCCTGCAGAGCGCAATCCCATTGCGTTACAAGAGCGTTTGGCTGTCTTAGTTCGGATGGTACGCGGAGAATGCCCACCGGCTAAAGATGGATGTGGAGTCTGTGATTATGTTTCAGCGCGAAGAGATGTATTAGGGAACGGTTAGTTCTCTTCGTTCTTCTTTAACTCTTCTGCAATGGCGCTCTTGGCATCTGACGCATACATGTCGACATAAACTTGACCTGAAATCTTTTGAATACCCTGCATGATCTCATCAGTTACCTGCCGCAAAGTGGCAAGATCGCTGGAATCACCGGCGAAGTACATCGGTTCACCAAATACCATCTCAACGCGACGCACCTTTGGCACAACTTGGCCAGTTGGTTGAATCTCAGCGGTATTAAACATTGCCACAGGTACTACTGGTGCACCAGAGTCGATCGCCATGCGCGCTATTCCAATACGACCTTTATAGAGCCGGCCATCCGGTGAGCGAGTGCCCTCGGGATATATCCCGATGCATTGACCTTCTTCGAGAAGTTTTAGTCCAGTGCGAATAGCCGCCTCGCTACGCCGTCCACCGGCGCGATCAACGGGAACTTGGCCCAGCGCCTGGAAGGTAATCTTTTTGATGAAACCTTTAACGCCAGGTGAGGTGAAGTACTCACTCTTCGCCATAAAAGTCACCTTGCGGGGAACCACCAAAGGCATAAAGACTGAATCACTAAATGAGAGGTGATTAGAAGCGACGATCACCGGGCCCACATTGGGCACGTGGCGCAGCCCCGTGACCTTGGGACGGAAGAGCAGCATCAGGATTGGGGTCAGAAAAGACTTCAAAAATGTATATGCCACCGAACCTGCCCTCCTCTCGATCGTGCCTCGCCTCGCCCACCTAAGGTTGAGGGGTCTAATTTAGGGGTTAAAGGCCACTCTATGACACCATCTGAGCGTGAGCGATATAGCAAACTCGGAAAATTTCTACCTTTCTGGTGGAAATACGGGGGTTCTCCTCCTTCATGGCTTCACAGGTTCCCCGGCATCTGTTCTGCCCTGGGCGCGTGGCATTCACGAAGCAGGTTTCACCGTATCAGTTCCGCGCATTGCCGGACATGGCACGCAATGGCAGGATCTCAATAGGAGTACGTGGGAAGACTGGTATGACTCAGTTGAATCTGCTTTTCAAACCCTTAAAGATAACTGCGATCGAGTATTTGTCGGCGGTTTTTCCGTCGGCGGGGCACTTGCTCTTAAGCTCGCGCAGAATCACGGCTCTGAAATTGAAGGCTTACTCCTCCTCAATCCATCCATCTTTGATGAGCGAAAGTTTTTTAAGCTTGTACCTTTCTTGAAACATCTACTCCCCTCTATAAATGGCGGCGAGAGCGATGTGGCCAAACCCGGTGCACCGAAACATGGTTACGACCGACTTCCTCTCAAGGCTCTGGATTCTGTGCGCGATCTTTGGCGCCACGTAGAACACGATCTCTATCTGGTGGACCTACCGATTCTCATTGGCTATTCGATAAATGACCATGTTGTAAGTCCGGACTGTAGTCACACGATCATCGACAGCGTTTCATCTCCGAGTATCCGCGAAATTATCTTTGAGCAATCTTTTCACAATGTCTCTCTCGATTATGAGGTAGAAGATTTAATCTCTGAAAGCCTCGAATATATTCAGGATGTACTTACAGGAGAATTTGAGCGAACAAATGAGAGCGATGAGAATGAATTGATCGATGCCGAGTTCGAATCGATCGTCTCGCAGCTTTCTCTCGATGAATCACATCCAACGACCTATCTTGATGAACTCGATGCGCGCGGAGAAGAACACTTTGTACATCCAAACCCAGAATTACCTAAAGTAGATCAATCCGCACGGATAGCCTTAATATGTCTAATAGGCGGACCGGCCTATCTACTCTTAGAATTCACCACTGGATTCACATTCTTCGGAACTGGTCCTTGGCCCGGTGTTCTGCTATTCATTGGTGGTGTTGTCGCTTCGATGATTCGCCTCGCAAGAAATGATGAAGACTACGACGATGGTGCAGAGGTTTAATAACTAGCGACGGGCCAGATCCGCAACCCCAACGAGGCCAGCATCATTTCCGAGTTCGGCGACCAATACTTTTGGAGCTGGGTGCTTACCGTTGAATGGCATGTACTTTTCGATTGCTGCGCGAGTTGGTTTCATAAGCAGTTCGCCAGCATCGATGACTCCCCCGCCAATTACTACGCATGCCGGATCGACAATCATGCAGATCGACGCAATGCCGGCACCAAGCCATTCACCAGTTGTATTAAAAGCTTCGACAGCAAGCGCATCACCTTCGCGAGCAGCATCGGTAATGTGATTTCCCTTGATTCCATCTATGGTTCCATTTCCGCGAGCTACTAGTGATTGCGCGCGCTCGGGATCCAGTGCGATTGCCTCCAGAAGGTGGCGGTGGAGTGCAGATCCAGATGCATACTGCTCAAAACATCCATAAGAGCCACAACCGCAGAGATGACCACCTGGGACAAGTCGCATGTGGCCAAACTCGGCAGCAACTCCAAAGGCGCCACGGTAGAGCGATCCGTTATTAACCAGACCCCCACCGATTCCAGTGCCGACAGTTACCATCATTAATTCACTCTCACCGCGGCCCGCGCCGTAAACCGCTTCACCCCATGCTGCCGCGTTCGCATCGTTCTCGATAACCACAGGGAGATTAATTTCTCGTGAGATTTCGGCTTTAAGGTTGACGCCGTTCCAGCCTGCAATATTTGGTGTGGCGAGCATTGTCTGGCGATCGGATGAGACGAAGCCCGCCGCCGAAATGCCAACGCTGGCCGCCTCATGCTGGGAAAGCAACTCTTGAATGACCCCAATGATCGTCTCGGTGAGCGCTCTTCCCCCCGCCTTCGGGGTATCTTCGCGATGGGTTGTAAGGATATTTCCTGCTTCATCCACGATCCCACCTAGGACCTTGGTGCCACCGATATCTACGCCGATGCTGAATTTTTCCACGTGCAAAGATTACCTTGCGATAGGCCATGAAAGTTCTCCTCTTTCCCACTAGCGTTCTCGCATGATCGAGACCTACCTGCCGGCGCTAGCACCACACCCGTCGACGGGGAACATCACCACCATAATCACCGATCGCGTTGCCAAGGAGCCAGGCCGAGTCCTCCTCTCACGACCGCTAGGCGATGGCTGGCAGCCAGTCACCGCAGTTGAACTAGATCAAGAGATCCGCAGCGTTGCGAAGGGGCTGATCTCGCATGGAGTTGCTCGAGGCGATCGTGTCGCCATCATGGCCAAGACTCGTTATGAGTGGACGATCTTAGATTTTGCGATCATTTACTGTGGTGCAATAACCGTTCCGATTTACGAAACCTCCAGCGCCGAACAGGTGCGATGGATTTTAAGCGATTCTGCCAGCGTTCTGCTCGTCGTGGAATCACCTCATCTTGCGGAACTAGCAGAGTCTGTTCGCCCCAAAAGCTGCCGTGAAATTCTCACAATAACCGAAGATGCAATTCCTTCCCTTGTCCTTGCTGGGCGAGGTGTGCCCGACTCAGAGGTTGATGAACGCATCAATTCCCTCGGACCAGAAGATCTGATGACCTTGATTTACACATCTGGAACAACCGGAAATCCCAAAGGCGTCACATTCACTCACGGAAATTTCATCTCAGAATGTTCCAATGTCGTGCTTTATGCACGCGTTGAATTTCTTAAATCCGGTGGATCCACCTTGCTCTTCCTTCCCATCGCACATGTATTTGGACGCATGATTCAATTTGGTGCGATTCATGCTGGGCTACATCTCGCCCATTGCGGTGATATCAATCGGCTGCCCCAGGATCTCGCAACTTTTAAACCAACCTTGGTACTTGCAGTTCCTCGNATCTTCGAAAAGGTGTACAACAGCGCAGAGAATAAAGCCCACGAAGCCGGNAAATCAAAGATCTTTAAGAAGGCAGTAGATATCGCCGTCGAATATTCAGAGGGAGTTGATTCAGGAACATTCTCTATAAAAAGTCGCGCATTACANCTCATCTTTGATCGTCTGGTTTACTCCAAGATTCGCACTGGCTTGGGTGGCAAGGTTGATGCTGCAATCTCAGGTGGTGCTCCACTGAGCCCACGTTTAGGACATTTCTTCCGAGGGGCTGGAATAAATATTCTTGAAGGCTATGGTTTAACCGAAACCACCGCTGCCTCTACTCTCAACGTCCGCTCAGCCCAGAAGATTGGAAGTGTAGGACGTCCTATCCCTGGAACGCGGATAAAGATTGCACCTGACGGCGAGGTTCTCGTAAAGGGAGCTGTCGTCATGAAGGGATACTGGCAGAACGATGCCGCAACTCGCGAGTGTATGACTGACGATGGATATTTCAAGACTGGCGATCTGGGCACTATCGATGACGATGGATACCTCAGCATTGTTGGGAGAAAGAAAGAGATCATTGTGACATCGGGGGGAAAGAACGTTGCCCCAGAAGTACTTGAAGATCGCTTGCGTGCTCATCCCCTAATCAGCCAGTGCATGGTCGTTGGCGATAACAAGCCATTCATCGCAGCCCTTATCACCTTGGATCCAGATTCAATTAAGTCATGGTCTAAAAGTAATAAGAAGGCAAGCGCATCTTTAGCCGAACTGACAAAAGATCCTGCGCTCATTGATGTCATTCAAACCGCCGTCGATGAGGCAAATAAGGTCGTTAGTCGTGCTGAATCGATCAGAAAGTTCTCTATCTTGCCACAAGATTTCACAATCGCCGATGGGCAATTAACAGCAAAACTCTCGGTGAAACGTCATGTGGTTAATCAGCAATTCGCACAAGAGATCGCCGATTTATTTGACTGATATTGCCGAGGAGCGGGCTCGAATAGCTCGCGAACTTCACGACGGTATCGCCCAAGAATTGGCGGCTATCGGCTATGCCCTTGACGGCGAGATTGGGCGAAAAGATACGACAAGCGAGTCACGTCGAGCGCTACGCGCTATTCGCGAAAATGTTACTCAGCTCAATGCAAAAGTAAGAGTAGAAATTTTTCAACTTCGTTCTTCGCGTGAGTTGTCCGCACAAGAGCAATTGGAAGCGGCCTTAAGTGCCTTAGGTATCGCTTTTGCAATCTTTGGAAGCCTCTCCGATGATTCATCGGGTTTAGAACTCTTGAAGGTTCTCATCGAACTCGCCAGGAATGCCCGCGATCATGGCGATGCAACCACCTGTGAGATTGATATTGCAACGGAGCGCATTACTCTAGAAAATGACGGCCATCCATCTCACATAGTCAAGGATGAACGCTACGGATTGGTGGGTATCGCAGAGCGACTCGAATCCATCGGTTGGGAGATGACCATCGCCGATGGGTTTGCATCGATTGAAATTCGAAAGGCAATGTAATTGTTAGTACTCATCATCGATGATCACGAGTTGATCCGCAAAGGTTTGGTGCAAGCTTTACAAACAGCTGGCCATAATATTGTTGGAGAAGCAAGAACCGTCGCAGAAGCCCGCGCGCAGCTTCTCTTTACGCAACCTGATCTAGTCATTGTCGATGTGAATCTCCCCGATGGATCAGGGCTAGATCTCATAACACCGCTCACAAAGTTCATCGTGTTAACCCTCGGTGATGATCCCGGATCACTCCAGCTCGCACATCAACGTGGTGCGGCGGCTTATGTACTTAAAGGCGAACCGGTTTCACACCTTCTATCGATCATGGACCAGCTTGATAACTCGACCTACCATTTTTCGACGCCGGCTCTTCCTGTCAATCGATTCGATCTTACGCAGCGTGAACTAGATGTTATCCAGATACTGCAAATGGGATGGAGCGCCAAGGAGATGGCTGCCCACCTCTTTCTATCGGAGGCAACGGTGAAGAGCCATCTGGCGTCAATCTATAGAAAGCTCGAAGTGAAGAATCGAACACAGGCCATTATGGTCGCGTTAGCCAATCGCTTAATTGCCGAGTAAAACTTCCCTAAATCTCTCTCCCCAAATCTGCCAACTCCACCGTTCGACGGTCCATGCTCTACCTGCTTGTCCCATCGCAGCTAATTGTGTTGGATTATCAAGAAGTTCATTGATGGTCCGCGCAATTTCATCGACCTTCGTTCCGTCGACCACCAGGCCGGTCTTTCCTTGGATAATGGCATCTGGCGCTCCACCAGAAGCTCCAGCAACGACAGGAATGCCACAAGCGCTGGCTTCTAAATAAACGATACCTAAACCTTCAACTTCCAGGCCAGCTAGCCTCGATCGAGATGGCATAACAAAGAGGTCGCCGAGACGGAAATAATCTGGCAACGCGTCATAAGCAATTCGCCCGACGAATCGGATGTAATTGGATAATTCATGGGAACGCACAAGTTGATCGAGTTTCTTCTGTCGCGGACCTACACCTACAAAGAGAAGAATGATGTCGGGGTGCGTTAAAAGGATTTGAGGTAGCGCTTCCAATAATTTATCTTGTCCCTTTCTGTGCACCAACCGTCCAACCGATATCAGAACCTGCTTGCCTTCGAGGTCTAGTTCATCAATTAGTTTCTGCGATTTGGCTCCAGGAGTGAAATGTTGGATAGATATGCCAGGCGCGATATGCACCATCGCGCAGCGAGCGCTCACAACTGGAGCCATTGCACGGCGCGTGAATTGTCCGAGATAAGTGAGCACATCAATCGATTTCGTTGATTGCGCAAAAATTTGTCGGAAAGGAGGCAGCTTTGCCCACCACACCTCGTGGCCATGAGTGATTGCAACGATGCGTTTCGCGCCTGCGCGCTTGAGTAGTCCTGACATCCATGCCAAGGGCATCGCAGCACCAAACCAGATGACTTCGCTCTCAAAGCGGAGGGCAACGGCCCGCACCCGCCTATTGACCCACGGCGTTGGGAGGAGAACTGAACTCTTATCTCGAAGAATAATCACGCCAGTCTTTGCGCTCAAAATTTTGTCGAACTGATCACTGCCTGTTTGGGCGGCGGTGTAGATAACTATCTGCGATCCATCTAATTGATCGAGCAAGCCGAGAATAAAAGTCTCGATTCCACCGGCGCGCGGACCTAGATCATTGGTGACTAAGAGAATCTTCCGTGTCGACACCCCGCAAGGCTAGTGGAGGCCCGCGAAAGTTAGGCGTGGTAGCGCAGAGGTGGAACCAAACCCTTCTGTGAAAGGGCGGAGATTGCCTTCACCTCGGCGCTGGTGATTTCATTGCTTGGGCGATCGGAGATGGTTAAGAGGACAGAGACGACGCAATCGGCACAGGCCAGATCGCGCATAGTGCAGGTATCGCAGTCGATGATCATGTTACGAAGAGTAAAACCGACCACTGACACTTAAGGTTGCTCCATGGCCAATCGTGTCGCGGTAAACCTCATCGTCGGGGCCCAGGGCGAGACGACCTGGGGCGGCACTTCAGCCGGGCTATCCTTTGCCGCTGACCGCGCTCGCTTCCATCAATTGCGCCGAGAATTTAAGGCCATCCTTATTGGTGGCAATACCGCACACAACGAGCCATATGCCAAGACACCCCTGCCCTTAATAGTCCTGACCCATCGCCCCTTGCCCAACCATCTCCTAAAAAACCCTCTCGCCGAGGCGTGGCAATTACCGCTTCCAGAGGCAATCTCGCGGGCAGTGCGCACGTATGGAGATCTCCTGATTGAGGCAGGGCCGGTGTTGATCAACGAGGCCATCTCCTTGGGACTCATCACCGAGATCTATCTGAGCATCTCAGAGTTGCCCGGTGGCGAAAACCCCATAGATATCAAGCGCTTGACTGAAAACGGGGTTGAAATTTCACGCCAGGAAGTTGAGGGCGGTCGCTTCCTGCACTACCGACTCGCGCCTTCCCACCTTTAATTGCTCCGCTAATTACCCTTATCCCATGGCTGGCACGAAGAGTTTCGACGAGATAGTTGCGGATATCCGCTCCATCTCAGCTCGCAAAGAATTAATTCTGGAAGAGATTCCCGCTCCGCAGAAACTTGCTCCCTTCGCCTTCGCCATGACGGCAGATACAGATGATGATGTGGCTACCGCGCGCTTCGTCTTGCTCCATGACCCAGCGGGGCAAGAGGGTTGGGGTGGATATTTTCGCTGCGTAACTTTTGTTCGAGCGGCGGTCGACCACGAAATGGCTTCCGACCCGATGGTTGCCAACGTAGGGTGGAGCTGGTTAATCGAGTCACTCGAAAAATTCCACTGCGCCTATGTCCAGCCCAGCGGTACCGTTACGCGTGTAGCAAGCGCCTCCTTTGGAACCTTGGACGAGAGAGAAGATGATTCAGAGTTAGAGGTCAGAGCTTCTTGGACCCCGACAAATGCGCAAGCGATTGCCGATCATGTGCGCGCTTGGTTAGATCTCCTAGAACATAGCGCGGGTTTAGAACCGATTCCCGAGGGCGTTACTCCCATTACTCGTAGCAACCTCACCTAGTAATCGATTCCCCTCATGCCTGAACCATTACTCACTCCCCGTTCGGGCTTGCCCGAACTCATTGTCGATCGCGACGGATTTCTCGCAGCGTTGGCAGAGCTCAAAGGCGGGTCTGGGCCCATTGCAGTAGATGCCGAGCGTGCATCTGGTTATCGTTACAGCCAACGCGCATATCTCATCCAGATATTTCGCCGTGGAGGCGGATTACATTTAATCGATCCAATAAGTGTTGGCGATCTTGATCTCTGGAAAGAGATGGACTCGTCATTCAAAGAGTGCGAGTGGATCATTCACGCAAGCACTCAAGACCTTCCCTGCCTGCGCGAGTTAGGTATATATCCAGAGATTCTCTTCGATACCGAGCTTGGTGGTCGCATTGCAGGTTGCGAGAGAGTGGGGCTTGGGCCGCTCTGCGAGTCGCTCCTAGAATTGCAATTGGCAAAGGAACATAGCGCTGTCGATTGGTCTATCAGACCGCTCCGTCCCGACTGGTTGGTTTATGCCGCACTTGATGTCGATGTCCTTATCGATCTGCGAGATGCCGTTGAATCGCTCCTCAAAGAACGTGGCAAGTTGGAGTGGGCGCTAGAAGATTTCGCTCAGATTCTTAAGAATCCACCACCATCTCCACGCGTAGATCCTTGGCGGCGCACCTCTGGAATGCATAAAGTGCGTGATCGAATGACGCTAGCGATCATTAGAGCGCTCTGGTATGCCCGCGATGAATTCGCGCGGGAGATTGATATCGCACCGGGTCGAATTTTCAACGACGAAGTCCTCGTGGAAGTTGCAACCAAGCGTCCGGCAAAGATTGATGAATTCACCAAAATCACTAAGCGACGCAGCCGAGTCACAAATGCTCCCACCACCGAATGGTTCGCGCTGCTACAAAGTACTTTGCAACTTCCTGAAACAGAGTTGCCAGTCCTGCGAACACCGAGCACCGGTCTACCACCGATTAAATTGTGGAAAGATCGAAACCCATTAGGACATGCTCGTCTCTCTCATGCCCGCGCCGCTGTTATCAACCGCGCAAAGGAACTCGACCTGCCCGTCGAGAATTTAGTTTCGCCAGAAGTAATTCGCCAGCTAGTCTGGAAAAACCCACCAGAATCCGATCTAGAGCTTTATATCGAGCAACTACTTGCGACCCACGGAGCCAGATCGTGGCAGATTCGAGAGATCACCCCTGTATTGATCGAACCTATGCTCGCCACAGAAGCGCTCGTCGTCGAAGTCCCTGCCGAAACAGATACCGCTGAGGCATCTATCGATGAAGCCTAATTACGCAACATTAAAGTTGCGTAATTCCATACCACCCGATTAGGCTTGCTCCATGCTCAGCACCCTGCTCATTGCTCTCCGTGAAGGGCTTGAAGCATCCCTCATCGTAGGCATTTTGATCGCCTACCTGGTACGAGCCGGCCGCAGAGAGGCTTTACGCGCCATCTGGGTAGGCGTAGCGGTTGCCGCCCTCATGGCTCTGGGCTTCGGAGCGCTCCTCTCCTTTACCTCTGCACAGCTCTCTACGCGAGGCGAAGAACTATTCGCTGGCATAACCTCAATCTTGGCCGTGGCGCTGGTGACCTGGATGGTCTTCTGGATGAAACGAACTGCCCGTGGAATCGCACGGCAGTTACAGGGCAAGGTCGAAAGTGCCCTTGGGATGGGGAGTTTTGCCCTCGCCTTGGTCGCCTTCCTATCAGTCGGTCGCGAAGGTCTGGAGACCTCTCTCTTTCTATACGCCAATTTCAAAACAGTGAGTTACAACACCGCCCCACTTCTTGGTTTAATCCTTGGACTAGTTGCGGCCATTGCTCTTGGCGTATTGATATACAAGAGGAGCGTTAAGTTGAACATCGCTAAATTCTTCCGCGTCACCGGTGTCGCACTGATTGTCGTCGCTGGTGGAGTTCTCATTCATGGAATCGGTGAATTCCAAAATCGCGGAGATATTGGCGGCCTTACTTCAACCATCTGGAAATTTGGCGGTGATCATTCCATTATCGTCACAATCCTCGATGGCACCTTTGGAATATCTAATGTCATGACATGGTTACAAATAACGGTTTATGTACTCTATCTCTCGCTATTACTCTCGTGGGATTTTTGAAGGTTCTACCTGCGTCAGCTCCAACTGCTTCAACGCTGACGACCAGCTCACCAAAGAGCGAGTAATCGTCTGAACCGTAATTCCTAGATCCACTAAAATTTCGTTGCGCGTTGAGTGTTCTATAAATTCTAGAGGAACCCCAATTGAATGGATCGGAATAGTCAATCCCTCTTCACGGAACAGCTCTGAAACAGTGCTCGCGATGCCGCCATGTTTAATTCCATCTTCAATAACGACGACGCTTTTATAACGTCTTGCCATGGTAATGAGTGACTCGGGAAGTGGCTTAACCCATCGCGGATCAATCACAGTAACCCCAACACCTTCACGATAAGCCTGTGCGGCTGCTTCAACTGCCATCGTCGCCATCGATCCGACGCTTAGCAAGAGAATATCTGCACTCTCACCACGATAGAGGACATCGATTCCATCGCGTCTTTCAAAAGCCGGAATGTCGGCACATACGGCGCCCTTTGGATAGCGAATCAGAGTTGGGGCATCGCTAATCTCAACTGCTTCGCGCAGTGCTTCTCGTAGCGTTGCACCATCTCTCGGTGCTGCTACATGAAGGGTCGGCACAATTCCGGTTAATGCAAGATCCCAAATGCCATGGTGAGATGGGCCGTCATCACCTGTAACTCCAGCGCGATCGAGCACAAAGGTCACTCCCGCTTTATGTAAGGCAACGTCAAGCAAGAGTTGATCGAAAGCTCGATTGAGGAAGGTGGAATAGATTGCAACCACTGGATGCAGGCCAGCGAATGCCATACCGGCAGCAGATGTGGTCGCATGTTGTTCAGCAATACCCACATCGAAGGTTCGATCAGGAAATTCCGCTTGAAATTCATCGAGCCCGGTGGGACCTAGCATCGCTGCAGTTATTGCGACGAGATCGGCTCGCTCGTGTCCTATCTGGACTAACTCATCGGCAAATACGCTGGTCCACGAGGGAGCAACTTTCTTGAGTGGAAGGCCTGTCTGAGGACTGACCTTGCCAACTGCATGAAACTTCTCAGCTTCATCGTTGACAGCGGGAGCATGCCCTCTGCCTTTCTCGGTTATGACATGAACCAATACTGGCCGCCCAAAATTCTTAGCATGAGTAAATGCACTTTCAAGGGCTTCGATATTGTGGCCATCAACCGGTCCAAAGTATTTCAGCCCAAGATCTTCAAACATGCCTTGTGGGGCGACAATATCTTTGATGCCCTTCTTGACGCCGTGAAGCGTTTCATAAATAGGTTGCCCAACGACCGGGGTGCGCTCTAAAACATTCTTTCCCCAGTCAAGGAACTTTTCATATCCGCTCGTCGTGCGCAGCGTTGAAAGATAGGTCGCTACTCCACCGATGGTGGGCGAATAGGAACGCTCATTGTCATTGACGATAATGACAAGCGGAAGGTCGTGATGCGCTGCAATGTTGTTGAGCGCTTCCCAGGCCATGCCTCCCGTGAGCGCACCATCTCCTACGACACACACAACGGTTCTATTTTTAATTCCTTGGACATTAAATCCCCGGGCTACACCGTCAGCCCAAGAGAGGGCTCCTGAGGCATGAGAATTCTCAATGACGTCATGCACCGACTCCGAGCGATTTGGATATCCGGCTAATCCCCCGCGCTGACGCAAAGTATCAAATCCCTCTTGTCGTCCTGTCAAAATCTTATGCACATAGGATTGGTGACCTGTGTCAAAGAGAATGACATCTTTAGGTGATTCAAAGACGCGATGCGCGGCGATCGTTAATTCAACGACGCCAAGATTCGGACCCAGGTGTCCCCCGCTTTTAGAGACCTTCTCGATTAAAAACTCGCGAATCTCTGCAGCAAGCAGGTTGAGTTGCTCGTGGTTTAACTCTTTAAGATCTTGAGGCCCTTTGATTGCGGGCAAGATCCGTGGGTTAGACATGGTGCGATTCTACGCGTAGAGCCTGCTCATTGCGAGGCAGACGGCAGGCTCTTCCTGGCGGAGGTTAATTAAGTAGAGAGCGAAGTACATATTGCATGATTCCACCGTGGCGGTAGTAATCCGCTTCACCCGGAGTATCAATACGAAGTTGGGCTTCAAATGTGATTTCGCCCGCTCTTACGGTCAGGGTTTTCGGTGAAGGCCCACCGTTGAGTGCTTCGATTCCCGTGATCTCAAATGTTTCAGAACCCGTAAGGCCCAAGCTCTTTGCGCTCTGTCCGATCTGGAATTGCAATGGAAGAACTCCCATTCCAATTAAATTAGAACGGTGAATGCGTTCAAAGGACTCGGCAATAACCGCACGCACGCCAAGCAGTGCAGTTCCCTTTGCGGCCCAATCTCGCGATGAACCTGAGCCGTACTCTTTTCCTGCAAGGATTACTAGCGGAATTCCAGCCGCTTGATATTCCCTCGATGCATCGTAAATAGTCGCTTGTTCTCCGTTGCGCAAGAAGTTACGAGTGAATCCACCCTCTACGCCATCAAGCAAGAGATTCTTCAAACGGATATTGGCAAAAGTCCCGCGGATCATCACTTCGTGATTGCCGCGACGTGAACCGTATGAGTTGAAGTCGATTCGATCAATTCCATGGTCAGCCAAGTACTTGCCAGCTGGGGAATCGACTTTAATATTTCCGGCAGGTGAAATGTGATCCGTCGTAACCGAATCGCCTAAGACCGCCAAAACTCGTCCACCAGAAATGTTGGTCACGGGCTTTGGCTGGCGAGGCATGCCATCAAAGTAAGGAGGTTTTCTCACATACGTCGAATCACTTTCCCAGTCGAAAGTCTTGCCTGTAGGTGTCTCTAACGACTTCCAACGGTGATCCCCATCGAAGACTGTTGCGTAATCTTTTTTAAACATATCTGATGAGATACAGGAATCGATGACCGCATCGATCTCTTCGGCGCTCGGCCAAATATCTTTCAAAAATACTGCAGCACCGCTCTGATCGTGGCCGATGGGGTCATTTTCAAAGTCATGGTCCATGGTGCCCGTGAGCGCATAGGCAACTACGAGTGGAGGTGATGCGAGGTAGTTCATCTTCACATCAGGACTAATACGTCCCTCAAAGTTTCGGTTTCCTGAAAGGACTGCCGTAACAGCAAGATCGTTCTCGTTAATCGCCTTGCTAATTTCGATGGGCAATGGACCGGAATTTCCGATACAGGTAACGCAGCCATACCCGACTAGATTGAAGCCAAGTTGCTCCATATAACCCGTGAGTTGCGCCTTGTCGTAATAATCGGTAACAACTTTGGACCCCGGCGCAAGAGTGGTTTTCACCCAAGGCTTGCTCCGCAGACCTTTTTCAACGGCCTTTTTTGCAAGCAGAGCTGCACCAATCATGACCGATGGATTTGAGGTATTTGTACAGGATGTAATGGAGGCGATCGCTACTGCTCCATTTGAAATAGATGTTGCTTTCCCGTTAACTGAAACGTGGATAGCTTCTCGCGAGCTCTTCTCGGTGAGATAACTGGGAATAATCTCGCTAAATGCTTTTTTAGAGTTGGAGAGGGAGATGCGGTCTTGTGGCCGCTTCGGTCCTGAAATCGAAGGAACAACTTCAGCCAAATCGAGTTCAACGTATTCAGAGAAGCGTGGTTCGATAGATGGATCGTGCCAGAGCCCATTGCGCTTGGCATATTTTTCTACAAGCTCGATCTGTTCTGCGCTGCGACCAGTCAATGTGAGATAGCTCAAGGTTTCATCGTCGATAGGGAAGATGGCGCAGGTTGATCCGTACTCAGGTGACATATTTCCGATGGCGGTGCGATTTGCCATAGGCAAGGCGACGACACCAGGACCATAAAATTCAACAAATTTTCCGACGACTCCGTGCTTACGCAGGCGTTCGGTGATCGTTAGCACCAGATCAGTGGCTGTGGTTCCAACGGGCAATTGACCTTTGAGTTTAAATCCGACAACTCGTGGAATTAACATCGAAACTGGTTGTCCGAGCAGAGCTGCCTCTGCCTCAATGCCGCCGACTCCCCATCCAAGGACTCCTAGTCCATTGACCATCGTCGTATGAGAATCAGTGCCGACAACGGTATCTGGGTATGCGCGCAGAGTTCCTTCTACGGTACGAGTCATTACAACACGTGCCAAATATTCGATATTTACCTGATGAACGATTCCGGTTCCAGGTGGGACAACTTTAAATTCATCAAAGGCGCTCTGGCCCCAACGCAAGAAGCGATAACGCTCTTTGTTGCGTTGGTATTCGATATCTGTGTTCTCTTCAAAAGAGGTGGCAGTTCCGAACATGTCGGCAATAACAGAATGGTCGATAACTAACTCTGCCGGCGCGAGCGGATTTACCTTTGTTGGGTCTCCACCTAGATCGGCAATAGCTTCGCGCATGGTGGCTAGGTCAACGATGCAGGGGACACCGGTAAAATCTTGCATGATGACTCGAGCGGGTGTGAATTGAATTTCAGTATCGGGTTCGATTGTGGGATCCCACTGCGCAAGCGCCTGAATCTGGGTCGCAGTAATATTCGCGCCGTCTTCTGTGCGCAATAAATTTTCTAACAGCACCTTAAGGCTGAAGGGAAGAGTCGCCGCCCCTTCAAGTCCGGTGATCTCAAAGATCTCATAAGTGGTGCCAGCAACTTCGAGGTTGCTCTTCGCGTTAAAGGAATTTTTGCTCATCGTGGCTAAATCCTATCCCACGCTCACAATCAGGCTAGAGGAGCACCCGTTAGGCAGGGATGAAACGCGCCACACACTCAACGTGCTGAGTCTGTGGAAATAGGTCATAGCCGACTAGATAGTCCATGCGATAACCGGAGGCGAGCAAGAGCTTGGCGTCGCGAGCCAGAGATGCCGGGTCGCAGGAAACATAGACGATCGCTCGTGGGTGCGTCCGAGTCATCACCGTAACTACCTCTTCGCCAGCCCCAGTGCGAGGTGGATCGAGCAGAATCACATCAGGATCAGAAATCTTCGGCAGACGAAATTCGACAGTACCTGGGTGAATCTCTACATTTTTTGAGCCTTTGAAAATCTTTTGGGCATCACCGATGGCCCGACGGTCTGCTTCAATGAGATGGACCTTTCCGCTCGCTCCCACCTTTGCTGCCATCGCGGCGGTAAAAAGTCCGACTCCCCCATATAGATCACAGACAACTTCCCCTGGCTGCAGTTCCAATTTTGAAATTACTTCGGCAATTAAAGTTGCTGGCGCTTTGGTGTGTGCCTGCCAAAAACTCTGTGGTGAAATTTGATAGGTGACCCCATCTACCTTCTCTATGAGTTGAGTTGGGCCAGAAATACTTCGTCCAGCTCTAGTAACGCTGACTTGACCCGTGCTCGTTGATGCGACCTCAATGCGATCGTCACCGTTCCAATGACGCTTGGAAAGCTGCGCCACATTCATCGCGGCATCTGCAATTACGCAGTCGTCGATCTCAATAACCTCGTTGCTCCGAGCGGCGTAGAAACCAATCTTCCCATTGTCTCCAATGGCAAAATCCATTCTGGTGCGCCAATGCAATCCATCCGAAGGTTCGACCGCGCGAACTTCACAATCGACTTCGATGCCTCCCATTCGGGAGAACTGCTCCATAATTACTTGAGCCTTAAGCTCTCTTTGGTAGTCCAGATCAATATGTTGGAAATCGCAGCCCCCACAACCGCCAGGCCGAGCATATTCACAGGGAGCTGGAACCCGATGTTCGGAGGGTGTATTAATCAAAATCGCATCCCCACGGGCCATCTTGGAGTTTACCGAGGTGATTTCGACAAGTGCTTTTTCGCCCGGGATGGCGTATCGCACAAAGACGACCTGCCCCTCGAAACGAGCGACACAGTGGCCCCCGTGGGCGATCTTTTCGATATCAACAGTTACCTGCTGGCCAACTTTTAAACGTTCACCCGTAGGTACTGCAGCATCCATTTCCCAATTCTATGCTCTGCTGGGCACCCCCATTTCCTAACCATCAAGCGGGGGCGTGGTGTAAGTTCTTCTCCGTGCATGTAGTCATAATGGGTTGCGGTCGCGTAGGTGCAGGCTTATCAAAGGCTTTAGAGGCCGCGGGGCACTCTGTCGCCATTATCGATCAAAATCGTGAGGCCTTCCGCCGACTAGGACCTAACTTCCAAGGACGCACTGTCGCTGGCGTGGGTTTCGATCAAGATATTCTCTTAGAGGCTGGCATCGAAAACGCTGGCGCTTTCGCCGCCGTTTCTAATGGCGACAATTCAAATATTCTTGCAGCGCGCGTCGCGCGCGAACGCTATAACGTTCAAAATGTCGTCGCCCGTATTTATGACCCAGAGCGGGCCGAAATTTATCAGCGCCTAGGAATTCCAACTGTCGCCACCGTACTGTGGACTACGGATCAGATGATGCGCAGATTGGCACCTGAAGGATCGCAATCTGAATGGCGCGACGCGAGTGGCACCGTGCAGCTCTGTGAAGTTTCACTACACCGCGCTTGGTTTGGCCGCCCCGCACTTCTCATCGAAGAAGCAACAGGCGCGCGCGTAGCATTTATTACTCGCCTCGGCGAAGGCCTGATTCCTAATAGTCATACTGTTTTACAAGAAGGTGATCTCGTCCACGTAACTCTTATGGAGGCGGATCGTTCTAAGCTCGATGAGATTCTCTCCCGCGAACCAGAAGTGAATTAAGGCGACCTCATGAAGATAGCAATCGTTGGAGCAGGAAATGTCGGACGAGCTATTGCTCGCGAATTGATCCAGAACAAGCATCACGTTCTCTTAATTGACCGTGACCCTAAAGCACTCAAGATGGATACCGTCCCAGAGGCTGAGTGGCTCATGGCCGATGCCTGCGAAATCTCTTCGCTGGATAATGCAAAGCTCTCTACTTGCCAAGTTCTTGTTGCCGCCACCGGCGATGACAAGGTCAACCTTGTCTCATCTCTGCTCGCTAAGACTGAATATGGAGTTCCACGCGTTGTTGCCCGCATCAACCACCCAAAGAATGAATGGCTCTTTGACTCGTCATGGGGTGTAGATGTTGCGGTATCTACCCCAAGAATTATCTCTGCCCTTGTTGAAGAAGCCGTAACCGTAGGTGATGTAGTTCGACTCTTCTCGCTCAAGCGTGGCGGAGCCAATCTCGTTGAAATTACCTTACCTGATGGCGCCAAAGCCGCCGGTAAAACTGTGGGAGAAATTGCATTCCCCGCCGGAAGTTCTCTTGCCTCGATTGTTCGTGACGGTCATGTCATAACGCCTAAGGATCAAGATATGTTGATCAGCGGTGATGAGTTGATCTTTGTTTCAACCTCTGCAGCAGAGGCGCTCTTGAAAGATTGCCTACTCGGATTTTAATTCCGGCTTTGCTGTAGGTACTTTTCTCAAGATCAACCAGGTTGCCCAGCCGACTAATAAGAACAATGGGGTGCCCATGATTAAGCGAGCGGTACCCAGCCAATTAATATGATTTGTTCGATAGAGCGGATACTGCACCAGCAATCTCGAAACAAAGAGTGCAACCCAGAGCCATCCAGCGCGAAGGTAAGCGCTTTTGCGCGCGGGCACTTTACGCCAGCCGAGGTTTTCACCGAGAACCGGCCCAAGTAGGAGACCGAGCACCGGCCAACCTGCAATGTTTGCAACGCTATATACAATTCCATAAATCACATTGATGATGAGGCCAGGCAGATAAAAATCAGCTGCCTTGCCTGTATGACGAGCGAGTAGCGCGCAGAACGCAACTCCGATCACTCCCGAGATTGCATGCTGCAACGTTTCGCGCCTTACCAAACGAGCGATGGCGAAGAGAATCGAGAGAGCAATTGCAGTAATCGCAGAGTTATTGAGACTATGTGTAATGTTGAAAACGATGAGGAAAACGATCGATGGCAAGCCGCTGTCTAGCAAGCCACGTGTTCCGCCAAGGGCTCCTAGGACTTTTGCTTGATCTTCTAAATGGCCTTCATAACTCATTTCGACGCCGTACCAGTCGAACCAAAACCTCCACTTGCGCGTTCTGAACCAGGTAACTCATCGACCTCAATAAATTGCGCAGCTTCAACTCGCTGAATGACAAGTTGCGCGATCCGATCACCCTTTTTAAATGAGATAGCTTCTCGCAAATCATGGTTGATCAAAATAACTTGTAGCTCACCACGAAAGCCTGCATCAACAGTGCCGGGCGTATTAACCATGGATACCCCATGCTTTATAGCAAGTCCAGAACGGGGATGGACAAAGGCCGCGAAACCAAAGGGTAGGGCAATAGAGAGTCCTGTTGGAACCAGAAGTCGCTCCCCCGGTTCAATCGTGACATCTACGCGCGTTGTGATATCTGCACCTGCATCTCCAGGCTTTCCATACGCAGGCAGGGGAACATCTGGATACAAGCGCTTCACGAGTACTTCTACGCCGTTCATGGATTGATCTCGAAATCAGGGTCTACGAAAGCTAGCAACTTGGGATTTTCACGGATGTGATCGATAAATTCCTTAGGCGCTTTCTCCAAGAAATGAGCCATCGGAACAATGATATAAAGAGAACTTGCGCGTACTGCGACTGGCCCTTCGAAAGATTCTAGGTGCCCCTGTGCTTCGGCATAAACTTTACGACCTGATTGTCCAGTGATCTGCGCGGTGATATACAACTTGCTCCCTACCGGCACTGGCAGAACAAAGTCTGTTTCTAAACGCGCTGTTACGGCTGGNGCGCGTATGAGCCACATCAACTTTCCTAGGGCTTCATCAAATGCGAGGGAGAGAAGTCCGCCATGCGCCAACCCTGGTGCACCTTGATGGTTGGTCGTCACGGTGAAGATCGCCGTTATGTTCTGCCCTTCGCCGGCATGCGCAACGAGATGTAAACCTGTCGGATGTAACTCACCGCAGCCGAAACAATTTGCGTAATGAGATGGAATTTGGGTACCTGGGGCCGGAGCTAACGGATGTCTATCTGGAACCACTGCATCAGGTGGTGGAGTTGTGCTCGCTACTCGACTCATTTCCTAAGCCTAATGGTTTCGCATGGGCGTAAGGAATTGCCCCCTGCTAGCGGGTAGCGTTAGGGCATGAGTAAACACTCCAGAATTTATAAGGAGCGATCCCCATGGCCGATCTGGCTCTGGCTCTTTCTGCTCTTTCTCGCCGCCACGCTCGCGCTAGCCTTCTGGGCTGCGCTCGGTACGCGCTGGGGTTGGACTTCAATGATCGTCCAGTTCATTGGTTTGCTCGTGCTATCGCAGCGCACCATTCTCACAGTTGAAGTAACTAATGAGCAGTTAAAGGTTGGGAGCGCCCATATTGATCGAAAATACCTGGGAACTATCACAGCTCTCACAGCCGAGCAGATGCGCCAATTGCGCGGTCCGCTCTCAGACCCGGCCGGATATATGGCGCTGCGCTTCTGGCTCTCACGCGGGGTTAAGGTCGAGATCAATGACCCCAATGATCCGACCCCTTACTGGCTTATAAGCAGTAAAAAAGCGCAACCGCTGGCGGCTGCGCTTCAAGATAAAGATTAAAGAGAAACTATTCGCAATCTTTGCAAACTGCCTTGGCGCCTTCACCCTTTGCTAATTGGGAAGTGTGGTGAACGAGGAAGCAACGTGAACAAGTAAATTCATCGGTCTGCTTTGGAACAACTCGAACGGTCAGCTCTTCGCCAGATAAATCAGCACCGGGAAGTTCTAGGTTCTCCGCGGCATCTTCTTCATCGATATCAACTTGTCCTGATTGAGCATCTGCTCGACGGGCTTTTAACTCTTCAAGGGATTCCTCATGAAGTTCTTCATCCGTCTTTCGGGGTGTGTCGTAATCGGTTGCCATGGTGCACCTCCTTCAAAACTATGTACCACAGCCCGCATTCACCTTGTTAGTGGAAGCTGAACTATGTAACGGGGCGGATAATGTCCTATAAAGCACCGTCATGGCTAATTAACACTCGGCGTGTCGCCTTTATTCCCCAGATTTTCCCGAATGTTTAAGGGTAGCCCTCGCTATAGGAGGCGAAGGGGCTCCTGCCCCCGGGCAATCAGCCTTTCAAAGTGATTTTCGCGCTTATCAACGAAGGTAGCTACATCGATGGTGCTCTTCTTGATGTAGGCAGCCAATTCATCGCGAGCCGCCGCACCTTCGCCCGTTAATGTCTCAAGTTCAAATATCCCCCAAGCGCGAAGTACAGGGAGAACTACATCCTCTAGGTGCAACTTCAGGTCATAAATACCGGCAAGGGCAATTTGAACTGATTTACGACCCCACCCTGGCATACCTGCGCCCGGCATTTGGAAATGTATTAATACATCTTTGATTGCGCACATTGCGGCATTTGGTTCTAACTTAATCGCCGCGGCAATTAAGTTGCGATAAAACAACATGTGCAAGTTCTCATCGAGCGCGACGCGTGCCAGCATTCCCTCGCAAATAGGATCATCGGAGATACGACCAGTATTGCGATGTGAAATGCGCGTAGCAAGTTCTTGGAATGTTACGTAGGCGATGGTGTGCAACATGTCATTTGGATAAGGAGTTTGATATCCAACCTGCATGTGCGCCATGCGCAAATCCTCTAATTCGATGGGATCTACTCCGCGAGTAGCCATCAGGTAGTCACGCAAGACAATTCCATGTCGCGCCTCTTCAGCTGTCCAGCGATTTATCCAGGTATTCCATGCCCCATCGCGACTCGTCGCAAATGCAATCTCTGTGTGATACGACGGCAGATTATCTTCTGTCAATAAATTGAGGACGAGTGAATCCTGCGCGATAGATGTTAGCCGCGAATCTTTCGCTTCCCATGCATCGCCATTAAGTGGTCCGGCAAATGTTCGACCTTCAGACCATGGAACATACTCGTGTGGATACCAATCTTTTGTAGTTCGAATATGGCGTTCAATTTCGATCGCAACAGCAGGTTCAAGATCGCGAATCAATCGCGTCTGAATCTTGGGATCGATCTGGGCCATTGACTAACTCCTTTAAAGATGTGAAGCAATGGAAGAAAGGTACCCTGCGGGTACCAGTTACTCGCGAGTTTGGCGGCCCAACTTTGCGGTTCGCTGCGCTGCCTGCTCGGCACGCCACGCCTTAATAAGCGCATGGTTACCGGAAAGAAGTACCTCGGGCACTTCGATCCCCCTCCAAGTGGCGGGTTTGGTGAAATTAGGATATTCGACTACTTCATCGGGCAGGCTATGTGACTCTTCGACAAGCGACTCTGGATTACCAAGCACTCCAGGAATAAGGCGAATGATTGCTTCCATCGTGACCAAGGTGGCGACTTCTCCCCCACCCAAAACATAATCTCCAATAGAAAGTTCTCGCACACGAACATTGGGTAACGTTTGGTAGAACTCCGTCACGCGATAATCAATACCTTCATAGCGACCGCAAGCGAAGACGAGATGCTCGCTCTGTGAAAGCTCCTCCGCTAACTTCTGTGTCAATTTTTCTCCGGCGGGAGTCAAAATTATGAGGTCGTGAATAGCTGCGGATGAATCAGCGAGCACTTGATCTATCGCCCTTCCCCAAGGCTCCGGTGACATCACCATGCCCGCACCGCCCCCATAAGGAGTGTCATCTACGCTCTTGTGGACCCCGTGAGCCTGCTCGCGCAGGTCATGGATGCGAATCTCAACCAAGCCACTCTCTGCAGCCTTGCCTATAAGAGAGAGTTTGAGTGGTGTGAAATAATCCGGGAATATCGAGATGAGATCGAAGGAAATTTTACTCATCGCTCACCTCGCTCTCGCTGGAGTCATGGAGTTCGAGAAGACCTTCGGGTGGAACCACGACGATCCTGTGATTTTCAATATCAACTTCAGGAACAAATTCAGCGATAAACGGGATGAGAATCTCACCTCGATCGCTCTTAATCGCGAGTACATCTTGACCAGGAAGATTAAGAACGTCGGTCAGTTCCCCGATGACTGTGCCCGATTGAAGTACGACGGCGCAGCCAATCAATTGTTGGACGTGGTATTCATCTTCAAAGGTGGCATCAATGCTCATATCTACATCAGCGAGCAGCAAGGTATCACGCACCTTTTCGATAGCGGTGCGATCGTTAATTCCTTGAAACTTAAGGAGCAAGATTCCATTGTGATCGCGTGCCGATTCGATGGTCACTGGACCATTAGTGGCGGGATCAGTATCTAAACGCGCGCCAACGACGAACCGTTCATCAGGAAGGTCTGTGCGTATTTCGATGGTGGCTTCACCATGCACTCCGTGCGCCCGGCCTATTCGGCCGACGACGAGCAACATACTTATCGAGCCTCGTCAGCCTCGATAAGATCTACTCGAACTGAGCGACCAGCAATTGCGCTGATGACTGTGCGAAGCGCACGTGCGGTGCGGCCATTACGACCAATCACCTTGCCAATATCTTCTGGGTGCACGCGCACTTCTAAAGTCGTTCCACGGCGATGAGTCTTCTCAGTAATGACAACCTCTTCTGGGTTGTCAACGATTCCCTTTACGAGATGTTCGAGAGCCTCGTCAATCATGGTTATTCAGCACNCGCTTCAGCGGCAACTTCAGCAACAACTGGAGTTTCAGGCAAGTTTTCTTCTGACGCAGTCTCTACAGCTGGAACCAGTGCCTCAGCAACTTCTTCAGTGGCTTGGACATCAGCAACAACCTCAGGTGTAACTTCCACAACAGGGTTTGCCTTGGCAGCCAACTTGTCAGCGGCCTTCTTCTTAAGAGTTGTTGCACCTTCAGCAGGCTCATTCATTGCAGAGTGAACAGCAGCTTCGTATGCGATGCGCTTATCTGGCTTTGGCACTGCGAAGCGCAGAGTTCCTTCGGTTCCAGGAAGGCCCTTGAACTTCTGCCAATCACCGGTGATCTTCAAAATTGCGGCCACTGCTTCTGTTGGCTGAGCGCCAACTCCGAGCCAGTACGCCACGCGAGCTCCATCAACCTGAATGAATGAAGGTTCAGCATTTGGGTTGTAGCGACCGATCTCTTCGATAGCACGGCTATCGCGAGCGGTGCGAGCATCTGCAACGACGATACGGTAATGCGGGGTGCGAATCTTTCCGAAACGCATCAACTTAATTTTAACGGCCACGTGTGTGGTTACTCCTTGCGAGTGGTTCGGTTCAATCATCACGCTGTCAGTGGGAGCGACAGGCGAATCTCAATCCATAATGGATGGGTACAAATCTAGTGAAGGGGTAGAGGGCCCTTGCACAGGGGGCCAATCTTGCCATCTGGAGGCGCTGCGGCCAAATCCTGAGGCCTAACCCTCCTCAGCTGCTCGTTTGGCAGGATTTCCAGATTTGGACTTCTTCTTGGGAGGGAGCGCTTTATTGCTCCTGGGTAGGGCTGGCATTCCAGGCATGGCTGGCATTCCAGCAGGCAACCCCCCGCCATTGCGCATCTGTCGCATCATCTTCTGCGCGGCGGTAAAGCGATCGACCAGGTTATTGACCTCAGAGACCGCCCGACCACTGCCCTTAGCAATCCGCGCGCGGCGCATTCCATTGAGAATCTTGACATCGTGACGTTCGGCTGGAGTCATGGACTGGATGATTGCCTCGGTTCGAACCAACTCACCCTCATCAAAGTTATCGAGCTGCTTCTTCATCGCGCCGCTATTCATCCCTGGCAGCATCCCGAGCATCTTGGTCATCGAGCCCATCTTCTTCATCGCCTCTAATTGGCTCAAGAAATCGATCAAGGTGAAGTCATCACCCGATGCATATTTCTCTTCGAATTTCTTGCTGAGATCAGGATCAAAGGCCGCCTTTGCCTGCTCGGCAAGGGTTGCAACATCTCCCAGACCCAAGATACGAGAGGCCATGCGCTCTGGGTGAAAGAGATCAAAATCCCCTGGCTTCTCGCCAGTTGCTGCAAACATAATCGGGCGCCCCGTAAGCGAAACAATGGAGAGAGCTGCGCCACCACGTGCATCGCCGTCGAGCTTTGTCAGGACTACGCCATCAAATCCAACGCCCTCCAAGAAACTGGCAGCGGTTCGAACTGCATCTTGCCCCAGCATGGCATCGACGACAAAGAGAATTTCATCTGGCTTTACAGCGTCCCGGATTCGCGAGGCTTGACCCATCAGCTCTTCGTCGACGCCGAGTCGACCTGCCGTATCAACAATGACAAAGTTATGTAATTTATCTTCGGCAAATTTCTTACCTGATTGTGCAACCTTTACGGGATCACCAACACCATTGCCCGGTTCTGGTGCAAAGACAGGAATACCAACGCTGGCACCGACTTGTTGTAGCTGGTTGACAGCATTGGGGCGTTGCAAATCTGATGCAACCAAGAGTGGCGTGTTGCCTTGGTTCTTAAGGTACAAGGCGAGCTTGCCTGCAAGCGAGGTCTTACCAGCTCCCTGCAAACCAACCAACATAATCACGGTTGGAGCTTTCTTCGCCATCCGAATGCGGCGGGTCTCGCCTCCCAAAATCTTTACCAGTTCGTTGTTAACGATCTCGAAGATTCCGTTGGCCGGATTTGTGCTCTTGTTGATCTCATCGAGGGAGGAGAGGGAAAGTTCTTTGATGGTTGTGGTAAAGCCATCGGCAACAGCTAGAGCGACATCCGATTCGATTAATGCGGTGCGAATTTCGCCGACGATTTCGTCAATATCCCCCGCCTTGATCCGACCACGGGAGCGGAGGGAAGAGAGCGCGGAGGCAAACTTAGAAGAAAGTGAATCGAACACGGTGTAAGGGTACTAGTCCTGAGAGGTCAAGATAATCTCCAACTTTGCCGCCAAATCATGCGCCTGCTCACTTGTGAGCGGTGCGCCAGCCAAATCTGTAACATAGAGAGTATCGAAGGCCTCTGCCCCCAGCGTCGAGACGATGGCTCCACGAATATCAACTCCGAACTCAGAAATAGCTGTGGCAACTGTATGTAAGAGTGCAGGGCGATCGTGCATGCGCACCTCGATAATCGTGGCGTCAGTGACAATCTGTGTGATCGCTGTAACCACCGGGGGTGGAACTGGAATTCCCGGGCGCCTGCGGTAGGAGCGAATTCGCTCATCGATGCGAACCTGTAAATCTTCCGTCCCTATCAGTGCCCGCTCGATTAACTCGACTAGACCATCGTGTGAGGGCATACGGACATTAATATCTGCAGTAACGATCCAGTTCATAACAGCGACGCGATCGACAGTGCGGGTCTTAGCCGATCTAACATCCAGCCGCGTGACAGTAAAGACCGCAGATATTGCCGAGAGTAACCCCGTGCGATCCGGAGCAACAATCTCGATATCAAAGTCATCGCCGCGATCAAAAATCTCTACCGTCAGCTTATTTTCCCGCACCTTCGCTAACTGCTCTGGGGTCAATTCTGGTTGAGGTGCCGGCGCGATTCCTTGCATGGCAGCAAGAGTGCGTTGAACCAAGGTGTCGACCAGACCAACCTTCCAATTACTCCACGCAGTTCTTCCAGTCGCCTCTCCATCTGCGATGCTCAACGCGTGGAGAAGTTCAAGCTGTTCGGCGCCTGCTACCAGCGACATGACATAGTCGATCGTCTGCGGATCATCAAGGTCACGACGGGTTGCAACGGTCGGAAGTAACAGATGGTGTGTAACCATCTGAGCCAGCGTTGTGGCATCTTCATCGCTAAATCCCAAGCGACAAGCAAGTGGAAACATTAGCTCAGCACCAAATTCGGAATGATCTTGATCCGTATAGCCCTTTCCTATGTCATGGAAGAGAGCGGCTACTAAGAGAAGATCGGGTCTATGCACGGCGCGCGTGAGAGCAGCAGCGCGTACCGCGGTCTCCAACATATGACGATCCACGGTGTGGTGATGGAGCACATTTCGCTGCGGAAGAAATCGCAGGTGCGCCCATTCTGGTATCCATCGCGCAATAAGTCCCTCTTGATCAAGGGATTCAAATACATCAACCATCGATTCTCCAGCTCCAATGAAGGCAACGAGATCCTCACGAGTTTGACGGGGCCATGGGATGGGAATCTCTTTAAAGCCTTCAGCTATGCGGATGGTGCTTTCTAACGAGAGTCGAACTCCGCGTTGAGATGCCATCGCTGCTGCCCGTAAGCCAATTCCAGAATCAGAGGCGATGTCATAATCGGCAATTACGCCTATCTCATTGCGAAAACGCTCCAAGCCCTTGGCTATTGGAATCCGTTTATCCCGGTGCAGTGAAATTCGGCGTAGTCGCTCATCAATGCGATGCCAGACCAATTGCATCACGTAGTCGACGGCGCGTGCTGCCTTGGACAGCTCTAGCATCAGAGCATCAGCATCGGTAAATCCCATATCAGCGGCAACGGCATCCTGTTCGGTTAATAGCAACTGATCACGAGTGCGACGGGAAACCCCGTGTAATGAATCTCGTACATTTGCAAAGAGGGATTCAGCTGCGGCTAGACGGTCTAAGGCCACCGGAACAAACTCACTTTTAGCTATAGAGCGCAGTGCCGTTATGTCACGCAACCCACCACGTGCCTCTTTAAGATCAGGCTCTAATAGAAATGCCAGTTCGCCCGAAGTCCTTGTGCGTTGATCTATCGTCTCGCGAAGCATCGGTAGATAAATACGAATTCGTTTCCGCCATTGCTTATTAGCATCCATCGCAACGTTAATGGTTAGATCTTCGTTGCCCTGTATATGCCTAATGTCGAGGAGCCCGAGTATTACCTTTATATCCCCACGAGAAACTACTTTAGTCTCCGATCGGGTACGGATTGAGTAATCAACCGGGCGTCCCGTGCTCCACAAGGGATTGAGCATTGCCTTTATGAAAACACTGAGTTGACTCTCGGGAAGACCGACATGAATGAAGACGATATCTAAATCTGAACCAGGAGCTAACTCTCCCCTCCCAAATCCCCCAACTGCTGCCAAAGAAATCTGCCGATCAGTGGTCCCGGAAACGGCGAGAGCGCCGCGAAAGAGATCCACGAGTTCACGATCACTCGCATCTGATCTTTCGCGGCGCTCCCTTGTACCCATGGTGGTTGCCTATTTAAGAACTAACTTAAATTGCATCCACTCCTCGCTCGCCGGTACGGACGCGAACGATGTGATCAACAGGAACTGACCAGACCTTTCCATCGCCGATCGCACCAGTAGAGGCCGCTTTGACGATCACATCTATGACCTTGTCAGCATCTGCTGAATCAACGACTACTTCTAGTCGTATTTTAGGAATCAGGTCGATCGTGTATTCAGCACCGCGGTATACCTCGGTGTGGCCACGAGTTCGACCAAATCCCATAGCTTCTGAGACAGTCATACCAGTAATACCAAACGCATTCAGCGCCGTCTTAACATCATCCAACTTAAATGGCTTGATGATTGATTGCTGTAATAAGTTTCATTTTTGCCCCTTAGCGGATTAGTTGTGTGAGGTGAAGTTAGAAAGGAAACGAGAACCATCACTAAAGGTGGCGGACTCGTATGCAGTTTCTGCATGCTGCGAGAGGTCAAGGCCAGCGGCCTCATCCTCTTCAGATACACGTAAGCCTACGGTCTTCTCGATGGCCAGAGCCAAGATGTAGGTCACTACGAATGAGTAGAGAACAACTGCGACTACTGCTAGAACTTGGTGACCCATGAGGGTCCATCCGCCCTTGTAGAAGAGGCCATTGGCACCGTTGACCATTGCGGTTCCGAAAAGACCGATCAAAAGCGCGCCTAAGATTCCGCCCACCAGGTGAACGCCCACCACATCAAGAGCATCATCGAACTTGAAGATGGTCTTGAGGCTAGTGGCCAAGCAGCAGATGATTCCAGCCAAGAGACCGATCACGATAGATGCCATCGGGCTGACGAAACCACACGCAGGGGTGATAGCGACCAGACCGGCGACCGCGCCAGATGCAGCGCCGAGCGTTGTGGAATGACCATCGCGAATCTTTTCAGTCAAAATCCAACCGATAAGAGCGGCGCCGGTCGCGGTGTTTGTATTTACGAAAGCATAGGCAGAGAGGGTATTTGCAGATAAAGCAGATCCTGCATTAAAACCGAACCAACCGAACCACAACAAGCCTGCTCCAAGGAGAACGTATGGAACATTGTGTGGACGCATACGCTCTTTAGGCCATCCCTTGCGCTTTCCGATGACGAGAATTACGGCGAGGGCAGCAGCTCCAGCGTTAGCGTGCACAACAGTTCCACCAGCGAAATCTTCTGCACCCTTCTTGGCCAACCAACCGGCTGGTGAGAATACCCAGTGCGCAACAGGTGCATAAACAAGAATTAGCCAGAGTGAAGAGAATGCAACCCAACTACCAAACTTAAGTCGGTCAGCAGTGCCACCGGTGATGAGTGCTGGAGTGATGATCGCAAACATCAATTGAAAGGCAACGAAGACCATAGGTGGGATCGTGAGTGAGAAACCAGTTGGTTCTTCCCAAATGTGATTAAGACCAAATTGGTGCAAGTTGCCGATAAGGCCACCAGTTCCACTGAATGCTAAGGAATAAACGCCGGTAATCCAAAGGATTGAAACTAATCCCATCGTGACAAAGTTCTGTGCCAACATTCCAAGAACATTCTTTCCGCGAACCATTCCACCGTAGAAGAATGCCAGGCCCGGGGTCATGAGAAGTACGAGAGCTGATGATGCCAAGATCCACGCTGTATCAGCGTGGTTTGTTGCATCAGTTGTTGTAGCGGCAGCGGACACAAGCGCGCCCATTATGAAATGCATAGGGTCTCCATTTTTTATTAAGGTAAGGAGATCTCAACATTGAGAGGTTCGAAGAAAGTTGGCCGACACTGGCACGGACTTATTGCTCTTGCGAACGGCGATAATTTAACAGATGGAGGCCCTATTCGGAACCAATTAGGCCGGAAATATATGAATCAACGTCAAAAGGTGCAAAATCATCAGCTCCCTCTCCAGTTCCAATAAATTTGATGGGCAATCCGCTCTCTCGTTCGATCGCGAGAGCGACCCCGCCTTTCGCTGAGCCATCCATTTTGGTCAAAATTAGACCCGTTACCCCAACGCTCTGCGTGAAGTGGCGCGCCTGAATAATCCCGTTCTGCCCAGTGGTGGCATCAACCACCAGTAGCACTTCATCGACTCCCCCTGCCTTTTCTAGGACTCGTTGGATCTTGGAGAGTTCATCCATCAGATTTGATTTAGTGTGGAGTCGGCCCGCGGTATCTACGATTAAGTAGTCGGCGCCCTCGTCGGTGGCCCGCCGGGCCGCATCGAACACAACCGAGGCGGGATCTCCCTGAAACTTTCCGGCGACCACGGGTACTCCGATCCGCTCGCCCCAGGTCTGCAACTGCTCGATAGCTGCAGCGCGAAAGGTATCTGCGGCCGCCACAACAACTTTCTTGCCATCTTTATTGAGCGCCTGCATTAATTTAGCTACCGAAGTCGTCTTCCCTGTTCCATTCACACCGACGACTAAAATTGTTGTCGGACGCGAAGTTGCCTCCGCTAATTCACGTGACTTATCAGTGAGAGCAGCAGCAAGGGCGCCTCTGATGGCACGTTCTACCCCTTCGGATTTATCACTCTTGGAAATTGTTATGAGCTCATCACTAAGCGCAGCACCCAAGTCAGCTTCGATCAGTGATCTGTGAAGGTCTTCCCAATCAGAAGCAGTAACTGATCCGCCACGAAGTTTGGCGAAGATCTTGCTAAAGAGTGCCATAAACACAAAGCCTTAATTTAGACGGATTCAGATTCGCGCAAGCGCTGCGAAATAACTTCCGAGACGCCATCGCCACGCATCGTTACACCGTACAACGCATCTGCAATTTCCATAGTGCGCTTTTGGTGGGTGATGATGATCAATTGTGATTTTTCTCGTAACTCTTCGAAAACACCAAGCAGGCGACTGAGGTTAGTGTCGTCCAGCGCTGCTTCAACTTCGTCCATCACGTAGAAAGGACTTGGACGGGCCTTAAAAATAGCAACGAGCATCGCTACGGCAACAAGTGATCGCTCTCCACCAGAGAGCAGAGATAAACGCTTGATGCGCTTGCCGGGAGGTCTAGCCTCAACGTCAACACCCGTCAACATCATGTTCTCCGGATCGGTCAAGATCAATTTTCCTTCTCCACCTGGGAAGAGCCGTGCGAAAATCAATTCAAATTCTCGTGCGGTGTCGTGATAAGCATCGCTAAAGATCTGCACTACCTTGTCATCAACTTCCTTGATGATTTCGAGGAGATCTCGCTTGGTCTTCTTCAAATCTTCTAACTGTTCCGCCAGATACTTCAAGCGCTCTTCATGAGAGGTGTACTCCTCCAGTGCCAGCGGGTTGATCTTTCCAAGCATCGCTAGCCCGCGTTCGGCTTGCGCCAAGCGCTTCTCTTGTTGATCACGACGATATGGGATGAGATCTCCAGGTACGAAATTCCCTTCTTCATCTTCAACAACGGTCGGTACATCTTTATCAGGGCCGTATTCAGCAGTTAGTGTTTCGACATCGATACCTAGCTCTTCGACGGCACGGGTTTCAAGTTGTTCAATCCGCAGACGTTGCTCAGCCCGAACAATTTCATCTCTGTGGACGCTCGAAGTGAGATGATCAAGTTCGGCGGTGAGTTCGCGAATCTTTCCGCGCACATTAAGAGTTTCGCCTTCGCGATCGGTGCGAGAAGCTTCCAATCGCTCGCGCTCAGAAAGCGCTTTAGCAAGAGTGACTTCAATTTGAATTAACGCTTCATAGGCCAAATCTGCAATTTCGCGCGCCTTAGCCGCAGCGACAGAACGTTCCGCCATCCGAGCGATGGCTTTGACAGCGCTATCGCGTTCAGCCTGTGCACTCTGTTCTAGGGTCCTTGCACGATCTGCGACAGCTGTGATTCGTTCTTCCATCGTACGCAGTTCTAGTCGAGCCTCAACTTCAACGGCGCGAGCAGCGGTCACACGAGAGCGAATTTCCTCAAGGGCCTTTAGATCGGGTTCTGCTGGCGTCTGGTGCGAATCAAATTGAGTGATAGCAATTTCTAGATCGCGCTCGTCAGCAGAGCGCTGATCACTCGCTGCGGTAAGAGAGGTATTAAACCGTTCTACCTCCGCTTGGGCACTCTTCACGTTTTGACCGGCAACTGCCATCTGCTCTGCCAGACCAGACATCTTTGCATCAGATTCATTTAAACCAGCAAGGGCATGGTCATGTGCTTTCTGTGCCGCTTCAACTGCCGTCAAAGCCTTTGCAAGTTCGAATTTCAGTGCATCACAGCGGGTAATGATGTCAGCAAGGGCAGTGCGGGTCTTTTCAATCAGCGCTGAGATTTCAATAGCGCTATTTGAACCAGCAGATCCGCCACGTACACGATTTCGACTGATGAGGTCACCATCCCGCGTGACTGCAATAAGCCCAGGGTTCTGGGAGATCAACCGTTCTGCTGATTGGATGTCATCAACTGCAACAACTCCCCCAAGCAGCGCTTCGATCATCTCATCCAGGCCATCTGATTTAATGAGTGATGCCAGAGAGCTAAAGCCAGATGGAATCGAATTGCGAGAAGTGAATTCACCATCGACTACTAAGAGTTCAGACTGTCCAGCTGCTTCAGATTTAAGCATTGAGAGTGCATGAACAGCGGCCGCCAAATCCGAGACGACAATCGACTCGGCTAGTGGTCCAAGAGCTGCAGCCACAGCGGCTTCCCAACCTGAAGTGACGGAGATCAGCGTGGATAAACGTCCGCGAGATTTTGCACCTCCGCGTCCAGTGAGAATTGCTTCGCCGCCATCACGGTGCAATAGAGATTCTTCTAACGCGGCAAGGCGCGCAGATAGTCCGGCGCGATCCCTGCTTGCGTTCTGCTCGCTCTCCAAGAGAGTTGCATGAGCAGCGCTAGCCGCAGTGAGTTCTGCCAGGGCCTTCTCATAATCTGCATCGAGTTCAGGTTCGAAACGATCGACACCAGCAATCTCTGCTTCAAGAGTGGCAAACTCGGTTCTAAATCCTCGTAGTCTCGTCTCTGCATCCTGGCGGGCGGCGGTGAGGCGAGTTATTTCCGCATTGGTAGCATCGATACGCGCACGCAAACCATTGATATGACCCTCTTGGCGCGCCGTACCTTCGCGGGCATCTGCAATTGCACGCAGCGCAGCGGAAACTTGATTCTCTTCGAGAGCGAGTTGAGCTTCGGTGGCTCGTAGCGCTTCGGTAATTTCATTGAGTGATGCACGCGCGGATGCACCTTGTTGAACGAGTGCAATCTCTTCTTGGCGAAGGAGTACCGCTTCGGCGTCCATGCTCTCGGGATCACGGCCATTTGCTCGAGCCTCATCGCGCTCTTCAGAGAGGAAACGAGCTCTCTCGGCGGATAGTGATTGAATTCCACGGAACTTTTCCCGTTGAGCTGTCAGGCGATAAAAATTCTCTTGAGCCTGTACCAAGAGTGGATTTTCCACGAGCGCGGTGGCATCGAGTTGTTCTTCGCGCGCACGAGAATCCGCAAGAGCGGCTTCCACTTGATCGCGACGGACACGCAGTGATGTTTCATCTGCAATCTCGGCATCGAAACTCTGACGAAGTGCAATTAAATCATCAGCTAAAAGGCGCAACTTTGCATCGCGCACATCAGATTGAATTGTTGACGCACGACGTGCAACTTCAGCTTGCTTTCCCAAGGGCTTAAGTTGGCGACGCAGTTCTACGGTGAGGTCTTGAATACGAGCAAGATTTGCTTGCATTGAATCGAGCTTGCGCAACGCCTTCTCTTTGCGCTTGCGATGTTTCAAAACTCCGGCGGCTTCTTCAATAAATGCGCGACGCTCTTCAGGGTTGGCGAGCAAGATCGCATCCAACTGTCCCTGACCTACGATGACATGCATCTCGCGACCGATGCCACTATCGCTCAGTAGTTCTTGAATATCGAGCAACCTGGTTGTCTCGCCATTAAGTTGATATTCGCTGGTGCCATTACGGAAGAGAATTCGAGAGATCGTTACTTCTGCAAAATCGATGGGAAGGACGTTATCTGAGTTATCAATCGTCACCGAGACTTCGGCTCGACCAAGCGGAGCGCGGCCGCTGGTGCCGGCGAAGATGACATCTTCCATTTTTCCGCCGCGCAGAGATTTAACACCCTGCTCGCCCATTACCCAGGAGAGGGCATCGACCACATTGGATTTTCCCGAGCCATTTGGGCCGACCACACAGGTAATTCCCCGCTCAAAGAGCAGGGTGGTCGAGGATGCAAAGGATTTAAATCCCTTGAGGTTTACGCTCTTCAAATACACGGGGAAAACCTATCTCTATCTGAGGGTGATTTAGGCCAAGAACGGATTTCAAAGCACTGGCGCCCTAGAGCCTTTGACACCGAGGACAGAAGTGAGATGAGCGAGCACCAATGACGATCCTACGAATCTGGGTTGCGCAACGTGAACAGGGTTCGTGCTCTCGTCCATATGCCTCCAGCGAGTGCTCAAAGTAACCACTTTCACCGTTGACGTTGATATAAAGCGAATCGAAGGAGGTGCCACCCTCAACCAGTGCTTTAGACATTACCGCCTCTGTAGCGGTGAGCACTCTCTCGATCTTCTGTGGGGAGAGCTCATCTGTACGTGATTGTGGATGGATCTTGGAGCGCCAGAGGGACTCATCGGCATAAATATTTCCAACTCCACTCATTAAGTGTTGATCGAGTAGTGCTCTCTTTATCTCAGTGCGCTTCATTCGAAACTTCTTAACCACCCCGGGCCGATCAAAGAGCGGATCAAAGATGTCAGGGGCAATCCCCGTAACCATTTCGGGCGCGGTTCCCTCACGAGTGCTTAATGCGAGCCATCCGAAGGTCCGTTGATCGACAAAACGCAGCTCCTGGTGATCATTAAGAACTAGACGAATGCGCAAATGTTTCTCATCCGGCGCACCAGTGGAGTGAATACGAAACTGCCCACTCATTCCTAAATGTGCGACCAGAAAATATGCACGATCGAGTTCGAACCAGAGAAATTTTCCCCGCCGGGAAATTCTCTCGATTGTTGCCCCGGTTATTTCTTCAAGTGGCGCGATGCTTCGCAGATTGGTCGCGCGAGGGTGGAGCACATGAACTTCTTGAATACTGGAGCCGATACACCATTGCGCGAGACCGCGGCGAACAGTTTCTACTTCAGGAAGTTCGGGCATTTAAAACTTCGAGGGCTAACTTTGCAGCAACCTGCTCGGCTTCGCGCTTGCTCTTGCCGCTTCCTGCTGCAAACCTCTCATGAGAGAGTAAAACGACTGCGGTGAAACTTTTATCGTGATCTGGACCAAACTCTGCAATTTCATATTCAGGAACGCTCAAGCCCCGAGCTGCAGCGAGCTCTTGTAGCGCGGTCTTTCCATCAATCCCTGCACCTTGGGCATTGGCCGAGTCGATCAGGGGGCCAAACCATTCCAATACTTTCTGCGTTGCACCTTCTAATCCGTGTTCTAGGTAGATGGCACCCACTAAGGCCTCTAGAGAATCAGCAAGGATTGAATTCTTGTCGCGACCGCCAGAACTTTCTTCGCCCTTCCCAATTCGAACATAACTACCTAAGGAGAGTTGGCGAGCGATAACGGCCAAGGCTTTCGTATTGACGACTCCTGAACGCAATGGTGACAGACGGCTTTCGTCGAGATCAGGGAACTTTCGATAAAGCTCCTGGGTGATAATCAAACCAAGAACGCTATCTCCGAGAAACTCCAACCGTTCATTGGTGGGGATGCCGCCCGATTCGTATGCGAAAGAGCGGTGGGTTAAAGCGAGTTCAAGTAAGTCGGCTGATACCGAAATGCCAAGGCTTTCGGTGAGGCCAGCGGACAGATCAGACCTCGATGACCTGACGGCGGTTATATGTACCGCAAGTTGGGCATGCTGTGTGTTGTAATTTCGGTTGCTGGCATTGACCGCAGAGTGATGTTGCGGCAGGAGTTGTCTTCCAGGCGCTACGACGTGAGCGAGTGCGCGAGCGCGACATCTTTCGCTTTGGGACTGGCATGGTTTTGCTCCTTGTTAATTGTTAATTGTTAAAGCTGTAATTATCGGCGACCGCTGGGCGGCTTCCTCCCTAAGAGGAAAAGTATCCCCCATAGCCCCAAAATAGTAAAAACGAGAGAAATCAGGAGTTGGGGCCTTTCCAATCGGTGAGCCCAGCCCAGCGGATATCTGCCGCATCATGAGCATGGTCAT
>TBL_comb47_HYPODRAFT_10000750_pt1 | contig 42905 bp, 38 predicted proteins | sample TroBogypolimnion_40_FD_10682 | JGI IMG/M metagenome (IMG submission 10682)
TGGTCTACTTCAGGCAGCCAAAAGAAGGGCCCGAGGATACAGAACGACAAAGAACCTGATCAACATGGCATATCTCATTGCCGGCAAGCTTGACTTTAGGCTACCCACTTGATCCAGCGAGGGGCCTTCTGTATCCGCTCTGTCTTAAAATTCACGGACTTTTTATTTTTAAGAATATAGTTCATAAGCGTTACCTGGTCGCTGTTTGAGTTGTATTCGTTTGTTTTCATTGAGTAGAGAGTTTTGGTTAATAATGGCAGTGAACCTTTTTTGGCGATGTAGAATCCAGTGCAAAGTCCGAAACCAAGTTGTTTGCTGATTTCGGGTGGAAATGCCATATCTCCACCGACTTCTTTCGAAATGATCAAATCGTATTCCAAATCGATAAGCGGACGGATATTTTTTGCCAAGATCAAATCCAGATCACAGTTGATAACCGGACATCCCTTGTTTCGCAAAATCTTCAGCATGCGCTCAAGCCTTACGATGTCCCACCACGCGTACCCGGACAGCTTTTTTTTAAATATGAAGTTTCTGAGAATTTTTACTGCTGCTTCTGGATGCAGCTCTTGCACGCGTTTTTTCCAATGGTTTTCTATGGGACTGTACTTGTCACCACTGGAAAATGTCGTAATAGTGTAGTTCATCGTACTTCCTTTTTTGAAACATTGACACCGAAGTCGACAATGCTGTTTAACACGGCACGTATACTTGAACAAAGCACACGTTCCAGACACAGCAGGGGTAACTATACTTGTCATGACGGTGTTTTTAATTTACTCGGTGTTGTTGTATCGGTGCCGTCGATGTTGGTGTATACATCACGTCAATACCACATTGATGAAACAATTTAAAGCTGAATCCGCTCAACCTGCTGGCAGAAAAGACTCCTGCCACCGTGAGTTGCCGTGGCCTGGAGCCCTGGGGCGAGGCGGTAGCGCGGCCGCTTCACAATAGACCGGAATCTTTTTCGATCAGACCTGCGTGCCGGATCGGATGATCGTCTTGGAGCGCTTGCGAAAGGATTCGTAGACCGGGTAAACTTTGACTTGTCCAATCTTTATCAATATGATAATAAGCCAGTAGAATATAATAACTTTGTCAGTTGACGAACTGATTGGATGGTGATAGAAAAAGGATCCTATTTGGTTGTCATTGTATTGTGTAAACAATATGGCTGAAATGAATTACTTGAGCAACTGATGTCGTGGTGTATTGAAAAATCTAAATTTAGCTGCTACTTCAATGCTTATACAGAACCGGTAGTGCCAAATGCATAATTTTTTTAACGTTGTTGGTCTTTAATATGGTACTGAGGAACGATCATGGGAATGAGCATTGTTAAAAAAATCGCGGTACTGACAGTCGCCATCGTTATCGTGGCGGTGAGTGTCACGACGTACGTGTGCATGGCAAAAATGCGGCAGGAGATGGTGCGCGTCGCAACGGCGTCGCAGGAAAGCAGGCTGAATACTTTCTGGGAACTCCTCCGGCAGAAGGGGCCCCTCAGGATCCTCGACAACCGCCTCATGGCCGGTGACTATGTCATCAACGATAACAACGACCTTCCGGACAAGATCGTGCAGCTTTGCGGTGGGACGGCGACCATTTTCATGAATGATGAGCGGGTTGCTACGACTGTCATGAAAAGCGATGGCAGCAGGGCCGTGGGAACCAGGCTCCAGGGGCCGGCATACGATGCGATTTTCCAGAAAGGGGTGTCCTACCGAGGCGTCGCGCCGATCCTCAATATTCCTTACTTCACTGCCTATGACCCGATCCGGGACGCCGCCGGACAAGTGATCGGAGTTCTCTACGTGGGGATCAAGACGGAGGAGTTTCTCAAGTCTTTCGAGCACACCAGAGAAGTCGTGATAGCAATTGCCATCGGGCTGGTTCTTCTTGCCAGTGGCATCGCCGTGCTGGTCACCCGGAGGCTCCTCACGCCCATCGGTGAGGCCGTTACCGTCACCGAAGCGGTGGCACAGGGCGACTTGACGGTGCTGATCCCGACGGGCGGCGAAAATGAGGCTGGGAAGCTGCTCGAATCGCTGCGGACCATGGTGCACGGGCTGGGCGGCATGGTCCGCAGGGTGACCCGGTCTTCCGGCGAACTTGAGAGCATTTCGGCACGGTTGTCGTCCGAGGCGGCCCGTGTCGTCGTGGCGGCCCAGCATCAGCATGGCAAGCTGGAGGAGACCTCGGCCTATGTGGAAAGCATCGCGGTGCAGGCCAAGGACGTGGGCTTCGAATCCGAGAACCTGGCCCGGGCTGCGGCCGAATCGTCAGCGTCCATTCTGGAAATGACAGCCAGTGCTGAAGAGGTTGCCCTGAACGCCGGCAGACTAACCTCCCTTATCGGCGAGGTGACGGTCTCCATCACCCAAACTGCGGCGGCTGCCAAGGAAATCGGGGAAAACACCCGGGCCCTGGTCGATTCTTCCTTGGCGACCGCTGCCTCGGTGCTGCAGATGGAGTCGAGCATCAGGAATGTGAAGGCCAACGCCCTGCTGACCGCCGAGATTTCCGGCAGCGTCGAGGAGGATGCCCAGAAGGGGGTGCAGGCCATGACGGCGATGCGCCAGGGTATGGATGACATCCGGATTTCCTCCCGGATCACCAATGGTGTCGTCGGCACGCTCAATGCCAGGACCCGGGAGATCGGGGCCATCTCCTCCGTCATAGACGATATTGCTTCCAGGACCTCTCTGCTCGCCTTGAACGCCGCCATCATTGCCTCCCAGGCGGGCGTCCACGGCAGAGGTTTCGCGGTGGTCGCCGCGGAGATAAAAACCCTGGCAGCCAAAACCGCCAGTTCCACCGGGGAAATCGCGGACCTGATCAAGGGGGTGCAGAAGGAGACGGAGCGGGCAGTTCTGGTTATCCAGGAGGTCGATGCCAAGATCGCTGTCGGCGAGGACCTGACCCAGCGCTCGAGCCATGCCCTGGAAAAGATCGTAACGGGCATTTCCACAGCCAGAAGTCACATAAACGGCATTGCCCAGGCGACGGAAGAACAGGCCAAGGGGACCAGCCTGATCCGCAAGGCCATGGACCAGGTGACCGAAATGACGGAGAAAATCGGGATGGCGACTCGCGAGCAGGCAGGAGCCGAAGAGGCCATTATGGCCGCGGCGCAAAACATGACAGGGTTGGCGGAACAGTTTCGGTCTGCGACGCGGGAGCAGAGCAAGGTCGGAGCATCGATCTCGGGCGCGATGCTGGACGTCTCAGCCATGTCCAAGCGGATCGAGACCGCATGTGCGGAGCAGGCGCAAGGCAGCCGGCAGATTGCGGCGGCAGTGGCCGAAATAAGCGCCGATGCGGACCGGAGCCTGCACGCGGCGACCTTGCTGGAGAGCGGCGCGAACGAGCTCACCGAACTTGTTGCCATCCTGCAGCAGGACACCGGGGCATTCCAGCTTCAGGAAAATCTCCCCCAAGGCGCGGCATAACAAAACCTTGTTGCTCACCTGTGCCTGCCGGGGGGCACGCCGCGGCGGCAAAGTCCCGCCTCCTCCCCTTTCGAAGACTCCGGAGCATGGTGACGGGCAGGCAGGGCTGCCATCTGTCGCCGGCCGCCGGCCCGGGGCGCCGCCCGGTGCTTCTCCTTGAGCGGCCAGGTTGCCGCTCAGGGGCCTGGGGGGATTTGCCCCATGAATTTGCCGTACTCCGTATCAACAAGGAGGATGTGGTCAAATAACCAATTCCCGGTGAATGACAGTACGTCCAAGGAAAAATCATTCTGGCCGTTTTCAAAGTCATGCTGGAACGCTGCGACCATGTGACAAAATTTTGCGTGCTCTTCCCTGTGGGCAGCTAAGTCAGGGAATCCGTAGTATTCCATGGCTTTTTCTTCGGCCGCAAAGTGATAGTTGGTATAGTCGATCAGCTTGACTATCACCGCTCCCAGGGCCTCACGGGGGACGGCGCTATCGTTTATATTGTCATGCAGGTAGTTCAGCAGGTCCACCAACTGCTTGTGCTGATCATCGAAGGGCTTAACTCCCAGTTCAAAACGCTTATCCCACTCTATAATCGACATGATTTCCACCCTCACAATAGGATTGCTACCTGTTATCTATCGGCAATTGCCGGGATGACTTTAATGGTTTGCAGGGGCGCCACCTCTCTTTGGCGGGGCGGCGCTGTTTTCGCGGACCAGCCTTTCCCGCTGCCTCGGGAAAAGTCCTTAAGATGTCGGTTAAAATCCCGATACGGTATCGAGATTAGCATAAACTAGCATTCCCTTCATCGACGGTTCCAGTCCTCTTAAAAAGCTCGACGGCATAAATGGACAACGGTAGGTCGGATACTGTATAAACAACTCTTGCCCGGAGGAGGAACACCACCATGAGAAAGGACCTACCAAGGTTTCTGGCACTTTGCGCGGGCTTGCTTGCCGTCGCGCTCTGCGGCAACTGCCGAGCGGCTGACGCCACGATCCGCATCAACGGGTCTGGGAGCGCCCTCGACTTGATGCAGCCCCTGGTAAAGGCGTATCAAAAGGCCAACCCGAGTGCCAGCGTCGCCATGGAAAAGCCGCTGGGCAGTTCTGGAGCGCTCAAAGCCCTGCTCGCCGGCGCCCTGGACCTGGTCGCTGCCAGCAGGCAGCTAAAGCCGGAAGAGACTGCCAAAGGCGCGCAGCTCAGGAAGTACGGCCGCACTCCCCAGGCCATTGTCACCCATAAGGGGGTCCCCAAGCAGGACATAACGACCAGGGAGCTGGAAGAAATCTATTCCGGTACGAGCACCAAATGGTCCAACGGCGAAAACATCAGGCTGGTGCTGCGCCCCAAGGAGGATATCGACACCGCCATCCTGCGTGCTCTCTCCCCCGGCATGGCGACCTCCCTTGCCGCAGCCATGGCCAGGCCCGGGATGGTGGTCGCCGTCACCGACCAGGAGGCCTACGCTGCCGTGTCCAAGACCGCCGGAGGCCTGGGAACGACCGGCTTGACCAGCATCATCACGCAAAAACTGGCGCTCAACGTCCTTTCCCTAAACGGTGTCAAGCCGACGCTCAGGAGCCTGGCCAGCGGGGGCTACCCCCTTTCCAAGGAAATAAGCTTCGTGACGGTCCCCGGCACCTCCCCGGCGGCACTCAAGTTCCTGGATTTCGTTTACTCGCGCCAGGGACGCCACATCGCCGAGAAAGCAGGAGTCTTGATCACTGCGGATAGCGCAAAGCAATGAACCCCAGCAGTCGTTCCATAGAGCGCTTAACCCTGCGGGTGGCGCTCATCGTCGCATTCCTGATTTCGGTACTGGTGCCGGCGGGGTACCTGCTGGTGTCCTACCAGTACCTGCGCGGCGTGCTGGACGCTCAGTCCATGCTGAGCGCCGAAAGCGTGTCCGGCCTCGTCAACTCGAACCCGTCCATGTGGCGCTTCGAGGAGGTCCGGCTCTCCGAATTACTTGACCGCGCAGCCAGTGACGGTGTCCCCGAGTCCAGGCGCGTACTGGACCTCAAGTCGGAGGTCATCGCCAAAAATAAGGTGAGCGTGCCGCCTCCGCACATCTCCCGCCTGCGAGAGATCTACGACGATGGGGCAGTCGTTGCCCGCCTTGAGGTCACCCGCTCCATGCGGCCGATGCTCCCGATCGCGGCTCTGCTGGCCGCCGTCTCCCTGGCATTTGCCTCGGGAGTGTTTTACCTGGTGCGCACCCTCCACGCCCAGGCCATCAAGAAGGCCTACCTCGCCCTGGAGCAAAGCGAAAGGAAGTTCCGCTCGCTTTATGAAACCATGAAGGAAGGGATGGCTTTGCACCAGGCCGAGCGCGATCCGAACGGAGCGCTGAAGTCGCTGCGCATCGTCGACGCAAACCCCGCCTGCGCCGCCATCTTCGGCAGGGAAATTCCCTCCATCGTCGGCGCGGACAGCCTGCTCCTTTTCGGCGACGCTCTCAGGGAACACCTTCCAGAAGTGCTGCAGGTGCTGGAATCGGGGGACTCCTTCGGACTGGAATTCACCCTGCCGGGGACCGAGAGGTTTTTCAAGCTGCGGGCCTTTTCCCCCCACCCCGGCCAGATCGCCACGCTCATCGAGGACGTCACCGAGCGCAAGGAGTTTGAAAACAACCTGCGCCACCAACTGCACTTCACCGAATCGCTCCTCGACTCCATTTCCAACCCGGTTTTTTTCAAGGACAAGGAGGGGCGCTACCTCGGCTGCAACAAGGCCTACGAACAGTTCCGCGGCACCACCAAGCAGCAGTTGTGCGGCAAAAGCGTGTTCGAGGTGGCCCTGCCGGAGGACGCTCGGCTGCATCATGACATCGACATGAGGCTCATGGAGGAGTATGCGGTCCACGAGTACGAGACCTCGCTGATACTCGCCGACGGCTCCCGCCAGGACGTCGTGTACCACAAGGCGCGTTTCAACGACATCTCCGGCGCCCCGGCCGGGCTGATCGGCATCATCCAGGACATCACGGCGCTGAAGACCGCGGAAAGCACCATCAGGCGCCAGAACCAGGACCTGGAGCGCCAGGTCCAGCGGCGTACGGCCGAACTGACCGAGTCCAACGCGTCCCTGCAGCTCGCCAAAGAGGAGGCTGAAAAGGCCAACCTGGCCAAGTCGCAGTTCCTGGCCAACATGAGCCACGAGATCCGCACCCCGATGAACGGGGTGCTCGGCATGACGGAACTGCTGCTGAAATCCAGCCTGAGCGAACAGCAACGCCGCCAGTTGCAGACGGTGCGCTCGTCCGGCGAGGGGCTGCTGGCGATCATCAACGACATCCTGGACTATTCCAAGATCGAGGCGGGCCGCTTCGAGCTCGACAGCTACGTCTTCGACATCCGGGAAGCGATCGCGGCCTCGGTGGAGATGTTCGCCGAGCAGGCAGAGCGCAAAGGGCTGGAGCTTGGCTACCTGGTCCAGAGCGAGATCCCGGGCAATGCCGTGGGTGACGCGGTCAGGCTGCAGCAGGTGCTCATCAATATCCTCGGCAACGCCATCAAGTTCACGGAAAAGGGCGAAGTCATCCTGCGGGTGACCCTGCAGCAGCAGGACGACGCCACGCTGCGGCTCGGATTCTCCGTCAGAGACACCGGCATCGGCATCAGTGCCGAGGCCCAGGGACAGATCTTCTCGCGGTTCTCGCAGGCCGATGGCTCCGTGACGCGGCGCTTCGGTGGCACCGGCCTTGGGCTCACCATCGCGCAGCAGCTCTGCCAGTTATTGGGTGGAGAGATCCGCGTCACCAGCGTTCCGAACCAGGGGAGCACCTTCAGCTTCACGGCCCAGCTGGGGCGCGCGCCGGAGACCCAGGGCGCGGGGACTGCTCCCCACTCGCTGCAGGGAGCCCGGGTGCTGATCGTGGACGACAACGAAACCAACCGGGAGATCCTCATGCTGACCGTGAGCTCCTGGGGGATGCGCGGAGAGGCCGTCGGCAGCGGCAAAGAAGCGGTCCGGCTGGTTCGTGCCGCCGGCGCCGACCGTTACCGCTTCGTGATCCTCGACCTGCAGATGCCGGAAATGGACGGGATAAAGACCGCGCACGCGATCAGGGAGGCGGCAGTCGGGCCGCTGCCTCACCTGCTGATGCTCACCTCGGTCGGGAGCCTCGACAGTGCAATGGTCGCCGCAGCGGGGATCAAGGTCTGCCTGAACAAGCCGGTCCGCCAGTCCTTCCTGCTTAACAGCCTGCTCTCCATCCAGGGGGAAGCTTCCGGACGCGAGGTCTCGGCCCGGCAGGGCGAGCGCAGCAGGTACCAGTTCGGGGCGGATATCCTGCTGGTGGAGGATGCGCCGGTGAACCGCGAGGTGGGGGTGGGGATGCTGGAGGCGCTGGGCTGCCGGGTCGATACCGCGGAAAATGGGTTGGAGGCGCTGGAGGCCATCGGGAAGAAGGCCTATGACGTGGTGCTGATGGATTGCCAGATGCCGGTGATGGACGGTTACGAGGCGACTCGCAAGCTGCGCCTGGGTGAGGCGTCGTCTGCCGGTGCCGCGGGCGCGAAACCCCTCACCATCATCGCCCTCACGGCCCACGCGATGCAGGGCGACAGGCAGGTCTGCCTCGATGCCGGCATGGACGATTACCTTTCCAAGCCGATCACCCTGGCGAGTCTGGGCGAGGTCCTGTCGCGCTGGCTCGGCCCCGCTCCCGCGGCAGGCGCCGCCAAGGTGCCGACGCAGCAATTCCTGCCCGGGCAGGCGTCCGGGGGCGCTCCGGCAGACCCTTCCGGCGCGCGGCCGGCGTGCCTCAACGCCGAGGCACTGGATGCGATACGCGTCCTGCAGCGACCGGGAAAACCCGACCTCCTCAGGAAGGTCGTCGACCAGTACCAAGTGGACGGGGCCCGCCTGGTCGGTGCCATGCGCAGCGGGTTCGCCGACGGCGATGCTGCCGCAGTACGCTCGGCCTGTCACAGCCTCAAGTCAAGCAGCGCCTACCTGGGCGCCGAGGTGCTGTCCAAGTCCTGTGCGGAGCTGGAGGATATCTGCAGGGAAGGGACCCTGCCGGCGGACCCGGCCCTGATCGCCAGGATAGCAGAGGGGTATCGTGGGGTTTGCTGCGAACTTGATGCAATCCTGTCCGCGTAACCTGTCGATCTTAGCGAGACGAAGACATCTGCGGCTTGATGGGGGGGAGGGGTGTGAAGGGGGGAGACGCTGCAAGGCGGGGAGCTGAGGCCGTAAAATTCCCCCAGCCTCGTTGCAGGGGGTTACTTCAGGAGTACGGGAAACTTACAGTGCAGGCCGGTCCAGCGGGCCCCACCAGGCGCCGTTGACAGTTTCTATGGGCGCATTGCCAGCGACACCTGCGAACAACACGACCAGGTTACCATTGTCATCGGCTTTCACCTTGGCAATCTTCGGCTCCGGCGCCTTGCAACAGCACCCGTGTGATGCCTCTCCTGCATACCAGTACACTCCGCCTACCGTTGGCCCATCCTTTGTCCATTCCATACAGTACCTCCTCATAGTGTTTCTAGCTTAAAACCTCTTATACATGGTTAGGGTTCAAGAAACAAGAGGGAGGTTGTCAGGACCAGGCATTACTGTGACTTGAGTTTACTTGAGTTTCAGTAATGCAGGCTGATCGTCAGTTCCAGGTCCCTCCCGTCATAAGGGAAACTGGCCGCCGAAAAGGAGGGCGCACTGAGCAACGCTTTGGCGTCATTGGAGAAACCATAGCCTTCCGTCGGAATCCCCATGAAATTTGTATCGAGTTTACCGTTCATGTTCTTGTCATGGACGACAGCAAGCGCATAGGTCCCCTTCGGCATGTCTTCAAAGTCACACCGTGCTTGTTTGTCCCGGATTTTAATGACCATGATGTTGGTTGCCGAATGCAGATACTCTATGGGAAAGCCCGTCGGGGAGTCGAAAAGTGCACAAGCTATGGTACCGGTACTGTTCTCTATGTTAAGGATTTGGACATGAATCCCCGGACAGTGATTTTCGCCGCGGCCGTCTGAAGGGAGAATTAACAGTATCAGGGCAGCAAGCCAAGCGAAACGTCGAACTACCGGGTGCCCTGATGTGGCAGGGAGGTGCACCGCTGGCCCTGGTGCCGGGTTTTGAACAGTTGAGTTTTTCATGATTGCTCTCGCAGCTTCATACCTCGTGCTGTGCACAGGAGATGAGAGCAGGTCGTCGCTGACGGACGGCCTGCCCGCAGTCCTGCCAGCCTATCTCCATTTGACTTTGTTGGCCCATTCGGAGAACGTGCGGAATTTTACGCCGTAATTTTTCTCAACGGCACCGATGTCGACGTCGTAACCGACCCGGTCGAACCATTGGTACATGATGGCGAGATCATCGCTCATCTTCCTCATCTCCTCAATGGGAGCCCTTTCAAACACCACCTTCTTGTCCATCGCCACGCTTATGATATCCGCGGCTTCGGGCATGGTGCGCCGGTCTCCGGCGATGTCGACCTCGACGCCGTTCATCCTTTCGTGCTCCTCGAAGGCAAGAGCCCCGAACTTGCCGATGTCCTCCAGGGCGATCATCTGCAGCCCGGTGTCCGGGGCGATTGGCAGGCGCAACTTGCCCTCCATGATCCCCGGCTTCAACCAGGGGGAGGTAAAGTTCTCCATGAAGAACACCGGTCGTAAGATCGTGTAGGACGGGAAGGCGAGCGAGCGGATTTTCCCCTCGACGCGCCATTTGTTTTCGAAGTGCGGTATTCCGGTGCACCGGTGGGCCGAGCCGACGGAGGAATAGACGAAATGCTCGATGCCGCTCTCCCGGGCGATTTCGGCAAATCGTTTGCCCTGCTCCTCCTCGCGGGCGACGCCCTCCTGGTTACTTTGCACCGCATAAGCGCCCCAGGCACCGTCCAAGGCGCGCTCCAACGATTGCGGGTCGTCCAGGTCCCCCTGCACGAGCCGGGCGCCCAGAGCGGCCAGGACTTTGGCCTTATCCCCCTGCAGGTCGCGGGTCATGACCCTGACCTGGCAACCATCGGCGAGCAGTTGTCGGGCTATGGCGCCGCCTTGGTTGCCGGTTGCGCCGGTAACCAAGATTATGTCGCTACTTTTATTCATAATTTCCTCCTTGGCAGGCTCGGAAAGGCAGGCGGTCAATCTGGCCGCGCCAGGGTGAGCCGGCAAGCGGGCCCCAAGAGATAGGGCCACTAAGCCCATTTTAGCAGAGTGGGACCAGGAGGAGAAGGGGGGCTGCAAGGCCTGTGGATGGCAGGAGGGGCGGGGTCTGGATAAGCTGGAGGTTGCGGTTAACGGTCAAGGCTTGTAGGTCTTCGCCAGGTAATCCACGAGCGTCTTTTTTTCCTCGCCGGACAGTTTCGCCCCTCTTTTCACCATGCCGGCGACGATGGCATCCCACTGACCCGGGCTCCGCTTCAGGACCTTGACCTTGGAAGACGGGTGACAGACGGCGCAGCGAGACTCCAGTAGGCTCTGCCCATTGGAAAACATGGCGGCGAGCGCCGTTCCCGTTACCACAAGGCTTACAGCGACGGTAGCTATAGCAATCCTTTTCATCAGTACCTCCTGGTATCATCGGTGATGAGGCCGGCATTCACCCTGGATACCCTCGTGAGAAGATCAAGCAGCGGGAAAGCACCCGGCGACTGGTGCTTTTTTACCATACTCGTGAGTGGAATCCTATATTTTAAACGTGCAGGTCCTGCTGGTGAACGACAATTCTTCCGTCTCCCAAAACCCTCCCTCCCTTTTTAGAAATCTCTCTCTCGCCTTCCAAGGAAGGGGTAGCACCCCCATCCCCCTCCTGTCCTCCCGCTTGAGGGTGAGGGACGTTGTGGGCAGTATTGGCTTTTGTTCACTTTGTGCGCATGGGACGTATGGAATATGGTCAGGGAAGGGCCGGTCGAGAAAACTCGGACTAAAAACATACATGATTCCAGCATGTTATGGGCCTGGACTATGGCACCAATCACGCATATGAATGGAAGAGGCAGCCCTTGCCGGGCAACAGGAAGGTCCGTACGGGAGGACTTCCGGGGGTCTTGCCCTTGGCCTTTCCCAATCGAGTTTGGTGGTTGTCCGCGGCTGCATCTGGTGCCGCTATCCGACCGTAATTTAAGAAACGAGGTGCGACATGGATAGAAGAGATCGACAGGAGACTGGGTTGCCGGTAATAACAATTCTGGAGCGGCGCAGGCAAAGAGACGCCGAGCTAAGCTCGTCAGACATCATGAAGATCCTGCGGAAGAGGGCCGCAAAGGTTGGAAAGCGGGCCGCCGGGATTGAGGTCCCATGGGAGGATGAGTTGGACCTGAAGCTATAGGCGCCTTGGAAAGGTGAAAAAGTTCCTGCGTCCGGGTCGCTCGTAAGAAAAAGAGCCTGGCATTATGGATTAATCGCGTAGAGATAGAAGAAGCCCTTGACAGGTTGCCAAGGGCTTCTTCTCTTATCGCATCTAAGTCTCAATGCCCGGAAGGCTATGACTGCCGCCTCCAGTGTTTCCAGTCGTGTCCCCTATGGCTAAACGCCGTGAAACTGCTGGCCACCATGCCGAAAGGAATCAGGACCAGCCATAGTGTGAGAATCACGGCTATGATCCCTAGTACTATCGCTAACGCTGTCATCTCATATCTCCTCTTTGACCTGCAACCTGCCATCATCACGTTAGCATAGAAGCTCTATAATGAACAAGCCTCCGCAGGCGCGCGCCGGGCCGGCGGCGCTCGGGGGAACGTGCCCTGCGGTGAGGGGGCAGGATAAGCGTTAGGCCAGGGGAGGGATAAAGCTATCCTGGGATTTAGGGGGCGGTCCCGCAGGGCAGGTCGTCGTGAGCAATTCCTCGACTTTGAGCAGGAAGTTGTCGATCGAAAAAGGCTTCTGGATGAAATTCACCCCGGAACCCGGCACTCCGTGTTTGACTATGACGGTGTTGGTGTAGCCTGACATAAAAAGGACAATGAGGCCCGGAAACTTTTTGATGAGACGCTCGTGCAGTTCGGGCCCGGTCAGCCCCGGCATCACCACGTCGGTGATCAGCAGATCGATGTTGCGCCCCTCCGCCTGTCTCAGAGCCTGCCCCGGGTCCTCCGCTTCGACGACGTCGAAACCGCAATTGATCAGGAGGTCCCGCACCATGCACCTGAGCATCTCGTTGTCCTCCACCAGCAGGATGGTGCGGTTCTCCGCGGTGAACTGCACCTGCTGGACGCTGACCGGCTCCTCAGCCGCGACCTCGGCGTTGGCGACCGGGAAGAACACCTTGATGGTGCATCCCTTGCCCGGCTCGCTGTAGACCCAGATGTTCCCCTCATGCTGCTTCACCAGGCCGTACACCGTCGCGAGCCCCAGTCCGGTCCCCTGGCCCACCGGCTTCGTGGTGAAAAAGGGCTCGAAGATGTGTTCCATGGTCTCCTTATCCATGCCGCACCCGCTGTCGGTGACGGCGAGCATCAGGTACTTGCCGGGCTTCACGCTGGCGTGGTGGCGGGCATATTCCTCGTCGAGCATCATGGGGGCCGTTTCCAGGGTGATGGTCCCCTTGCCGTCAATGGCGTCCTGGGCGTTGACCGCCAGGTTCATGATGATCTGCTCGATCTGATTCGCGTCGGCTCGGATGCTGTACCCCTCGGCCGCCGGGTTCAGGTAAATCTCGATGCTCTCGCGTATGGTGCGCCGCAGTATGTCGTAAAACGAGGCGACGACGTGATCCAGATCCACGGCCTTCATGTCCAGAAGTTGCTTGCGACTGAAGCTCAGGAGCTGCTGGACCAGGACCTGGGCCTTGTTGGATGCCATAAATATCTGGTCCGCCATGTAATAGCTCTTTTGCTCCGGGGTCGCTTCCCTCTTCAGCAACTGGGAGTATCCCATGATCGGGGTCAACAGGTTGTTGAGGTCGTGCGCGATGCCGCCGGCCAGCCGGCCAATGGACTCGATCTTCTGGATCTGGTAGAGCTGGTCCTCCAGGAGCCGCTTCTCGTTCTCGACTCTGTTGCGCTCCGTGATGTCCCGCGCGACCGCCAGGCAGCAACCCTCCCCCCCGATGCTGGTGGCCGAGACCACCACCTCGGTCCAGAAACAGTCGCCGTTTTTCCTGCGGCAGCGCCATTCGAAGGACCGCGTGACGACGGGGGGATCCTCCGTTTCTGCGTCGACCACCTGAGCCGGCTGGTAGTTGAATCCGTCGCAGCTGATGTCCTGCATGGTGAGTCCGAGCATCTCCTCTCTGGAGTAGCCGTACATCCTTTTCACCGCGTCGTTTGCCTCGAGGATCCTGCCGGTCTGCTGGTCGTGCAGGATGATGGCGTCCTGGCTGGCATTGAAAATTTCCTGGTAGTTCCGCTCGCTGGCTCGGCGCGCCTGTTCCTCGGTCGCGAGCTCCTGGGCCATGGTGTCAAAGGATTGGCCCAGGATGCCGAGCTCCCCGCCCGTGACCAGGCTGGAAACCCTGGCGTCCAGTTTCCCCTCGGCGATGAGCCGGGAAGCATTCCCCAACAGGGCGATCCGGTCCGCGATGGAGCGCTTCCCGATCAGCCAGGCAGTGAAGAGCGCGAGTAGCAGGCACGACATGAAGAGCGCGAGATTGCTCCAGAGTGTCCGGTTGGCCTGAGCGAGAACCACCTCGGCGGGTATGCCGACCCGGATATACATGTAAGGCGTCTGCTCCCCGCGCAGCAGCATGCGCCGAAATGCTATGAAGTGTTTTGCCTCACCCAGCAACGTGCCGGTGCAATGCACCTCTTCCGGCCCCACCTGCATCTCCCTGAGCTGCTGCGGGTCGAAATTCTTGCCGACGTACCGGTTGTTGTCCAGTGCTCCGCTCAGCATGACCCCCTTGTGATCGATGAGGAGGTAATTGCTGCCAGGCGGCAGCTTGGCGCCCACGAACGATTTTCGGTAGTACCCGAGGTCGTAGCCGATGGAAATGACGCCGTCAGGTTCTCCCTGCGCGTTTTTCAGCGGATAGCCGAAATTGATGACCGGTTTGTAGGTAGCCCGGCTGATGATGTACTCGCCCGAGGAAAACCGGCCGCTCGTCATGGGGCTCTTGAAATAGCGCCGGTCGGAGACATCGGCGTTCAACAAGGTAGGGACCGCGGTGGCCCAGACGCGGCCGCTTTTGTCGATCAAGGCGATGTTGGAGTACTGGGAATTGAGCCTCAGGATGTTTACCACCAGGGGCTCCGCCTTGGCGCGGTTGTGGTTCTTGACCTCGGGGAGCTGGGCCAGGGCGCTTACCAGCTGCTGCGCACTGGCTACCATGCTCTGCTGCTGCAGGGCCATGCTGTCAGCGAGCCTCTGGGAATCCACCAGCGCGACCCTGACCGCCTCGTCCCTGAGTTTGACGCCGGAATATACGATCACCCCGGCGGCGGGCAATGCTATTATCAGCACGATCAGGACAAGTTGTATCCTTATCGATATTGAAAAGAACCGGGCCGCCATCTGAGCAAATATCTTTATCATACCGGCATCCTTTTCCGCGTGCAGCGCCGTGTAAAAGTTAGAGCATGTTAACAATGTATTTACTTTACCATGTGACGGCTCAAACGCAATTTCAGCACTGCCTGTCTGAGCGAAATAGCTCGCCCGCTACCTGCATGCGGGACGGGAGTCGAAGGGCGGTCCCTGAGCGGAGTCAAAGGGGGCGGCCGGTGCTGGGATTTCCCAGCGATGCCGCTACTACGGGATTGACTCCCGCCTGCTAAAAAGAGCCCTTGCCACCCGCCGCCCAGGAAAAAGCCCGCCTGCCAACGCGCTTGCTCAATGCAGAGGTGTTCACCGGGTCATCTTTGTGATACTGTGGGGGGCAAAATTATCAGCTTGGCACGGAGAGAGCACCTAGATGACGATAAAATGGTACCCCGGACACATGGGCAAGGCCCTGGAACAGATGGCCGAATCGATTCGAAAGACGGACCTGCTCATCGAGGTCCTGGACGCCCGCCTCCCCTCCTCAAGCTCAAATCACAAATTCGCCGAGATGCGCCTGAGAAAGCCCTGCATCAAGCTGCTGAACAAAAGCGATCTCGCCGACCCGGCGGTCACCAGCGCCTGGGTGCGCTATTTCGAGACCGAGTCGGGAGTGCGCGCGATGCCGATCTCGGCCAAGAAGATCTCGGAAACCAAGAAGCTGATCAAGCTCTGCCAGCGCCTGGTGCCCAACCGGGGCAACCCCGGCTATCCCATCCGCGTCATGGTGTTCGGTATACCAAACGTGGGAAAATCCACCCTGATCAACACCCTCGCCGGGAAAAACATGGCGCCGGTCGGCGACAAGCCGGCCATCACGGTGCGCTCCCAGCAGATCGACCTGCACAACGGCATTCTCCTCTTCGATACGCCGGGACTGCTCTGGCCCGAGATGAGCGATCAGGTCGTCGCCTACCGCCTGGCGACCAGCGGCGCCATCGGGGCCAGCGCCCTCGACTACACCAAAGTCGGGCTCTTCGCTGCCGAATATATGATGCAGCGCTACCCGGAGCGGCTCAAGAGCCGCTACAAGCTCGGAGCACTGCCTGAGAGTGCCGGAGAGCTCATCGAGGCGATCGGCCGCTGCCTGGGCTGCCTGGTAAGCGGCGGAGTGGTCGACCTGAACCGGGCCTCGGAGACCTTTTTGCGGGAACTGCGCTCCGGCAAGATCGGCCGTATCAGTTTGGAGGAGCCGCAGCAGGAGCGCAGCCAGGCTGCAATCGAAGCGCCCCTGGAGCTGCCGGAAAACGAGGAGTAAGGGCGCAGGCCGGGTGCCCGGAAGCACGGGGTCTGATCGCAGGGCAGCGTTTGCGGGGGGGGCTGGATCTGGTGGGGGACTGCCGGTGGGTGCCTGGCTTTGTGCGGCTGTCTGAAGGGAGTCTGGCTTTGGGCGGGTGCCTGTCTTATTCCGGCGCCGCCAGGGGGCGCTGCCACCATTGCAGTAGCAGGAAGCTCAGGGCCATGATGCCGTAGCCGGCTGCCAGGTGCCAGGTGCCAGACCATCGGGACCGGCGGCGCCAGCGGGGAGAAGATTGCCCCGGAGCTGAGCGGCGAATGGATCACCCCGCACAGGGAAAACAGGGCGCAAAGCGCCAGCCAGAGCGCAGCCTTGCCGGGCTTGTGGTCGAGGACCTGGGCGAAGGCGGCCCCCCAGAGCAGGGAGGTGACGATGAATCCGTTCCCCAGCACCGTCGTCGCATTGCAGGTCGCCAGCAACTCCCCGGACAGGTCGGCGGCGCTCTTGCCAAGGCCGCCCAAGAGCTGCCCGAACTCGATGGAGACCAGGCAGGCGATGACGGGGACGAAGGAGATCACCAGCGCTCGGTAATGCCTGACGGGTGTCGCCTCGAAGGCCTGCGCGGTGATCTCGATCCCGATGAAGATCAGTATGGGGGCAACGGCGGCCTCGGGCAGCAGGTTCACGAAGAAGGAAAGGTAGCCGAGGATCGCCCCCAAACCGATGAAGATCCCCGTCGCAATGGTGTAGCCGGAACGCCCCCCCATCTCCTTGTAGGCCGGATGCCCGATGTAGGGGCAGGACTGGATCACCCCGCCGCACAGCCCCGCCACCAGTGTCGCAAACCCCTCCACCAGCAGGATGTCACGCGTGTTGTAGTCGTCCCCGGCGACCGCCGCGCTCTCCGTCACGTCCACGCCGCCCACGACGGTTGCCAGGGCGAAGGGGATGGCGAGCGGCAGGTAGGCGATCGCCCTGGGGAGGCCGGGCAGGAACCCGAGGGAAGGCCAAGGCAGGTAGAGGGCCAGCGCGGGCGCGCTCAGCGAGGCATGTGTCCCGTCGGGGAGCAGCCCGAAGGCCCCCAGCAGGTAATAGGCGGCCGTGCCGCACAGGATGCCGGCCAGCGCGCCGGGAAGCCGCAAGGGGAGCTTGAAGCGGGCCAAAAGCGAGATGAAGACGATCCCCAGCGAGAGGAACCCGACGACCGGCGAGGCGAACAGCTTGAGGAAGGGAAGGTAGGCGATCAGGAGCAGCGCCACGGCGGCGATGCTGCCGAGCAGGCCGGCGCGGGGTATGGTCCTGCGCAGGGCCGGGCCGCAAAATGAAACAGCCATCTTGAAGACCCCCATGAGGACGATCGTCGCCATGGCCACCTGCCAGGTCAGCTGGGCGTCCTTGGTAGCGAGGTAGCAGGGACCGATGACGCCGAAGGCCATCCCGAAAGTCGAGGGGGTGTCGAGCCCCAAAGGCATGGCGGTCACGTCGGAGCGCCCCTCCTTCTTGGCGAGCCGCCAGGCCATCCAGGAGTAGAGCAGGTCGCCGACCAGCACGCCCATGGCGCTGCCGGGAAGCATCCGGGACAGGACCAGGTCGCGCGGCATGCCGAAGACGCCGGTCAGGATGCCCGCCATGATGACCAGGTCGGACATGTTGTCCAGCATCAGGCCGAAGAAGGCGTTGATGTCGCCCAGGGCGAACAGTGCTGGCTGCTTGTTCATGGTGGCTCCTGTCATTGCGGACAAAACTGCCATAGCCCGGGAGGGTTTGCAACAATATTCCGGGCAGGCCGGGGAGTGCGCGCACTACTTCCGGAAGCCTGCCGGAGTCTGGTTCTCTCACTGCCGCAGCGCGGAAAAGCTCTGACGCAAAACGGGTTTGATATTTACATGGTGTTGTGCTGTAATGAGATTCATGGAAGGTGAGATGCTCTCTCTCCTTCAAGGAGGTGTCTGACTATGAAACGCGAAAGTTCTCACAGCAAGATTTGTGCGATAGACAACGCCCACCTGGTAAACAAACTCTCATCTGATGCCACTGTGTGCTGCAGTAAATGCGGTGCCAAAGCTCACGACCCCGCCAGTCTTTGCAGTCCGGTGCAGTTGACCGGTTCGGGCTGAATGAAGCCCCAGCGCCCGGTTGCCTGGCGCTGAAGGACATTGCCGTATATACAAAGAGGGGCTGCCGTTTGGCGGCCCCTCTTTGTTTTGGTTGCCGCGCCAAGCGGCAGGGGGAAGGTAGGCCCGGCGTCTCAGCCGAACAGCCGGCGTGCCCGCTCCATCTTGGCCGGGATGTCGAGCCCCCTGACGCAGCTGGCGACGCAACCGGCACAGTCCAGGCAGGCGGCAGCACCCGCCCCGCGCGGAATCTCCCGGTAGGTGGCCAGGGCCAGTTCCTGGCTGCGGTATCCTTCAGCGTACATGAGCGAGCGGTTGACCGAGCTGATCTCCACCCCCTGCGGGCAACCGCCCTCGCAGGAGCCGCAGAGCTGGCAGTAGTAGGGCTGCACCGCGGCCCCGTAGCTGCTCAGGATCCTATGGTCTGCAGCCCGCAGCGGCGTCCCCATGACCGCGGCGTCCTGCCTGAGCTCGGTCAGGTCCTTCATCCCCGGCACCGCCAGGGAGATGTCGGGGTTTTGCAGCACCCACTTGAGTGCCGACTGGTGCGGAGACAGCGCGCCCGCGGTGGCATAGCCGCCCACCTGCGTCTTCATGGCGACCACGCCGAGGCCGGCCTTGGCCGCCCGGGCGATGGCGTCGCCCAGTTCCTTGCCGCTTTTGAAGTTGTAGGCGACCAGGACCGTGTCGAAGAAGGAGCTTTTGTCGTCGGCCAGCGCGTTGACCAGGTCGGTCGGATTTTTGTGCACGGTCACCCCGCAGAAGCGGACCTTCCCCTGCTGCTTCAGCCTGGTGAAGGCCTCACGGGGCTCGGACCTCAAGAAGCGGCCCGGGTCGGCATTGGCGTCCAGCTGGATCAGGTCGATATGGTCGGTCCGCAGGGCCTTGAGGCTCGCCTCCACATCCTTGACGATCGCGTCCACCGAATTCAGCTCGGTCTGGATCTTGGTGGCGACGATTACCTTGTCGCGCCACCCTTGCAAAGCCGTGCCGACAATCTCCTCGTTTCTCCCCGACATGTACTTGCGCGCGGTGTTGACGTAGTTGATGCCGTTTTCGAAGGCGACCCTGATGACCTCGGGCTCCGGCGTCAGCATGGCGCCGAAACCGACCACCGAGACCTTGAGCCCGGTGCGGCCCAGCGTCCGGTACACCGGGGCGGGGAAGCGGAAGGTTCCCGCTTGTTCCTGCGCGTACACCTGCACCGCGTCGGCGATGACGCTGCCTCCCAGGACGGTCGACGTGGTTCCCAACAGGCCGAGCCTGAGGAACTCTCTCCGGTTCATGGCGATCAATTTTTCCCATTGTTTCACGGCAGGCTCCTTTTGTGTGCAAGGCGGACAAGCGACGTGACACGGAACATGGGGCGGCGACTGGTTGCCCTCCCCTTGATGACTGGCAGCCGGCCTTGGCGCAATGGACCAGGGCGCCGCCGGGAAGCACGGGATGAAACTCATCTACAGGTTATGTATCAGAGTGCAGAGGATATTACAAGTCGGCCCGCGGAAGTCTCATGGGAAGCCCAAGGTCTGGATGGACGATTTGTCTGAGTGCCGAAGCTTGGAAAGGCAATGGCGATGATCCCGACGACACAATTCCGCTGCAACAGTCTTGTTGTTGAGCAGTTGTGCACACAGCCGCCCAGATAGTAGAGGGTTGTTTTTTAAACTGTAGTGATGCTATACTGAGCCCATATTATGTAGGTTTGGTTTACTTTAAAGGCGCAGGAACGTAGGGAGGGCGCCATGAACACTAAATCCAAAACGGAATTCAGCAGCTATACACCGGAACAGTTGAGTGAACTATACAAGAAAAATCCCGAACATTTCGAAGAAATAGCCAGTGCGGCCCTGAGTGAGGCATGTATCGGCAGGAACCCTGCGCAGACTATCAAGCGCCGGCAGCTGCAATGGACCATAGACGCGCAACTCCGAAAAGCGAAGACGCCGCTGGAAAGAATGCACATCATGGAGAACATCTTCTACAGCAATGTGTTTGGAGAGGAAGGGGAACTAGCCCAACTGATGACGAGCTGCACGGAGCTGGTTCACACGCTGAAGGGGACCGACCCTGTTCCCACCTTGCTAGAGGCCGATCCGGTCCCCGTTAGTAAGCCCGTGTTATACCTGGTGAAAAGGTCGCGGTAGGGGACAGGGCAACTGGTACACCTGCTGAGGTCCCGGACCGTGGATGGCCCGGGCAAGAAGCATCCTGCTCGCGGTCGTGCAGGCTGAGCGGCACCACTGCCAGGTCAGCAAGCCGAGGAAAATCGAGCGCTCCCCCTTCACGTAATTGGAGACTGCATGTCGATTATAAAATGGAGTGACGAGCTCATTATCGGTGTCGCGAACATTGATGAACAGCACAAACGGTTGATAAATTCCATAAACGAGCTGCATCTCGCCGTGGAATACGGCAGGTCCGGCGATGTAATCCTGGCACTGATGGCGCGCCTGTTCGATTATGCCGATTCACACTTCCGGGCGGAGGAGCTTTTGTTTTCTGGCCTCGAGTATCAGGGCATCGCGGAGCACATACAGGAACACGCCGATTTCATCGCCAGGTTGAAAGATTTGAACAAGCAATTTGAGTACAACAAGAATTATCTCGCGATACACGTCAAGGACTTCCTGCTTGCGTGGTTCTATAACCACATACGGACCAAAGACATGGAATACAAACAGCTTGTCGGCTAGCGGGAAGCCGCGCGCACCTCACCGGTCACGACTGGGTGAATAAGGGGCCGAAATGAAAAAGGACTGACAGCGCTGTACTGTCAGTCCTTTTTTGTTAGGCAGACCGAGTTCCGCCTGCCTGAGGCTGCTGCCTGATGCAGGCGGGGGTCCGCTTATTGGATGGCGAGCAACTCCACCTCGAAAATAAGCGAGGCATTGGGCGGGATGGAGCCCATGGCGCCCTGTTCGCCGTAGGCGAGGTTGGATGGGCAATCGAGTTCGGCCTTGCCGCCGACCTTCATCATCTGCAAACCTTCCGTCCAGCACTTGATGACATGGTCAAGCTGGAATTCCGTCGGCTTTCCCCTCTTATAGGAACTGTCAAATTCCCGGCCATTGAGCAAGGTGCCGCGGTAATGAACCACAACCGTATCGGTCTCTCTGGGACTAGCGCCGGTGCCTTCTCTGAGAGAGGTGTACTCAATGCCAGACTTTGTCTTGATTACCACCTTCTCCTCGGCCCTGGCCGGGGCAGCGCTCAATGATGTGGCAAGTAGGCAAAGCAGGGATAAGACGAGCTTTTGCATGATACACCTCACAAGTTACAGGATCTGAGCCGGTAAGGAAATGGTTGCGGCGGCAAAGGCGCCCGGTGCGTCCCTGCTCTGCCAATCAAAGTACTCCGCTTTTTCCCCGGTGTCTCTCTTTTTTGACAGTCACGCTTAGCCGCCCATTGCCAGGCCGGGCTGGAAGTACAGCGCAGCCGGGGACGCGAGGCTCGAGATGCCGCGGGTCTTCCCGGAAACCGCGCCGAAAGTCGCCAGCACATCAACAACCTTCCCCGCCTCGCAGCCGAAGAAACCCTTGATGTCGGCCTTCAATATCTCGATGGCGAACTCAGGGGCCAGCGCTTCCCGGTAGGGTCTGTTTTCGGTCAAGGCTGCGAAGCGATCGGCTATGTTGATGACCCTCGACACGGGGTTGATCTCGTCCAGCGTGAGTTTTGCCGGGTATCCGCTGCCGTCCGCCGATTCGTGATGCTCGCGGACATAACGGGCCAGGCTGCGCACCCGATGGTCGGCCGAGGTCAGCAGTATCTGCTCGCCCCAGATCGGGTGGGGCCAAACATTCTCTTTCTCCCGCACCGTCAGAGCCCCGTTCTTCTCCAAGATGTGCAACGGAACGAATAATTTGCCGATGTCGTGGAATAAAGCCGCATCCTTTACGTCATTTGGCGTAACCTCGAGGCCGGAGCCCATTTTCACGGCGATCCTCACGGCAACCTTAGCCACTCTGATACTGTGGCTGAAAGTCGCCTTGTGGGCGCTTTTTAGGGCGCTCAAGGCAATATATACAGTGTCATGCCCACACACATGCTTCGGCATCTGCAACTCCCTCAGAGGCGGGAACTAAAGCTCACTAATAAAATATAACTATGTTTCTGCTAAGCATGAAACTTATCTTTTGAGAACCTAGTTGTCAAGTAAATATCGCCAGGAAATATCGGTAAATACTGTTAATAATTTCTTGGCACAGTATGGATGTGCCAAATTGACAGCTTTCATGGTTAGAGTTGTTTCGGGGAATAGAATCTTAGTGTAAGTGCGATTGGAAATGGTTCATAGCTGAGGCTTAATTGAGCCGGCTCTTGGAAGGGCACAGAAGCAGCCTTGCCGCGAGATGGCGTAGAGGACTGAAACTGGCAGCCAAAGGATGAGACCCCGGCGGACCCGGGTCAGGCTCCTCCGCGAGGTCTTGTGGGGGAGCGATTTCTCTCCCCCCAAGACCGAAGGTGGCGTGAAGGATGTGCCAGAACTGATGCTTTTGGCAAGATCAGAGCCGTGGATTCTTGTCACAAGCCAGGTCTGACACCAGAGGGTAATTGCTACGTGCTGGCGTCCAGGCACCGCCTCGCGTTCATTGGCGCAAGGCAATCGGGCTTGCCAGCGTTGGTGAATGAGCTGCTGGCCGCAGCGGCAATACACCGCAGGCGGCCATCTGGGGCCGCAAAGGCCTAAAGGACGGGACGGGCTAGTCCAGGATTATCGCTATCATGGGGCCTACCCCCAGCACGATAGCAACAACCCAAGCGACTACCTCAAAAACTGTGATCCTAGAAGCATCGTCTTTTTTCATTAGTCCACCTCACAGCACTTTTTTAGGGTTAAACCAACTAATCTTGTCAGAGGTCTGCCTCCTCACTTCCATGACCTATTGCACTTCCATCTGCAACGAACTGCACCTGCTCCTCTCGGCCCTGCTGCTCACCTCCTTGTCACTTGATGTCGATCCAGTTATACTGATTTCATGAACAGTGCCCAATCTAGTAAAAGCTAACATGCTGATTATGTGAGTTTTTATGGGGGGGCACTTCGCCGTTTACCTTTTATGGGTTCACACTATGACCAGCTTATGTGCTGTTGGTGAGCAGTGGTGACCAAAATGGTCCGGTCTTTGAGGGGGCACCGCGGGAAATCAGGTTGACGGGCGCTTGTCCAATCCCAATACCTTGCTAGGATTATGTATGGCTTCCAATCTGGCGGCCGCGGGTGCGTTCTGCCACGTGTGGATACCCGCAACGGGTATCCACCACACGCGCACAGCTGCCCGCATCTCACTGTCCAGGGAAAGTGGCGCGCTGGTTCTCAGGCACGTGAAGCAAGCGTGGTCTCAGGTGAAAGGGGCAACCGGAATGGCGCAGGTCGGTAAAACCGCTGGTGGACTTGCTAAGGAAGGACAGGGATTATTACGCGGACAGGAGGAAAGAAATGGGCACATTGGCGTGCAACATAGTTCTCTATCGACCTGATCCAGATCTGCTGGCGGCGAATTTTCGCTTTTGGCACGTCGAAGCCCTGCTGCATCAGGCTGATGCTCTGATAAACAGATGCCTGGAGGAGTTCCGATATTATTCTTCGCTCGACTACACCTGGACTCTATTTCTGGCGGATCTGGAGGCCCAGGAAAACAAGCTTGGCCTATACCCGCAAACAGGGGAGCAGGATATATTTGCTAGAGATAATGTCAAACCTCCGGAGGAAGAGAATGTGCCGGGCAGTGCGTCCCTAGCCGCCGAAGAGTCAGAAATACTGACACTCAGTGAACCAGTGGAGGAAGAGCTGTCGAATGGTGAACTTGGCAAAGCGCCTGTCATCAAGAGCAGCCTTGACCTTCGGGCCGAGGCTGTCCAGCGTAAAAGGGACCTTTCCGCTCCGGGGAAGCCGTGCGCCCTGGACGAGCAGCGCGACCTTGCTCTCAAGCGCCTGTGCCGCGATTATGAAGAGGCGGTCAATCGGGCCTGCGTTGCCGAGGAGGGGCTTAAGAAGCTTTACGATCAAACCGGGCTTTCTTCCCCTTTGCCGTCCGAGGCAGAGACCTTGGGTGCCTCAATCACCAGCCTCTCAATATGGATTCGCAATGCCATCGAATGGCTCATAGAGTACCACCAACAGGAGCAGGCGTTCACCCGGGCGGTCTCGGTGCGCTCCCTCATGAACAGAAACGCCTGGGCCCTTCTGAAGCATGCCAGGGATAGCTATTCACTAAGGCTTCAGATTCCGGTAGACCTATTCCGGGGCCATTATAACTGCCATCTGCGAGGTGTCAGCGCGGCATTGATAGGCGAGGCCGGGACGGTGCCGTGGTCGATTATCATCCGGCTCCCCGAAGAGGCGGTGTATGAAAGATCGGGGCAGAGTCTGGAGGTGGACCAAAGTGGTCGCCCCGCCTGCCTTTTGGGGCGGGTGGAAAACCGGCGATCGGCGCGCCAGCCAGAGATCGGCGGAGTCAGCACCTTGCTCAACGCGAGTCCGGTCGGCCGATCCACGGCGGGCGGTATGTGGACGCTGGAAATCATTAAGCCTGTGGGGGCCACCTCGGAATCATTCAGTCACCTGGAAGATTTACTTCTTGAGATCGATGCGGTGGGGATACCCCAGAAAATAACGAGCTGATGGCTGGAGCCGGCTCAGAGAGTCGGGGCGAATGATGATTCGCCCCTACGAAACCTGAGCTTACTCGGCTCGCCCTCCTTACGAGCGGGACTTACTCTGCGGCGCTGCATCTCCAAGGGCGCTTCAATCGCCGCCATAGTAACCCCAGTGAGTCTCATTTTCGATGACGATGTTGTGAATTTCAGTGACGGCAATTACGGGGTAACGGTAGGCCGCGCCCTGTTGCGGTTCGGTCTTTTGCCCTACCACCCTTCCCACCATCACCACAAGCGCTCCCGGCTTATAGTTGCAGGAGTCAAGGGTCCTGGTTGTCGTCGCCAGGAATCTTCCGCTGGAAGGAATTGTTTCATCGGGCAATTCTCGCCTGTCGAGCCGGTGTTCGGTTACTTCGAGTCTGGTGCCTTCGTGTCCGTAGTCCAATCTGGCTACGGTACCTCCGAGCAAAATAAGGGTGCCAAGGTAGGCGTCCGGGCTTGCCTCGATCTGGCTGAGAGACACGGATCTGTCAACCTGTGCACGCGAGGCTGAACTGATGTAATGGGTGCATCCGCTGAGAAGGAACACCAGGAATACCAAGTTCGCACGTACCAAAAGGGAATTTTGCATAGATGCCTCTCGTCTCTGGTAACGCCGTAAGGCTGGCTGGGAAACGGCCCGCAGGATCTTTAAGTGAAAAAAGCGGGGCAGGTTCAGGAAAGTAGCTTTAGATGAAAGCACCCAACTCTCTATACCTGCCCCTAATCCCTAATCCTCCCTTAAGTCATCCTGCAGAAGGAATTATTTACCTCCTCCGCCTGCACCACCGCCTGCACCACCGGTGCCACCGGTACCCATACCCCCTGTGCCGGTACCCATCGAGCCGCCGGTACCCATACCACCGGTGCCGGTACCCATCGAGCCGCCGGTCCCCATCGATCCACCTGTTCCGGTACCCATCGAGCCGCCGGTCCCCATCGATCCACCAGTTCCGGTGCCGAGATTGTTATCAATGGCGCCACCGGTTCCTGTGCCGAGATTGTTATTCATAGTGCCACCGGTGCCGGTGCCGGTATTCATCGAGCCACCAGTCATACCGCCTGTGCTACTGTCAGTGCCCATTGTGTCGGTGCCCATCGATCCGCCCGTGCCGGTGCCAACCGTGCCACCTGTCCCGGTACCTACCGCGCCGCCTGTCCCGGTGCCAATGGAACTACCTGTGCCGGAATTGACGGTGCCGGTATCAGCATTCGGGCCGGTAACGGTAAAGTCCCTTTCCGTGGTGGACGAAGCACCCGGCGTGAAGGCGTCGAAGTTTGCTGACCTGCCGGTGCCCGTTGTCAAACCGATCAGACCGATCATTGCGACTGTCGTTAACAGAAGTCTTCTGACGCTTTTCATGATGTACCTCCTCTTTCTCCTCTCAGGAAGTTCCTTTGCAAGCTCGGGACTGGACCAAGCAAATAAAAGGCGAGTTCTTGGCACAATCATTGGAAAGCTCGCAACATTTAATTGAGAACTATCCCTAAGAATTTGAAGTCTTGAACTGCTTTGTTGCAATTCTTCACTTGTTAACTTTGATTAAGTATATCTTATGAAAAATATATAAACAATAGGTTTTTCCGACGACAGTGTCCACGGCGCAGCTTGCCGGCCGGCCGGCTAGCATTGGCAACCACGGCGTTCAAGCCCTCTCATGCTAGCGGACCGACGCGGGCTCCGTTTTGCTGTTGACTAGCAGCCGGCATGCGTTACATTTTGTTAATGCTTGGCCGCCTAAGGCCGCTGCGGTCCTCTTGCTTAGTTACCCCGAGCTTCTGGTCCAAGACGCCGCACGGCGTAGGAAATGGGAAAATCGGGCGAAGCGGGGATAGGTCGAGGGCTGGTAATTTTGTGTCGGAATGGAGCGGGCCTTGAATTTGGGCAGTGCCGGGAAGGGGGCTCCCGGACTTAAACAACCATAAAAGGAGATGGACTTATGGCAATCACAGAGATTCAGGAATACGAGGTCATGTACTCGGCGAACCAGTTCGTACCGCGCATCTGGCTTAAAAACGGCGGCAAGTACTTTGGACAGCTGATCTTCATGCCTGACGGCAGGGCGCTACCGCAGGATGCCACATCTGGCGGGCAAGCCAACGTTTATTACCACCTGGAAGATTTGCAGAACTGCCTGAACCTGCTGCAAAACGAGAAGCCGATGTACCTGCTTTTCAACGGCCCCAACAACGAAAACGGCATAAAAACCACCGCCGAGCCGGTGGGCGAAGGTGAGCCGCAACCGATCAAGGCGCCCCGCTAGCAGCATTCACCCGTGTCTGGAAAACAGAAAAAAAGGCCGGTTCTCCCCGGGAAGCTCCCTCAAGCTTTCCGGGGTTTTTGTCCCGGTTTACTTTTGCTTCCAGTGGCTCCCTCCGGCCAGCGTCGCCGTGAATTCCCCCACTTTCAGCTTGATCGTCATCTTGACCGGAACCCTGAGGCTGTCGTCGGAAAGCCAGACGGTCATGTAATCGGGGCGGGGCTTGACCCCCTCGGCCTTGAGCTGCGTCGTCACCACCAGGGTCTTGAACCTGCCAAGCGGCGTGCTGACCTCTTCGCGCCGGACCACGCGCACCTCCGCGTTCCAAAGCCTCTTGCAGTCGAAGATGTCGATGTGATAGGCCGTGCCTGGCGCCAGGTCGCTGGTGCGTATGAAGTACACGCTAGAGAGGGTGTCATGGGAAGTGGCGCTGATGGGATCGCTTTTTTCGGTATGCTTCAGGAAATCCTTGGTGTCGACCTTGAGCGCCGCCTGGTCGAACAGCGCCTCTTTCCAAGTATGGGTCTTCCCTTCGTTGATCTTCTCCCGGAAGAGCCTCGGCGTCCCTATCGGGCCGACTCCGCTTCCCTTGGGAATCACGGACTCGGACCTGTCGTCTATGCTGAAGAAGGCATTGACCAATCCGGAAGAGTGCACCGTATAGACGATGTGCAACTCGCCATCCCGGGAAGCGACTTCCTGCACGGCGCTTCCGGCGCTGAGCCCGCTCCAGCTGACGTCGTAGACCAGCCGCTCCGGCACCTCGAGGGCGGAGGCCCGGGAGGCGAGCAGAGAGACCAGCAGTGCAACGTTGAGAACCAGCAAAGTGATCGTTTTCATGACTACAGTGTAGCAGAAATCCTTTTGCTCAGAAATACTTGGCTAAACCGCTCTCGATCCGCTCGAACCGTGCCAAGCGCTCCGGCGGCCGGCCCGCCTCGAGGTCGCTGCGCTCGGCCGGCGACAGCTCCAGGTCCGGCGTCATGGGTCTGCGCTCCAGGTAAAGGGCGCGCCCGGTTTCCAGGACGATCTTCTCAAAGGGGTAGCGGTAGCTCGGGTTCTGCAGCAGAGCCGCATCGCAGTAGCGTACGCCGGCGGCGGAAATGGTGCGCAGGTAGCCGGGCTCGGTCACCGTCTCGCCGGGCACGCAAACCGTCTGGGCCGCGCGACGCCGGGCGGCCGCGTGCTGGAAGCGCCGCTTGTACGGGAACGAACAGTAATTCACCGGCAGGGCAATGCCCTGCTCCAGACCGAAGCGAACCAGCCGCAGGGCGCAGAGTTCGGACTCCAGCACGGTGACCTTTTCGCCATGGAGAAAGGTATAGCCGCGCTCCGTCAGGGGCCCGAAGTTGTACGGCGTCAGGCGCATCTGGTGCAGGTTGAGATGGTTCACCCCAGCCTCGGCCATTTCCACCAGCTTGCCCCGCATCAGTTCCTCGTCCTCAGGCACCGCGGGGATTTCCACCGTGACCGTCGGTATGCAGCCGACCGCCAGGCGCAGCTTTTTGAGGTGGTAGCGCACCGCTCCCAGGTCGAAGCGGATCTCGTTCAGGCCTGCATCGCGCAGGCGGCTGCAGAGGTCGGGGGTCAACAGGGTGCCGTTGGTATAGAGCCAGAGGTGGACGTCGTCGCCGCAACGTTTGCGCACCGCACTCAGGTAGGACAGGGTGAGTTCGGGCGTCAGCAGGGGTTCGCCGCCGCTGATGCTCACCCCGCTGAACCCGAGGGCCGCCACATACGCGGCATAATCTTCCGGGCTGTTGAAGGCCAGGCCGTTAGTGACCGGCGGTCCGGCGTCGTCCTGCTCCGTGGGGCAGTAGAAACAGCGCCCGTTGCAGCGGCCGTTGATGAAAAGGCAGGACCAGCCCCCCTCGCCGCAGCGCTGGCAGCCGGGGGAGAGGCCGTTGCAGTCGACCTTGGTCCCGGCGTAGCCGAAGCGGGCGCGCCCCTCCAGCCAGCTCAGCAGTTCCGCGCGCTCCGCGCCGGCTGCAGCCAGCTGTTCGGGGGTGGCAAAGTCCAGCAGGTCATAGAGGCGCCCGTACTCGCGGCGGTTGGATTCGATCAGCTGTTCCTGGATGGTATGGATGGCCTGGGGCGAGTCATAGGGTGACGCTAGCATAGTCGTAGTCACGAGGTACCTTGCGGGAAAGGGTTGTGACTGATTGGCTGCATCTGTCGGGTGAGGTGTGCTTCGAGGACGCTTCTTGGGACACTTTAGACTATTACCCGGAAGCCGCATAGCAGATAACGCCGGCAGAGGAAGAAAAGATCGCAAGCTTGGGCCCTTAAGCGCGTGGGCCGCGGCCGCGCCAGGCAGAGGAGATCCGCAAGTAGGTGCGGCAGGCGGGTAAACCCGGGCCTATTAAGATAAATTATATGTACAAAAAAGTCCGGATTGGCGTAAAAATAGTAGTCACGATTTTGCAGTTGGGTAAAACCAGCAGAAAAGTGGTGGACGCTATTTGTAAATATTAATAGCGGAAACGCGTCTGAAGTTAAAATCACCTTCTACATTACATGAGTTGCTGCATAAGAATGCTATCCTATGCAAAAATATGCTTACTACATGTAAATCCACAGGGGACTCATGCTTTATAGAAAAAATATTCGCTTGTTGATTCTTTTAGTTGTTATGGGCGTTGTCGGAGCTGCCTGGTGCGGTTACTATGTCTGGCAGCAGAATCAGGCCGAAAAGGGCAATCAGATCAGCTTCACCTCGTTCATGGACAAGGTGAATTCCGGTTCCATCGCCAAAGTAAGAATCGCCGGCGACCAGATCACCGCCGAGGGCAAAGCCGGGGGGAAATTCCAGCTCTTCCTGCCGGCGGGAGCGGATTTGTCCAGCCTGATGGTGGCAAAGCGCATCGACTTCTCGTCGAGCCCTGCCGCCGGGCAGATAAAATGGTTCGACCTGGGCATCATACTCGTGGTGGGCTGCGCCCTGTTCCTGATCATACGCAGGTACGCCGGATTCGGGCGCAGCAAGGCGCGGTTGGTCAGCGGCTCCCCGTCAACGACCTGCTTCGGCGACGTGGCGGGGGCCGAAGAGGCGAAGACGGAGCTTTTGGAGACCGTCGAGTTTTTACGGGACCCGAAAAGGTTCAGCGCACTGGGGGGCAAGATGCCCGCCGGAGTGCTGCTGGTCGGCCCTCCGGGGACCGGCAAGACCCTGCTGGCACGGGCGGTGGCGGGCGAGGCCGGGGTGCCGTTTTTCTCCATCTCGGGCTCGGAGTTCGTCGAGATGTACGTCGGGGTCGGGGCTTCACGGGTGCGGGACCTGTTCGCCCAGGGGAAGAAGGCGGCGCCCTGCATCCTCTTTATTGACGAGATCGACGCGGTCGGGCGCCGGCGCGACGGCGGCTCCGGCGGCGCCAGTGACGAGAGGGACCAGACCCTGAACCAGCTGCTGGTGGAAATGGACGGCTTCGCGGTGAATTCCGGGATCGTGGTGCTCGCCGCCACCAACCGTCCCGAAGTGCTGGATCCGGCGCTGCTGCGCTCGGGGCGCTTCGACCGTCAGGTGGTGGTCGGCTCGCCCGACATCAGGGGGCGCGAGGAGATCCTCAAGGTCCACGCGAAAAACGTCCCGCTTTGCGCCGGGGTCGACCTGAGGGTCATCGCGCGCGGGACCCCCGGATTCTCCGGGGCCGATCTTGCCAACGTGGTCAACGAGGCAGCCATCCTGGCGGCCCGCTCCAACAAGGGGCGCGTGGAGATGGCCGACTTTGACAGCGCCAAGGACAAGGTGCTGATGGGGGCTGAAAAGAAGTCGCTGGTGCTGTCGGAGAAGTCGAAGTTGTGCACCGCCTACCATGAGGCCGGCCACGTGCTGGTGGCGAAACTGGTCCCCGGCTGCGATCCGGTGCACAAGGTGTCCATCATCCCGCGGGGGCGCGCCCTCGGTATCACGGTCCAGATCCCGACCGAGGATATCTACAGCTACACCAAGGAGATGTTGGACGGGCACCTCAAGGTGCTGATGGGCGGGCGCGCGGCCGAGGAGCTGATCTTCAACACGACCACGACCGGGGCCGGCAACGACCTGGCCCGGGCGACCGATACGGCCAGGAAGATGGTCTGCGAGTGGGGGATGTCCACCGCCTTCGGGCCGGTCGCCTTCGGCAACCACGAATCGACCGCCACCGACCCCGGCGGAACGTCCAGCGGTAAGAATTTCAGCGACACGACCGCGCTGGAGATCGACTCGGAGATCCGTGCCATCGTAACGACCTCGTACGCGGAGGTGCGCACGCTGCTGCACACCCACCTGGACTCGCTGAAGCTCTTGGCTGCCGAACTCATTGCCCGGGAGACCCTCGACAGCGCGGAGATCGACGCCATCCTGGAGCCTTGCTTTGCGGGGCATGGCGGCGCAGAGGGGTAGGAAGGGGAGTTACAGCCTTCGACTCCGCCCGGGGAACTAACTCCGTTCGCTGAGCGGAGTCGAAGCGCAACATAGTCGCGACAGGTCGCACAGCATTGCCAGAATAATGTCTCAGCATCTCCTCCAGACTGATGGCCCGTTGGCCGAAACTCCGCAAACGGTCCAGCCCATCAATTCCCGTCGAAATATAAATCCATGCAAAGGCCACCGCAAATCCATGAATTGACAAGAGTCTAGCCGCGCATTACTATCGACCATGCGAGGTTTTATGCTGAGAGTGAGAATGCCTGAAATTGTTCCTGAAAGGGGGGAGATGAACCGTGAGTGATCTTCAGCAAAGGCTCGATGTGGCCGAATCGAAGAACCGTCTCAATAGCTGGGTTGCCGTGACTGTGGCGATCGTGTCAGTTTTCATGGCGATCACCAAGGTCAAGGATGACAACATCGTCCAGGCCATGCTGCAAACCAAGTCGGACGCGGTGGACAGCTGGAACGAGTATCAGTCCAAGAAGTTGAAGCAGCACATGGCCGAGCTGGGGCTGAACCAGGTGCAGGCCCTGCAGGTGCTGGTGCCGGGAAAGGGGACCGAGCTGCTCGCCGCCCAGCGCAAACAGTACCAGGATACCCTCACGCGCTACCAGGGGGAAGAGGCGGAAATCAAGAAGAAGGCCAAGGCGCACGAGCAGGCCTATGACGACATGAACTATCGCGACGACCAGTTTGATCTCTCCGACGCCGCCCTGTCGATCTGCCTGGCGATGCTGGCGGTGGCCTCGCTCACCAACAGCGCCCGACTCCTCTACCTTTCCTGGGCATTCGCCGGCTTCGGGGGCATCATGGGAGTCGCGGGCTTGCTGGGGCTGCATATACATCCAGATTTCCTGAGCAAGCTGCTTTCCTAGGGTGCGGGGCGGAGGAAGCGGGAGGAGAGTGGTTGCTTTTTTTCACCTTTCACGACGTTCACAAACTCCCCCTCTCCCGGGGGGCGAGGGGATAAGGCGCAGAGAAACAACATGAACCTGTAACAACCATTCCATAGCGGGAAAGGATCACAGCCTGCCAGCAGCGGGTCAAGATAGCACCCCGGCGGCTTTTTGTTTGACAAGGTGGCTGGTTACAACGTATACACTAAGGTTGTTTTTTTACATTCTTTCAGGTGGTTGGCCGGTATTACCCCGGCCCCGGATATGCTGGATGCGTTTTGCCGCCCTTTCCTTCAGGGCGTGGTGTGTTGCCTCAGCCCTGCAGTCTGCTGCGCTCTATCCCCGGAACCTACAGTTAATCCCCCGCTAGGTCTGTCGCCCTGTCTTCCTGCAGCTTGAAAATAATCGAAACTTCCCACTGGAAAGAGAGAACCATGCTAAATCTGAAACCCGAAGTTGTCGCCCAGCTCGAGCGCGTGCTCGGCTCCGTCGAAATGCTGCTCCCGAAGGCCGTCAAGTCGGTCGACTGGTCCAAGCACCATGCCGCAAACTGGCGCCGGCACTCCTTTTCCGGCTACCTCGAGTCGGTCAAAGTCACCGACACGACCACACTCGAAGAGCTCCTCGGGGTGGAGAAGCAAAAAGAGGTCATGGTCAGCAACACGCGCCAGTTCCTCAAGGGGATGCCGGCCAACAACGCGCTGCTCTGGGGCTCGCGCGGGACCGGCAAGTCGTCCATCGTCAAGGCCCTGCTGAACAAGTTCGCCGGCGAGGGGCTGCGCGTGATCCAGGTCGAGAAGGAAGACCTGATCTATCTTTCCGAGATATTCAATGCCGTCGAGAACGAGCCGTACCGCTTCATCCTGCTCTGCGACGACCTCACCTTCGAGATCGGCGAGCTGAGCTACAAGATGCTCAAGAGCGCCCTGGACGGCTCGGTCTATTCGGCCCCGGAGAACGTCCTCATCTACGTCACCTCCAACCGCCGCCACCTGTTGCCGGAGTACGAAAGCGACCTGATCGGCGGCAAGTTCGTCAACGGCGAGCTGCAGCAAAGCGAGGCAATGGAGGAGAAGGTTTCCCTTTCGGACCGCTTCGGACTTTGGGTTCCGTTTCACGTCTTCACCCAGGAGCGCTACCTCGACGCCGTGCGCCTTTGCGTGGAAAGGGAGGCGCGCAAGCGTTCCATCGAGATCCCCTGGACCAAGGATCTGGAGCTCGACGCCATCCAGTGGTCGCACGACAAAACCAAGCGCTGCGGCCGGACCGCCTTTCAGTTCTCCAAAAACTGGGTCGGACGCTATCTGCTGGCAAACTGCGCCGCCTGAGTTCCGGGCGCTGCAAAATTGTGAAATGAAAGCCGGTCCGCATGCTTATGCGGACCGGCTTTTTCTTTCCTGATGAGCGACGGAGGGGGGACCATGGCGGAAGTCATCACTCATCAGGTTTTGTTTTGGTGCGGCTGACGGCGTGAGCGGCAGATCGCCTACTTAGCAGGTTTCCGGGGCGGCAGCACCGCCTCTAAAACCTTGACAGCCACCCATATAAGGGTATTAATGATAAAAGACCGATAACGCCGGGAACCTCACAGGAGACGATACCATGGCCCGAAACTTCTTCGCAGCGCTCATGCTGGCTTTGCTACTTTCTGGATGTGGTGGCGGTTCTTCATCGCACCCGGTCACCCTGGCATCCATCAGCGTCAGCCCTGCCTCGACAACCATCGCCCCCACGACCACGACACAATTCACTGCCACCGGGCATAACTCGGATGGCAGCAGCATCGATCTGACTAACTCCGCCACCTGGACTTCTTCGAGCACGACGGTCGCCACGGTCAGCAACCTGGGGTTGGCGACGGCCGGAGTCGCCGGCAGCAGCACGATCACCGCGGCCGTTGGGGGAATCTCCGGTTTTGCCACGCTCACTGTCGCGGCCGTGCAGTCCATCACGGTCAGCCCCGCCGCCCCGGCGGCTCTTCTGGTCGGAGCCACCCAGCAGTTCAGCGCGGTAGCGCAGTTATCGAACGGCGCTCTGCAGAGTCTCACCAACTCGGAGTTCCTCCCCGCCGGGGATCGCCAGCATCAACGCGGCAGGAGTCGCCACCGGAACCGGCATCGGTGTGGCGCAGATCACTGCGGCCTTTGGAGGGGTGACCAGCACTCCCGTAGCCCTTACCGTGGTGTCGCTGCAATCGATCACGATCAGCCCGGGCAGCCCGACCCTGGAGGCCGGTGCGAGTCAGCGGTTCACCGCGAGCGGGAGCTTGTCGAACGGCACGACCCGCGACGTCAGTTCGCTGGTCTCCTGGAGTTCCAACAATACTGCAAGCGTTTCCATCGATAGCAGCGGGCTCGCCCTGGCTCTGGCTCCCGCTGCGACCGCCACGACCATCAGTGCAGCCTTTCCGGGAACCCCCGCCGGTACCGCGAGCGTCGTGGTGCAGGCTCCTTCACTGATCACCGTGACGCCGCCCAACCAGAGCATCGCGGCAGGTGTGACACTCCCCTTCACCGCGACGGGGACCTTCCCCGACGGCACCAGGGACTTGACCAACCTGGTGACCTGGAACTCCTCTGTGCCTGGTGTCGCCACCATAAGCAACACTGCCGGATCACAGGGGATCGCCACGGCGCCGGCCAATGCCGCAGGCACTACGGTCATCAGCGCGGCGCTGGGCGGTAGCACGCCGGTAGTCGGCTCCACCTCGCTCACCGCAAACACGCTCGCCAGCTTGTCGGTAACCCCGACGAATCCGAGCATCGCCCGGGGCTCTGCCCTCCAGTTCACCGCCGCGGGAACCTTTACGGGGAGCACTTCGGTCCAGGACCTGACCGCATCGGCAACCTGGAGTTCCAGCGCGCCGGGGGTCGCCTCGGTGAGCAACCTCCCGGGAACCAAGGGACTGGTCACCGGGCTCAGCCTCGGCACTGCCAGCATAACGGCCGCCATCGGCAGCAAGACCTCTGTGAGTGTCGTGACAGTCGCCGCGGCGGCGCCCGCACCGTCGACCAACCGCGCCTACGTGACAAATTTCGGGAGCAACACGCTGTCCGTCATCGACACCTCCAGCAACACGCTGCTGCTTCCCAACATCCCCGTGGGATCGGGACCCCGGGGCGTCGCTGTCAATCCTGCCCTGAACCGGGTCTATGTGGCGAATAGTGGCGGCACCCTGTCGGTGGTCGACACCGCCAGCAACGCCGTGGTCGCCACGGTCACCCTGGGTGGGGGGGGCGGCTCCTGGGGAGTTGCCCTGCTTCCAGCGGCCAGCCGCGCCTTTGTGAGCAACAGCTCCGGCAACACCCTCACGGTGCTCGACACCTCGACCAATCCACCAACAGTGCTCAAGAACATCCCCGTGGGAGCCGGTCCCAAGGGGGTCGTGGCAAACCCTGCAACCAGTAGGGTCTATGTCGCCAACAGCGGTGACAATACGGTGACTGTTGTCGACGGTGTCAACAATGTTGCTCTTTCCCCGGTGGTCAGTGCAGGTTCCTCACCCCAGGATATCGCGCTCAATCCAGCAACGAGCAGGGCCTACGTGGCAAATGCCTTCAGCAATGTTCTCTCGCTGATCAACCTGACCACGAACGGTGTCGTGTCGGTCCCCGTCGGTACGATCCACCAGGGCATCGCCATCAACCCGGCAACCAACCGGGCCTACGTTTCAAACAGCAACACCGGCACCATCTCAGTCCTCGATACAACCAGCAACACGGAACTTACCGCAGCGTTCAGTCCTATTATCGTTGGGAACAGTCCGATAGGAATCGCAGTGAAAGCGGCAACCAGCCGGGTATACGTGGCCAACAACGGTAGCAACAGTGTCTCGGTCATAAATACGGCCAGTGACAGTAACAGCACCGTCACCACCATCGCGGTAGGGAACGGCCCGATGTTTATCGCAGTCATTCCTTGAAGCAATTGACTTCGGCGCAGGCATGAGCTGCCGGCATGCCTGCGCCCCCTCGCAGCAAGTCCCTCCGCAAAATTCAGCAGGACCCCTCTATCTCGCTGCGCGAGCCTTCCCCCTACTTCGCAGGGGGGACACAGCTAAAGCCTCCCTGTTAACCTGATGGAAGTGACCGAGACCCTTGCAGGGGAGGGAGAGAGCAAAGATTCGGCATACTGCGATTTGGCATATGCGATGAAAGAAAATTTTGTTAACCTGAGAACTTGGAAGGGTACCGGCTCAAGAAAGTACCGGCCCGATCAGGCAATGCGGAGGCAGCAATGTTTCAGTTCAAGAAGAAACCAGCAATCGAAGCCGGCGATGTCCCGACCCGGGTGGCCCTGGAAGCGGAGCGCCTCTACCGTTCCGGCAAGATGCACTGCGCCGAGGCGGTGCTCATGTCCGTGAAGCAGGCTTTTGCTCCGCAGATCCCTGATGAAGTGGTGCAGATGGCTAATGGTTTCGGCGGCGGCTCGGGGGCCGGGTGCATCTGCGGCGCGGTATCCGGGGCCACCATGGCGCTTGGTCTCGTCATGGGCGGCGACAAAAAGGCAGTGACGGCCCTGACGCGCGAGGTGCACCGCTGGTTCAAGGAGGATTACGGGGCGACCTGCTGCAAGATCCTCACGGTGCACGGCAAGGGCGGCTGCCTCAAGCTCACCACCAGCGTCGCCGGCAAGGTGGCCGAACTGCTGCTGGAAAAGGGGGTGCCAAGCAAATGACCTGCCGTGTCAGAATACTGTGTGACAACTCCGCGGGACCGCTCACCGGCACCCTCGGCGAGCACGGCTTCGCGGCCCTGATCGAGCGCGACGGTGAGTCCATCCTCTTTGATACCGGGGGCGGTCACACGCTTTTGCACAACGCCCAGCGCATGAACCTCGACTTGAGGGGGGTGCGGCAGGTGGTGTTGTCCCACGGGCACTATGACCATGCGGGTGGGCTCTGGCCGCTGCTGCAGAGCTGCGGTGCCAAGGAGGTGCTGGCCCACCCCGGGGTGTTCGCCCGGCGCTACGCGATCCGGGACGGCATACACCGCTCCATCGGCATGCCCTATACGGAGGAATTCCTGACCGGACTGGGAGCGAGCTTCTCCTTCTCCGACGCCTTTCGCGAGGTGGCGCCCGGTCTCTTCCTGACCGGCGAGGTGCCGCGGCTGACCGGTTTCGAGCCGGGAGACGCGGCACTTTTCTGCGACACCGGCGGTTGCAGCAGTGACCATGTACCGGATGACCAGTCGCTGGTGCTGGTGACCAAAAGGGGGCTATTGCTGCTGCTCGGCTGCTGCCATGCCGGGGTGGTGAACACGGTGGAGCTGGCGCGCGAGAAGACCGGCGTCTCGGAAATCTATGGGGTGATCGGCGGCTGCCACCTGGCCTTCTCGTCGGAGCCCCAGATCGAGGGTACCATCCGCGCGCTCAAGCGCTATGGGGTGAAGAAAATCTGCGCCGGCCACTGCACGGGCTTTGCCGCCTCGGCGCGGCTGGCCAGGGAGTTTCCGGGCTTTCGCCCGGCTCATGTGGGATATACACTGGAATATGAGGAGTGAGTTAGCATGAAAATCGCAATTGCCTTGAAAACAGTCGTGGCACTCCTGGTGCTCGGCGCGCTTGCCGCATACCCGTGCTTGGCGGCGCCGGCCCAGAACATCAACTCGGCCCAGGTGAAGACGCTCCTGGCCAAGGAAAAAAAGATCGTGATCCTGGATGTCCGCACGCCTGAGGAATTCCGGCAGGCGCGCCTGCACGGCGCCGTGCTGATACCGCTGGGCGAACTGGAGAGACGGATGCCTGAGATACCGCGCGACAGGCCGCTTCTCGTGTACTGCTCGGTCGGTGCCCGCTCAGCGACCGCCGCCGGTCTGCTGGCCGCGCGGGGCTACCGGGAGGTCTACCAGATGTCGGACGGCCTGGTCGGCTGGTACAAAAACGGCTTCCCGATAGAGAGATGAGCCGGCGTCGGCCTTTCCGCCCCGGGTTGCTGCCCGGGGCGGAAAGGCGCGCACCTTATTACCGCAGCATCGCCCGGCCGCTCCCGGCATCCCACCTCCGACCGCTCCGCCAGAATTCCCCGCAGCATCCTGCACGCAAACCGAAAATACTGGTAGACTTCTGTGAAAAATCTTGCATTGCGCTCAAGCTATTCACGGGCACTCCGATAAGATAACAGCAGGGAAGTTTGGGCAATGCGGAGGAAGGATGTGTGCCGAACATGAAGGGATAGCAGAATTGCTCCTGGAACAGGTCGACTCGGGCATCGTGCACCTGGACGATACGGGAACGCTCGTGTTCGTGAACCGGAAGGCTGAGCAGATCCTCAAGGTGAGCCGTAGCGAGATCCTCGGCAAGAGGGTCGACATGCTCCCGCTGCGCACCCCGATCTACCGGGTGCTGAGCGAGAATTCGCACGACGCCTCGGTGGAAATCAGCATCGAGGGGACCGTGGTGTCGGTCCGCTCCGCCACCCTGCCGGCAGGCGGCTCCTGCCCCGGGGAGATTTTCGAACTGCGCGACGTCACCGGCGAAAAGCAGGAAAAAAGACAGCGCGAAGAGTTCGTCGCCATGATGACCCACGATCTCAAGTCGCCGCTCACCGTCATCACCGGATACGTCCAGGCGCTCATGAGCGAGATGCCCGACAAGGTCGACCCCTCGCTGCACCTCTTCGTCACGGAGATGGACAAGAGCGCCGGGAAAATGCTCTGCATGATAGAGGACGTGCTGGACGCCTACCGCCTGGAGGTGGGGCTTTTGCAGATCGACCGGCATCCCTGCAACGTGGGATCGCTGCTGGAGGGGTGCTGCAGCGACGGGAAGCGCGAGGCCATGATGCACGGCTCGACCTTCTCGAGCGACATCCCGGCGGAGATCCCCTGGCTCGAGCTGGACGGCAAGCAGATCGGCCGGGTCTTCGCCAACCTGATCGGCAATGCGGTGAAATTCACCCCCCGGCGCGGCACCATCCACCTCTCCGGCGCGCTGCGCGACGACGCGCTGCTGGTCGAGGTGAGCGACTCCGGAATCGGGATTCCCGCCGACGAGTTGCCGCGCATCTTCAACAAGTACTTCCGGGCCTCCGTCGCCCAGGGTTTCAAGGGGACCGGCCTCGGCCTCACCATCAGCAAGGCGATTGTGGAGGCGCACGGCGGGAGCATTAACGTGGAGAGCTCGGTGGGGAAGGGGAGCCGCTTCTGCGTCGTCCTGCCGCTGGGCGGTCCCGGCCCGCATTAAAGGTTAAAGTTTCAATCCTGAGAGCCGATTAGCTATTCAGACGGCAACCTGTGCCGCCTGCCGAGGCTGCGCGCCGCGCAGCTGCCGCACCGGTAAATTTTGCATGCGCCCCGGGCGCGCGGTCATATTCCAACAGCCAAGGAGGAGGAGAACAATGGGCAACGTACTGATAGTGGACGATTCTTCGACGATGAGAAAGATCATTTCGCGCAGCCTGCGCCAGGCAGGTCTTCAGGTGGATGACATCTACGAGGCCGCCGACGGCATCGAGGGGCTGAGCACCATGGAAGGCAAGACCATCAGCCTGATTCTGTCCGACATCAACATGCCGAACATGGACGGCCTGGAGTTCATCAAGTGCGTCCGCGCCAAGGGGGTCACGGTGCCGATCGTCATGATCACCACTGAGGGGGGCGAAGACATCCTGAAGGAAGCCCTCACCAACGGCGCCAATGACAGCATCAAGAAGCCGTTCACGCCGGACCAGCTCAATGAGAAGCTTGGTGGCATGCTATGATGACCCTGAACACGGAGATCGCCCACGCGACCCATCTGGAGGAGGCGGCCCTCGCCGGCTACGTCATCAACGCCACCAAGGAGGTGTTCGGCACCATGGTGATGATGGAGCTGGAGGACAGCTACCCGCTCAAGGAGCCGGTCACCTCGTTTCACTGTTCCGTCACCGGGATGGTGGGACTGGCCGGCACCTACACCGGGATACTCTCCATCCATTGCCCGAAAACCTTCGCCATGCGCATCACCTCGAACATGCTCGGCATGGAGGTGGACGAGGTCGGGGAGGACGTGAACGACGCCCTGGGCGAGATCGCGAACATGCTGGGCGGCTACGTGAAGCAGATACTCTCCAAGGGGGGGCTCGACATCAACCTCTCCATCCCCACGGTCATCGCCGGGGAGGACTACACCGTCAACTCCATGTCCGACAGCGACTGCGTCATAATCCCGTTCGTGAACGAAGGGGAGCGCTTCCTGGTCGGCTTGAAACTGCACAAGGAAGGCTAGAAGGCGGAACACCCGATGTCGGCTTTTGAAAAACTACAATCGATGCTGGACGCCGCCATGACGCAGGCCGGCGAGGAGAGTTCCATGCTCCTCGGGCAGACCCTCACCGTCGCCGCGTCAGACCTGCTCAACACGGACCGCAAGAGCTACTTCGGGGACGAGGACACCGCCATCTACGTGGTCGGGGTCGAGTCCCGGGAATCCTATCCCGGCCGCTTCTACCTGCTGTTCGCGCTGGCCGACGCCATCGTCATGAGCTCCATCCTGCTCGGCATCCCCGGCCCCCGTATCCAGGAAAAACGCCGGCTCTGCATCCAGGAGCCGGACGACATCGACGCCTTCGGCGAGATCGCCAACCAGATCATCGGCTCCTTCAATTCGGTATTCCAGCCGAAGCTCCCGGACAAGGTGCACCTGAAGCTGCTCTCCCCGGTGAAGTATGTCCCCGGGATTGACGAGCTGACCGACGAGCTGCCGCTGCCCGAAGGATCCTACCTGATGTACCGGGCCCCCCTGGAGATCACGGGGCAGCAGATGAACCGGCTGGACATCATGATCCCGCACCCGCTCGCCAACCTGTTCGACCCGCAGCCCGAGGGGGAGGCCGTCCCCGAGGCGCAGGCCGCGGCCACGGTCGAGGAGGTCGCCGAGGTCCCCGCGGGCCTGCCGCAGCCGCCGCGCTCCATCCTGGTGCTGGGCGACGAGGACGGCAGGCAGAGCATCGTGGACGGGCTGGCGCCCAACGGCCTCAACATGATCAACGCGCCGCTCAACGCCGACATCCCGAGGCTCCTCAGCCAGGGAGACATCCGCGTGGCGGTCATCACCCTGAAGCACACCGGGGACCGCGACCTTGCCATCTGCAACCGGCTGGTCCCCCTGGTCGGCAAGGGGGGCGGCTCGGTCCTGCTCTGCGCCCCGGAATGGACCCGCAGTTCCGTGCTGAAGGCCCTCAAGGCCGGAGCCAAGGGGATCCTGATGCAGCCCTTCGAGATGCAGGAACTAACCTCCAAGGTCGACAAGCTGCTGAACCCCTGCTAGCGCCCCGTGGGGGAGGCACCCCCCGGTCTCGCTGTGCGAGCCTTCCCCTTTACTGAGCAGGGGGGACACCAACCCGCGGCTCCCCGGCTCCCCCGGCTCCCCCGGCTCCCCCGGCTCACCTGCCGGCGCGAGTCAAAAAAACATCTCCCCGTGCAGTTTTTTTGACTGACCCTCCCGCAACCCCGCCGCACCGCACCCCAATGACGGCGCCCTGACCGGCCAACCCCCGCCCCGGGCGGGCTGACACCCCTTTACTCCCCGCGCAGCGCCTCCGGCACGCCTTTTGCCTTACCACCCCACATGATATCTACGCAGCGTACAGCTACCTCCGGCCGCCGGCTCCGGCTCTTCCTGGTCCTTCTCTGCTGCGCCCTCCCCGTCGGGGCCCAGGCGCAGGGGGGAAACCGCCTGCTGCGCATCCAGGTCCGCCCCCACCAGGGCTTCACCAGGATCACCCTGCTGTTCCAGTCCCCCCCCGACTTCACCTACAGCCGCGGCGCCGGCCAGCTCCGGATCAGCGTCCGGGGCGCGGACTCCCCGGCCTTCCGGAAGTTCCGCTCCTATGCCGACGCCCACGTCGGCGGGGTGTTCTGCTCCACCCGGGAGGAGGGGCTCAGGCTGGTCGTGCCGGTGAAGGAGCCGGGAGCCGGGGTGCAGGTCTTGGACTACGGCAACCCGAACGCGCTCGCCCTGGACATCGGCCCCGCCATGGCGCGGGCGCCGCGGGCCGACATCGCGCCGGGGCGGGAGCCGATCCTGAGCGGGACGGAGCAGTTCGTGCGCCAGTTCGGCACGCCGGCGAGCGCCGGGCTCCCCTTCGTGCCGACCGAGGCGAAGCTGCTGCAGCGCCTGCTGCCGGCGGGCGAGGCTCAGCTCTTCCAGCGGGGCGAGGGGGCCCTCTACAAGGAGCAGGGGAGCGAGGCGCTGGAGATCTTCACCTTCTTCCAGCAGAAAAGCCCGGCGGTGAAGGCGCTCGCCAGCTACCGCCTGGCCCAGGCGCTCTACCTGCTGGAGCGCTACGACGAGGCGCTCAAGGCCTTCAAGGAGGCCGAGGCGCTCTGGCCGGCCTACCTGGACCAGGCCCCCGGGCTGCTGCAGATCTACGCCGACCTGAAGGCCAGGAGCGGCGACTATGCCGGCGGGCGGACCCTGCTTTTGCGGCTGATAAACCAGATGTCCGGGACCGCCTACAGCGCGCCCCTTTTGAACCGCCT
>TBL_comb47_HYPODRAFT_10000751_pt1 | contig 42869 bp, 40 predicted proteins | sample TroBogypolimnion_40_FD_10682 | JGI IMG/M metagenome (IMG submission 10682)
TACACCGACCAGGTGATGACACTGGGTTATTCCCTCTTTCCCGATTTCTATCAGCTATTCAGGGTTGCCAATGAGAATTGCAGCGAATCAGTATTCGAAATACAATGCGCCCTGATACTTGGAAATCCCGACGCCTCAAACTCACAGTATTCTCAGGTACAGGGTGTCCGGGGTGTAACTGGTGGAGGATGGGGTTTCAATGATCCCAACCAGAATCTTGCGGATGCATTTGAACCCGGTGATCCGCGCAGGGCGGCCACTATTATTTTCAGGGGGACAACCACTCCATCAGGTGATGCTATTCCAGCTACTGTCACGAACCCAAGGTACAATATGAAATCGTATGTTCCGTTCGGTCAGTACGTGACAGGTTACAATGAAGGATGCCAGCAGAATGTAAGGGTCATCCGGTATGCGGATGTTTTATTGATGAATGCGGAGGCAAACAATGAACTGGGCAATACGACCCAGGCTCTGGCCTCACTCGAAATGGTAAGGGCACGTGCAAGGGCCGGAAACAGCGCTATCCTGCCACAGGTAACCACTACCGATAAGACTGCTTTACGCACCGCCATCTGGAATGAAAGGAGAGCCGAGCTTGCCATGGAGTTCGACAGATATTTCGATGTCATCCGCCAGGGAAGGGCCGCAGCCCTGTTTGGTCCAAGGGGATGGATTGCCAATAAAAATGAAGTATGGCCTGTTCCGCAAGGGGAGATCGATTTAAGTGTAGGAGTTTTGACACAAAACCCGGGGTATTGATTGTTCAACTTTAAATGATAATCCTATGAAAAATACATATTTTAAAGTGATGTTGTCTGTATTCGTTACCGGATGCATCCTGACATCGTGCTACAAGGAGTTTAATCCCAAAAGCTATGCACCGCCATTTACAATTAGCGGGTTTTCCTCTGTAAAACAGATTAAACCAGCCAATCTCGTTGGTTATTGGGCTTTTGAAGGAAGTTATATTGACAGTGTTTCAAAAACAGTTGGGACCGGAGTAGGAACAACCTTTGTCAATGGATTTAAAGGGAAAGCCATGCAGGGAGCGCTTAATTCATACGTTATCAGTGATGTGACGGATGCTGTTGCAAATCTGCATAGTTTCACTGTATCCTATTGGATCAATACTCCGTTAAACTCCGCAGGAATTGTTGGGACAGTTAATATTTCACGTACGGATGATTTTTGGGGTAATCTTGATATGTTTTATGAAAATGGAGGTACAGCCACCAGTTCTGTATTCAAGACCCATATTAACAGCAATGGAGTTGGTTCCTGGGCCGTAATGACAATAAATAATCCATGGAATACCTGGATGAATGTTACTGTTACGTATGACCAAACAACATCCAATACGATCACCTATATCAATGGTTCTTCAATTGGCACCTACAATCAACCTAATCTTGGATCACTTACATTTCAGAATCCAACAAAACTTATATTTGGAACCACTCAATTTCAAACCATTCCAAGTTTAGGAACAGCCGGTGGTCCTCAGTCCTGGGCAAGTTTTCTGACCGGGATTATGGACGAAGTGAGGATTTATAATGCTGTTTTAACACCTACAGAAATAAATGCATTGGTTATATTGCAGGGAAAAGGCAAATAACACTTTTTGGTAAGGAAAGCGGATTGTGAAAGCCATCTTCTTTCCTTACCTTTAACTCTTAACTAACAGGAAAAAGTAATTAGTCATTGGGGAAAAAATAGCAACTTTCCGATTAACTAATCCTGCCCGATGCTGGCAGGGACTGTTTCCTCTAAAATGGAATTGCAGGATGTTCAAAGTACTGAAGTATTCAATTCTGTTGTTTGCAATTATTAGTTGCAGAAAAAACAGTACACCTATTCCTATTCCAATTCCAACTGCTTCTTTCAGCTTTAATTCCTTAAAGGTAAACGGTTCGTTTTCAGGATTCAATTACAGGGGAATCAATAATCTGCCTGCTATTAAAGTGAATTTTAGCGCTGCTGTTAATCCATTGTCAGTTGCTGGTTCTGTTGCACTAACGGATCAGAATTCCAAACCTGTTCCTCTTAGTTTTGCGTATGAGAAACAGGATAGTACTATTGTCATCCAGCCGTCATCTCCATTGGGTTATCTTACAAAGTATGCCCTTAACATCTCCACTACATTGAAATCAAGGACAGGAGGTCCGTTGCTTTCTTCAGTAACTGTTAACTTTTTAACTGCAATTGATTCTACCAATAAGTTCCCTGTTATTTCCAAAGATTCATTGCTTACGCTTATTCAAAGACAAACATTCAGATATTTTTGGGAATTCGGACATCCGGTTTCAGGAATGGCCCGTGAGCGAAATTCATCAGGTGAAGTGGTTACCACAGGAGGTTCCGGTTTTGGGATAATGGCCATCCCTGTAGCCATAGAACGTAAATTCATTGCCCGTAGTGACGGATTGGCAAGAGTACAAAAAATTGTTGATTTTTTGACTAACAAAGCCGGACACTATCATGGCGCTTTCTCACATTGGATGAATGGGACTACCGGGTTAGTGGTACCGTTTGGGGTAAATGACAACGGTGCCGACATCGTGGAGACTTCTTATATGATGATGGGATTGCTTACTGCCCGACAGTATTTCAATGATCCCAACACTGCAGAAACTAAATTACGTACCGATATTAATTCTCTTTGGGATGGCGTTGAATGGGACTGGTTCCGTAAAAATGGGGGTAATGTACTATACTGGAACTGGAGTCCTGATGCCGGGTTTGCAGTGAATGTGCCTGTACAGGGCTGGAATGAATGCCTGATCACTTATGCGATGGCAGCATCTTCAAATACACATTCCATTCCTAAAATTGTTTACGATAATGGCTTTGCCAGAAACGGTGCAATCAGGAATAATAACAGTTACTTTGGATATTTGCTGCCACTTGGGGAACCATATGGCGGACCGTTGTTTTTTGAGCAATATTCATTTCTTGGAATTAATCCATTTGGATTATCAGATACTTATGCAAATTATCAGATTCAAGCCATAGATCATTCAAAGATCAATTATCAATATTGTGTGACTAACCCGAAGAACTATTTTGGATATAGTAAAATGTGCTGGGGACTCACTGCCAGTGATATTCAGGGCGGATACACGGCCAGCTCACCTACCAATGATCAGGGGTTTATCGCCCCAACAGCTGCAATCAGTTCGATGCCTTATACTCCGGAGGAATCTCTTCAGGCCTTGAACTTTTTCTATTATAAGCTTGGCGATAAAATATGGAATCAATATGGTTTTGTCGATTCGTTTAATTTAGACCTGATCTGGTTTGCAGATTCATCGCTTGCTATTGACCAGGGACCACAGATCGGCATGATTGAAAACTACCGTACCGGATTGCTATGGAAACTATTCATGTCTTGTCCTGAAGTTCAGGCAGGCTTAACCAAACTAGGATTTTCTTATTCTCTCCAATGAAAACACCATTTAGATTACTCATCATTCTACTCCTATTCACAACCAGTTTGATGTCCACTGCCGGGAAGCAGACAAAATCATTAAAAAGCGGTGATAAGCTCCATAAACTATCAGACGATTCACTGCTTACACTCATTCAGTACCATACTTTTCAGTATTTTCAGGACGGTGCAGAACCTGTTTCAGGAATGGCATGCGAACGAATACATACTGACGGCGATTATCCTGAAAACGATAAAACAGTGGTGACTACCGGCGGTTCAGGATTTGGGGTGATGGCTATCCTGGTGGGCATAGAGCGTGGCTTCATTTCCCGCGGGGAAGGAATAAAACATCTGGACAAGATCGCAGGGTTTCTTGAAAGAGCAGATCGTTTTCACGGGGCCTGGCCCCATTGGATGTTTGGCGAAACCGGGAAGGTCAAACCTTTTGGAAAGAAAGATGACGGAGGCGACATCGTTGAAACAGCTTACATGGTTCAGGGATTGATTTGTGCTAAAAACTACCTGAAACAGGATGTTCCTGTAGAAAAAGCGCTCGCTGACAAACTGGCCAAACTGTGTAACGGGGTGGAATGGAGCTGGTACCAAAATGGAAAACCGGCTTTTTACTGGCACTGGTCACCCACGCATAACTGGGAAATGAACTTTGCCATCGAAGGTTATAACGAATGTCTCATCGCTTATGTATTGGGTGCAAGTTCGCCAACTTACCCTCTTTCGCTTGATGCCTATCATCAGTGTTGGGCCCGAAATGGCGATATTAATGGAGAAACAACCAAATATGGCTATATCCTGAAGTTAAAACACAATGGAGCTGAGGAATATGGAGGGCCTCTGTTTTGGGCTCACTATTCGTATCTGGGCCTCGACCCTCGTAATCTGAAAGATGAGTATGCTACCTATTGGGACGAGAATCGTAATCAAGTCCTGATCGATTATGAGTATTGCGTCGAAAATCCAAAGAAATTCATAGGCTACGGTCCCGATTGCTGGGGGCTGACAGCAAGCTATTCGGTAAACGGCTACAGTGCTCATATGCCCTCGAATGACCTGGGGGTGATTTCACCCACTGCCGCACTCTCGTCTTTCCCTTATACTCCTAAAGAAAGTATGAAGGCAGCCCGCTATTTCTATACTAAACTGGGTGACAAACTTTGGGGGCCATATGGTTTCTATGATGCATTCAGTGAAACAGAGAACTGGTTCCCAAAGCGCTACCTGGCCATTGACCAGGGACCCATTGTTGTGATGATCGAAAACTATCGTTCACAGCTACTTTGGAAACTGTTCATGAAAGATGAGGACATTCAGAACGGCTTAACTAAACTTGGGTTTACCTATTAGCACCTTTTTCATTTTTATTAAGCATGAGCCGAAATAGGGTTAAAATGGGTTAAATGATACAATTATTAATATTATTTTCGGAAAATATCTAATTTTAAAGGAAAATAAATATCAGCTTATTCTCGCTTCCATTGGAGGGGTCTGAAGACGCTATAAAATTGACAAATGATGAGAACACCAACTAAACTATTAATTCTGCTGGCATTGCTGTTATCACAAATAGCTTCTTTTGCACAGATGAACTCAACCAACGAAGCTCAAAAGATGAAGCTGTTCATCGATGGCCTGATGGGCAAGATGACCCTTGAAGAGAAACTTGGTCAATTAAACCTGCCGGCTTCAGGTGATATAATCACCGGCGCAGGGAGTAATAATAATATTGCACAGAAAATCAAAGATGGCCAGGTTGGAGGGCTCTTCAACATTAAGACTGCCCAAAAGATTCATGACGTTCAGAAAATTGCTGTGGAGCAAAGTCGACTGAAGATTCCGCTTTTATTTGGCATGGATGTGATTCATGGCTACCAGACAGAATTCCCTATTCCTCTGGGGATGTCGTGCTGCTGGGATATGAACCTGGTGGAGAAAAGCGCCCGTATCGCTGCCCAGGAAGCCAGTGCAGACGGTATTTGCTGGACCTTCTCGCCGATGGTCGATATTGCACGTGATCCCCGATGGGGAAGAATATCCGAAGGTTCTGGTGAAGATCCTTATCTTGGTTCACAAATTGCCAGGGCGATGGTAAAAGGATACCAGGGGGACGACCTAAAGAAAAACAATACGATCATGGCCTGTGTGAAGCATTTTGCGCTCTATGGAGCTGCAGAAGCGGGCCGGGACTACAACACCACCGACATGAGCCGGATTCGCATGTATAACGAGTATTTGCCCCCTTATAAGGCCGCTTTAGATGCAGGTGCCGGTAGTGCCATGTCTTCATTCAATGAAGTTGACGGAATTCCCGCTTCTGCCAATAAATGGCTCATGACCGATCTTTTAAGGAATGAATGGGGATTCAAGGGATTTGTAGTGACTGATTATACAGCAATCCTTGAAATGATTGATCACGGCCTGGGTAATCTGAAGGAAGTATCAGCCCTGGCTCTAAAAGCAGGAATAGATATGGATATGGTTGCTGATGGACTCCCGGGAACTTTGAAACAATCACTGACAGAGGGAAAGGTGACTCAACAGGAAATCGACCAGGCCTGCCGATTGATTCTAGAGGCTAAATATAAACTTGGTCTCTTTGACGATCCATACCGGTATTGCGATGTTAACCGTGCAAAAACTGAAGTCTTTACTCCTAAAAACAGGCAGGTGGCACGTGAGATTGCTGCCCAAACCTTTGTCTTGCTAAAGAACGACAACCAGACTCTTCCAATCCGGGGAACAGGAACAATTGCACTGATTGGTCCACTGGCTGATAACAGGGAAAACATGCCTGGAACCTGGAGTGTAGCGGCTGACTTTGCCAAATCGGTATCCTTACGCGATGGGCTGAAGAAAGCAGTTGGTGCTCAGGCGACAATTCTTTATGCCAAAGGTGCCAATTTTGTGAGTGATCCTCAATTGGATGCACGAATCAGTGTATTTGGAAAATCTACTCAATGGGATAAACGTACTCCGGCAGAGATGATTGCTGAGGCAGTTGCCCTAGCCGGTAAATCGGATGTAATTATAGCTGCTGTAGGAGAATCCTCCGAAATGAGTGGTGAATGCTCAAGCCGGTCGGACATCAACCTTCCGGAGAATCAGAAAGACCTGTTAAAAGCCTTACTGGCAACAGGAAAACCGGTCGTGATGGTTCTGTTTACAGGACGTCCTCTGACAATCAGCTGGGAAAAGGCCAATGTTCCTGCTATCCTCAATGTTTGGTTTGCAGGTACGGAAGCCGGAGATGCCATTGCCGATGTATTGCTTGGCAAGGTCAATCCATCAGGAAAACTTAGCGCAACATTTCCCCAGAACGTTGGACAGATTCCGCTGTATTACAACCACAAAAATACCGGACGACCATTGGCTGATGGGAAATGGTTCCAGAAATTCCGTTCCAATTACCTCGATGTTTCCAACGATCCATTGTTTCCTTTCGGGTTTGGACTGAGCTATACTACCTTTGACTATAGGAATCTGAAATTATCTGCCCCGAGTCTGACTGTCGACAGCAAGATTGCAGTTTCGGTAGAGGTGACCAACACGGGAAATTATGATGGTGCCGAGGTGGTGCAACTGTATCTTCGTGATATGGTAGGCAGTGTGACCCGTCCCGTAAAGGAACTGAAAGGCTTTCAGAAGATCTTTCTGAAGAAAGGAGAAACCCGCACCGTTGAGTTTACTCTCTCTGAAAAAGATTTACGTTTCTATAATGGTGACCTGAAACTGGTAAGCGAACCCGGCGATTTCAAAGTGTTTATTGGAACCAACTCTGCCAATACACTCGAAGCAGGATTTACATTGAAATAAAATCAGGAATGAGGAAAGAGGAATAAGGAAATGAAAAAACCAATTCGCTGCTCCTTTTACTTATTCCTCTTTCCTCTTTTCTTTAATAAATTTATCTGCCATGAAATTCATTCTTCTCCTTCTCATCTCACTTTTCCTACTCTTCCCACAGACAAAGGCACAGGAACCTGAAGACAGTGTAGTTGTAGTAAAAGGTCAGGTGAGTGACTATTACATCACAATAAAGAAAAAGAAATACCGCACAGGTCAAATTACAGGACCTGATGGGAAAGTATTGGCAGGTGCCACAGTCATGTATCAATACAGTCCGATTCATGACAATACCAACGATAAAGGTATGTACCGCATCGTTGATTATGGAGATACATTAATGGTAGTCTATTACCCCGGAATGGAAATGACTACTTTGAATATAAAACGCCTGGGAAATAAGGTGAATGTAAGGCTGAATCCGGCGAAACCGAATGTATTAAAGACTGAGAAAGCAAGAGCCACCGATTGGTTCGACCCGAAGAATGATCACCCAAAGACCTTTTGCAACCCGACGAACATCAGTTACAACTTTGAGCCCTACAACAACAATGTCAAATCAGGAGGATCGTTCCGTTCGGCTGCTGACCCCATGTTGGTCAACTATAAGGGTGAGTATTTTCTGTTCGCCACCAATCAGGGAGGCTTTTATTGTTCAAAGGATCTGAGCAACTGGGATTTTGTGTACAGTAGCTTCCAGCGACTCCCTACTGACGATGACCAGTGCGCTCCGGCTGCCTTTGTGAGTGGCGATACATTGTACTATACCGGATCGACCTATCGGGGACTGCCGGTCTGGTACAGCACCGATCCCAAGAGCGGACGTTTCAAACGCAAAACAGAATCAGTTGCTCTACCCTTTTGGGATCCTGCCTTTTTCCTTGATGACGATCAGCACCTGTACATGTATTACGGGTCAAGCAACGAGTTCCCGTTAAAGGCTGTGGAGTTGAACCGCAGTGACTTTTACCCGAAAAGCAAGATTATTAATGTGACGATATTGAAACCTGACCTGCATGGCTGGGAACGTTTTGGCATGAACAACGATGACAGTACCACACTGGCACCTTTTACCGAAGGCAGCTTTATGAATAAACACAACGGGAAATACTATTTCCAGTATGGCGCTCCGGGAACTGAATTTAAAGTGTATGCCGATGGCGTTTATACTGCTGACCAACCACTAGGTCCTTTTACTTATCAGAAGCATAACCCGGTATCGTATAAACCTGGAGGGTTTATACAGGGAGCGGGACATGGAGGAACGTTTCAGGATAACTACGGAAATTACTGGCATGTGGCTACGTGTATGCTCTCGCTCAAGTACAAGTTCGAAAGGCGGATTGGCATTTACCCTGCCGGATTTGATGAAAATAAAACCATGTATGTCTCAACAGGATATGGCGATTACCCCTGCCTGACCCCTAATCAGGCAACAGACCACCGAAACGGAACTTTCTCTGGCTGGATGCTTCTTTCCTACCATAAACAGGTTACAGTCTCTTCTACCGATGGTAACCTGATTGCCGGTAATGCTTCAGATGAGAATATGCGCACTTACTGGGCCGCTAAGAGCGGCGAGCCGGGCGAATGGCTTCAGATGGATCTGGGCGAAGTGAAAGAAGTTTATGCCCTGCAGGTGAATTATTACGACCATAAGGCATTTCAAACTAACCGGGCCATGGATATCTACCACCAATACCGGATTATGCAGTCTGTTGACGGACAAAACTGGACCCTACTGGTTGATAAAAGCGATAATGACCGGGATGTTCCGCACGACTATGTAGAACTATTGAAACCCGTAAACACTCGTTATCTGCGCATCGAAAATATTCACATGCCAACAGGTTCTTTTGCCATCAGCGATTTCAGGGTATTTGGACTGGCTAAAGGTGCCCTTCCTGAAGAAGTACGTAACTTTAAAGTTGAACGCTCAACTGCCGATGCACGCAATGCAAAAATCAGCTGGAGTCCTTCTGTAAGGGCTTATGGCTATAATATCTGGTATGGTGTTTCTCCCGGGAAACGCTATAACTGCATTACCGTAAACGGCGAAACCGGCTATAATTTCCGGGGATTAGACAAAGGAACTACATACTATTTCTCGATTGAAGCCCTTGGAGAAACCGGAAGGTCGGTGATGGGGAAAGAGATGGAGGTGAAGTAATTTTTTGAATATACTTTGCCGTTCACTTCAGTGAACGGCAAAGTATAGTACCCTAAATAAGTGAAATAGTAATTCGAAGAACTACTATCCTATGCAGTTTGCCTGCCGGCAACAGGCGGGCTTCAGCAGACGGATATGAAAACAAGATAGATTTAGGGTATGATAAATATTAGCTTTGATACACACAGTCATATATAAGTTCACTCAATTTGTAACTGATAAATTGAACTCCCAGAAAGATAAACGCCAGAAACATTATTATTCCAAAGCTTACTGATATAACCGGTTCGATATTTAAATATAGGCTTGAAGTTATTCCGGCAACAATAGATGAACAGATAGCTAGAACGTATAAGGAATCGAGTTTGACGGCCCATCTGATATTGAGTGTTTTCCCTTCTTTGTCAATGACGATCTTGCCCTCCTTATAAATTCGAAATAATAAATAACTCTTACTTGAATAACCGAAACCTGTAGCACTACCAATACCTATCTCTTTAAATGTAATCACATTTCCAGCTAAGATGGTTCTCAACATTAGTGCATTTAATTGAGACTCCATCTTTGTCTGGATAGTCTTTATTTCATTTATTTTTCTCGCATCAATGGTCAATGTCCTCTCCAATTCAAGAAACTTCATGAGGTTTTTTTGTGAGTATATAAGCAACTAAAGATAGTAATTACTGAAGAAAGATACTGAAGTAAATTTTACTTCCTGGCTTTAATTTTAGTGAATGGAATGAGCATAGGTACTTCCTTTTGATAGTTGATGTAACTTTCACCAAACTCTAAAACAAGTTTTTTCTCTTCAAGCCTTGTTCCCACCAGTATGTAAATGGTCAACACCGAGCTCACAACAATATCTGTTAAGCTGCGTGTTTGACTCCATAAATAAATGATTAATGCCAGATACATCGGATGCCTGATTATTCCCAACAATCCGCTTCGTTTAAAATCTTCTGGATGGGATATTTTCTTTGGCTTGCCGAAGCTTAGAATTTGTCGGATTCCGAAAAATGACAACACATCATAGTCGAAGAAAAAAGCCCGGAAGAACAGGATCATTGAACCAAAGCTGAGTATGTACCTCAAAATTTCCAAAGCTATTCCATCGTTCACGATGGCCTTATTACCGGTTAATTGCAAGGTGTAATTGATTAGTGGAATGAGTAAAATCAAGGAAAGCAAAACATAAAACAACCGGTAGAAGGCAAAGTATTTTTTTAGTATGCGTTGCATCAGATTTGTAAAACGGATACTAATCAGGTAGCTATGAAGTGTACAATAGGCTGTCCACAAAAGGGCAATGAGTAAATATTTCATTTGAAATTTCTCTATGCAATTCGTATAGCCGATAATTTGCTAACATTAAAGTTAGTTTATTTCTTTCATTTATTCAAATGTCGTATAAATGCCGTATAAAATGTCCTCTTATTGTTTGATGCGACAAGATTATACTGTTACTTTTGATTAAACTTATCTAAAAACCATGAAACAGCCGGAACTGGGTAAAAAGATCAACGAAATTCGAATCCAAAAGGGGATAACACAAAAGGAATTAGCTGATGCCTGTATGGTGGATATCAGAACGATCCAAAGAATCGAATCAGGTGAAGTTGTTCCAAGAATGTCTTCCTTAAAACTTATTTCAGACATATTGGAAGTAGAATTATGTTCTTATAATGAAGTCGTACAGAGCCCCGGAAAAGCATTTATCAGCAAAATTTTACTCGTTACTCTAATTACCGGAGTGATTGAACTTATTAATTGGTTTCTCTTTGCCGCTATTGTTGTCCCCATAAATAATATGTACTCGTTAATTTCACTGATCTTTATAATTATCTATATCTCTGGTGGTGTTTTGTACAATTATGGATTTTATGAACTTGGTAAATATCAAGAAAATAAAATTATACAATTTACATCATTGGTAAGTATGATAACGATACCATCTTTTTATATCACTTTCTTTATCGATCAATCAAACCATTTATTATTCTTGAATAGAATATGTTTAATTATTTCAATAATAAATGGGATTATCTTTGGAATTGGTTTATTAAGATCCAAAAGTCAATTCGTTATATTGTATCGAATTTCAGGTATACTACATATTCTTATCTGCCCATTCTTCCTAATACATATTCAATCAATTAAGATCATAGTAAGTTGGCTTGCAATACCCTCAATAATAAGCTTACTTGTCATTGTTTTCTATGAATATAAAAATTCAACGGATTCAAATCATCTTCTATTGGCTGATTGATGGTTTCTTAATCAATAATCTGTTTCAATAAGATCATTGCAGATGATTTGATTGATTCGGCTTTTTAGATGATTTTTCCTTCCATTCATTGAAGTGAACGGACGGAAAAATATTCATCTATTTCATCCCCGGAGTAATAATCCTGTAATTTCCGCTCAGGTGCATTACGCTGAACAGGTAGAGCAGTCCATCGAAATAAGGATCAAAATATCCATCCTGATAGGGTTCCAGTTTGGCATTCCATACTGCATCAACAAATTTCCAGCTCTTGGCCTGGGTACCCATGATCGAAGCAGCCCCTGAGGTAGCTACCAGTCCCAAGGAATGACGCAGTTTTTGGAACCCTCCTGCCTGAAGAATCTCTTTTTGCTCAGGTAAAGACCCATCCAGCATAAACTGGTCCTCGAACGTATCTATACCCCTGCAGAACAGAAAATTCTGTATCCTTTTGCCGTAATCCTTCTGCCACTTGGTGTCTTTGGCATACCACGAATAATCCATGGCAATATTCATGGGTACCCGCCACGAATCATACCGGAATGCTGGTTTCATTTGCCAGAAATTCCTTGGCGCTCCGCTGAACTCTGCATAATCGGAGTTCAATGCTGTAGCACGGTCGCAGGCACGGTGAAGATAAACCCGAGAGGTATCGGCACAATCCCTGTAAAACTGTTCATGGCCATCTTTGGCATATTCGGCCCAAACCTCAAAAAAGGCTGGCAGGTGATAGGATGGATCCGTCCAGTTGTAACCTCCCATGTCAGGGACAAAGGTGATCTGTTTATGTTCTTTATTGATCACATGGGTGATACCTTCCGTCCCGTTCTTGCTCCACATGGCATCCAGAATCTTTCTGGCTTCTTTGTAATAATTAATCCCGGTGTTGTTTCCCCAACGGTTGGAGGCAAAAAGAAGATCGGTAACAAAATACAATTCCCCGTCTGAGGCTGAGCCTGGAGAATTTTGTTTGAATGTTTTATTGTTGACACTCCAGGCAAAATAAGCATCCCTTGCCCCTCCGTGGTGTTGCATGTATTTGGCGGACCACCGCCACAAACGGTCAAAGACATCCTTTTTATTCAGCTGTACAGCTACCATTAATCCGTAGGAAAGTCCTTCTGTACGGCAATCATGGTTTTTCACGTCCGAAACATAGCCCATCGAATCTCCTACCTCGGAATATACCTTGTTGGGTCCTTCAAACACATCGTAATAAGCCTTGGCCAGCTTAGCATCAATGTCGGCTTGTTTGTATCCGGCTTCCAGAAAAACGTTTCTGTACTTGCCTGTTTCATGGGCACCCTTTTCCCAAGGGATCATCTTTCCACGGGGATCTTTTATATCTTTAGTACAATCAGCAGCGGATGTTGTCCCTTGTCCCAGACACAATGAGCTGAGAGCAAAGGCGAATAGGGCGAAACAGAGTATCTTCTTCATGGCGGTTAAGTTTAGCGCTAAAAGTAAAACAAATTCTGATAAAAACGATACTTCCTATGGGATTCCATCCTTCGAAATGCCCCACAACCTGACAGGCAAATGACAAATGAGAAATATCCTAATCTCAACCTTATTATTTAACCCTCTTATACAAAGGTAGTTCAACCAGTCGTGAAATAGTTTCTGCGGCCAGGTCCCCTTCCGGGCTGAACGCCCAAACAAAGGCAGCCTTGAGAGGGTGATCTTTTTGTATGTGTTCGATGGCATCTAAAGCAAGCTTCTTGGTTATTCCTTTCCTTCGGTACTCATCAAGTACCAGGGCCGAGCAAAGGTAAATGGTTTCATAGCTGACATTGAGCGGCGTCAGTTCAAACAGTTCTTTTTCCGTAATCTGCTCTTCAATAAACTTGTGCATAAGTTCAAGGGTGGTGGGTATGAGCAAAACCCAGGCCACAGGTCCGTTTCCATCATCGTAAGCCGAAATGGTGGACGGATGGATTTGTTGTAACCGTTCCCTGACCTCCTGGTTGACATCCAGTTGACTGGGATCACTCTTAACGGCAAAAACCTGGTCTGCCAGTTGTATCAATCGTTCGAAATTACTTAAAGCCATGTGCGAAGATAGTTATTTCGCTCGCATTTTATTTCCCTTTGCATCATGTGATACCTCTGCCAGACCAAGGGTTTCCATAAGCGGGGGAACATACATACCAAAACGTCCGCGAAGTCCTTTTTTAAGACCGTACCAACCGCCAACAGGATTATTTTCAGAACGTCCCCATGCTTCTACCGTTCCTTCTTTTGCAGGTTTCTGTTCATCCGCACTGCCAAGTTCCATCCAGTCGCCGTGGTTTTTGAGCATCATCTGAAGATCATTCAAACAGCGGTAGTCATAATGTAAAATTGTCTTGCCAACTACACAAACAATGATCTTTCTCCCATCCTTTTCGTCCAGATACATTTCGTAGTCTGACGTTAAGGGTGGTGTTTTTAGTTTCCAGGGATTGCCCTTAGTGCCTTGAGTGGTGTCCATCAGAAAATCCGTTTTGGTGAATGATTAATAACGTTCACCGAATCTGAATGTTTAATTCAGAACATAGAAGTTATTGTTTATCCACTTTCCCCGGAATCTTTGTTGGCGAAACCTGTTTCAATAGTTGTTCATGATATCATTTACAGTTAGCCATTTACCCCTGGTCAGTCGCCATTCGGTCATACCTTTTTGCCTGTAAGTAACTCCGGCTAACTCATACGTATTCTCAGATTTCTGTACCGCTATTGAATCGGCTACACTCACCGAGATCGTATGAAAATCAATCATTTTGTATCCGCCGTCAACGGCAGATTGTAGCATTTGCCTGATTTCTGCTTTCCCCTGTAATAACGGAAAAACGTGTGCATCGCTCCGGTACAAAGTCAGAACCGAATCGACCTTTCCTTCATTCATCCATCTGTTGCCCTTATTCTGGGCGATCTCAATGGCCTTGACAGCCTTTTCAGCCTTTTGTGCTATGCTGTCGGTACTCATTAAAAATACTCCTGCAATTATCAAAGAAAGTGTAATTGCCAGAATTGTAATCTTTTTCATTGCGTTTGTTTTAAAGTTAAACAATTGAAATACATATCTGTAAAACTGCCCGGGCCAATTGGAGAATACCAATCCGGTTCTGCTGAATGCTTCCGGCTGGTGTTCCACAACTTCATGAATGTCAACATCCAAAGCGGAAAGAATCAGCCTGATGGTATAACTCCTGGGTGTCACTTCTCCGGATTCAATCCGCTGAAGGGTTCTGACACTTAAATTACACTTCTCAACAAGTTCCTCCTGCGTCAAGCCTTTGGCTTTTCGAAGTTCAGCAATCTTTTTGCCTAATTCCGGTTGGGTCATCATTCAATGAAATTTAGAGCAAGATTATGTATTAACTATAAAACAATCCACGAATTCTGTAGTATTTGTCCCGACATTGTCCTGACATTTACCTGACATCGATCAAACGATCTGATTGAAGGTCATTTTTATCACTTTGCCCCTGAAAATTCATATTCAACATTTATTTCATAAATGTAAATACAAAAGCGCTATGATACAAGATAATGGTGAATTTTACGTCCTGATGGTATGTTTTGCGTAGTGTTGGATTACCTTGCAATATGTCTTGAACAGGATTACTCGATTTATTGATTTACACGATCATTTAATCCCGTTCATCCTGTAATCATTTAATCGTATTCGGACATTATTTAAGCAATTTTATGCACATGATTCCGGCTTTACGGATAAACAGTTATAAATAAAAAATAAGTCACCAGACATCCTGAATGATCAGAATGTTCAGGTGACTTATTTTTTCGTTTAAGTAGCAAATACTACCTTATTTTTCACGTTTTAATATTAACTCAGAATCTCCCATTGGAGATCCGACAACCTTCATGCTAATGGTGTCATCATCCTTTAAGGTGCAGTTGTGCTTGATTGTCATATCGTTAAATGACACATCGAAAGAAAATGTCTTGCCCTCAATTTTGGTATTTGAAATAGGCGTATCACCATTGGGCGTCTTTACTACTCCGGTAAGTTTATCACCATCCATTTTAAATGAAAAGGTAATTGTCATACCATCGCCGCCATCGGGTCCTTTCATGTTTGCAACCCAGTTCCCTTCAATTCCTGCGGCAAAACCAAAGGATGCAATCAACAATAATACAAATACAGATAGAATTTTTTTCATCACATTACTTTTAGAAGAGTTAATACTTAAATTGTTTTAAAAATGAAAGATGCTATTCATTATCGTGCAAATCAAATTATATAGACCGATAATGAGTTTTTAACGACAAACTGCTGATTTGTGCCTGATCCTGCTGTTGCAGTCATGCATATCCGGAGTAGCTGGTTACAATAGATTTTTCAAATCCTGCATTCCAACAATTGCCATTATCTCAATCACATGATCGTTAATTCTGTAATATATAGTGTTAGAACCACAAGGACATCTTCTATAACCTTCTTTTATATAATCCACTGATTCAAATGAGTATGGTCTTTGAGCAATAATTTCAAAATAATCAAATAATGAATCAAAGTATTTGTCTGCTTGTACAATTCCAAACTTCTCGACTCCAAAATGATGAATTCGAATCAAGTCCTCTTTGGCTGCATTACTTAGTCTATATTCAGCCATTAAGTAAAGACTTTGACTGTTTTAAAATTTGCTCTTTGGTATCAATGGTAAATCCACTTCTTTCGGAATTTTCTAATTTTGCCCTGATCCAGTCAATATGAGCATGCTGTTTTCGAGCCTGTCTAATCAAATCATTGACAAGTTCACTTTTGCTGGAATATTCCTCGTTGTCAATTTGAGCTTTTAACCATTCATCATTTGGTTTCGAGAAAGATATACTTTGTCTTGGCATAGTTTTTATTTTTGATGTAAATTTACACCAAATCTGAATCATTTGCAAGTTTTTAAGTATTGTTGGCAACACCCAACTATCCTCATAGTTGTATATATTTCGGCATTAGTCTGATTAGGTTAGACATATTGATTTCCATAACAGTAAAGGGAGAAATTAAATGTTATGCCTGAACAGTGTTAGAGTATTATAAATCCATTGTGAAATGGGGGTATGTTAATCATTAGCATCTGCAGACAATCCTAAGTCTTTTAATATTGGCTTAATTGATACTTCATTTAGCTCAACATTCTCCAATATAGACCTGACTTTTTGGATATCTTTTACTTTTACAGCTTTATCAAATGCATCCATTAGTCCACTAACATAAAGTCGCTCATTAACTGTCATTCCTTGATATTTCATAATACTAAAATTTTGGATGTGTGCATGAAGCTCTTGTTATATTAACTCCATTGGGATTAATAATGCATTCTTTTAAACTATCGCTATAGGTTATTAAAAATGTTTCTCAAACGTAAATCTTGTATCTTTTTGTTTGTACATTTGCGTTGTAGTCCCGGTTGTCACTGACGAAAGTCATACAATCGGGTTTCGTTTTTTATGACTCTTCATTTTACTAACGCAAATTCGTCTTTACATTATCGGCAACGTCTTTACGTTGTATTCAATGCTACTCCGAAATTAAGCTAATCAAATAAGATAACCTACATGTTAAGCAGATATTTTATTTGAAAAGAGGCAAATGTTATATGTTAGGGCTTGTCTGCATTGGATGATTACAAATCCTTTGTCAAATGGTACAGATTCCAAATCTGCACCAGCAGTTGAGCATATCCTGCGTAGCTGATTACACCTTGGGAACCTGATTTATAGATACCACTTATAAACAACAAATAAAATCACTATCAAGGCAATGATTAATATTGAAAATCTAATCTTTTTGTTGTTAATTAATGTGCCTAACATTCCTATCCCTGTACTTGGAAGTAATATTTTTTTATCCAAAGAATAATTTAACGCAAAAGGCATAACTATCAATACAATCGCTATGATTATAATAAACCAATCCAGATCCTTATTTTTCATCTATTATTATTTATTGCTTTTTAGTAATTACTAAACACCTAATTTCCAACAGATTTAGATTCATCATGTCAAAGTTTCTGTTGCTGATTCTCCTGTCTATACTGACAATTTGTTTCTGATTCCCATCACAATCAAGGTACGGAATTATATCTTTCACCAGGAAAGTTTAATAGAATTACAAATACTTTGCTAAATGGTATTTCAAACAATATTCATTTAAACTCATATGTATAACGGGAAAATGAATCTACTTACCGATATCAGGTTAATCATCAGATGTGCTATAAGTGTTATTATAAGATTTCTTTTCTTTTGATAAGCAAATGAATAAAGTAACGCCATTGGAAGAAATTCAATTAAATTGGATTTTGCAAATAAATGATAAACTGTCCAAAAGAATCCATTTAATAACCAAGTGAATCTTCCCATATATAAAAATTGCCTTTCAAATAAATATGCACGAAAAAATAATTCCTCTGAAACAACAAGAATAATGGTCGATGATATCATTAAAAATGTAACTAATATCCGCAACCTTTTAGCATCATTAATATATGGCGTTATCAATGGCTTTTGGAGATTTGTAGCTAGAAAATCAAACAAGTGATATCTCTGGGCGATACTCAAAAGGTAAACAGAAATGAATGATCCAATAAATATTACCACAATTAATAAATAGTCATTAAACTGATTTAAGGGTTTAATAACTTTCCCAATTGAATATTTTGAAGCAATTCCGAATTTACAAACCCAAAATATCATAGAAAGATTAACAATTATAAAATAGATGGTAGTTATAACAAAACAATTAAGACGATCATTAATCAATATAGGCATAACATATAGCCCAATGAAATTCAAGACCAACAGGATAACTATATGCAAAACATTATATCTCAAAAGAAAATTCATTTTTAAGACAATTTAAATTGAAACATTATAAATATAAATCAATCTTCCCCCTGTTATGATGATATGAAATCTGACCTTTTAACTTCGGATCAGCCATCAGGCCTGATGCTTATACAGGAAAAACCTGCTGACAGTTTCTTTCGTTTTCACCCCACAGTAAAGGTAATAATTATATATTATGATAGAACAGTATTTGGCGATTAAAAATCCCCCCTCCCGAACCTTTTCTTTCATGCAACTGTTTTCATATCGCTTAACATTTCCGTACTTTGTGGGACCATAAAAACGAAATACCGATGCTTGTTTCAGGAAATATCATAAAAATGCGGGCCGAACTGGCCGACCCTGTTCAGTACTTTCTTCCGCTGGGAGAAAACGAACTGCCCATGAACGATCAGATTGGTAAAAACATACAACTCACGTTTACCGGCCAGATCAACTGCATCTCGTGCGGCAAACGAACCAAGACCTCCTTCGGTCAGGGCTTTTGTTACAACTGCCTACAGACCGCTCCCGAGGCCAGCGAAACGGTCATGCGCCCCGAATTGTCGAAGGCCCACCTGGGGATCGCCCGAGATATGGACTGGGCCCGAGAGCACGACCTGATCGACCATTACGTTTACCTGGCCGTTTCGGGAGAACTGAAAGTGGGGGTCACGCGTCATCACCAGGTCCCTACCCGATGGATCGACCAGGGAGCCAGTCAGGCCATCATCCTGGCCCGTACTCCCAATCGACACATTTCAGGAGTGATTGAAGTGTACCTGAAGAATTTCTTTTCGGATAAAACCAACTGGAGGTCGATGCTTCAGAACAAAGATGTGATGGAATATAACCTTCCTGAAGAAAAGATAAATGCCTGCCAGTTGCTTCCTGCCGAATTGCAACAATACCTGCATCCCGACGACAAAATCTGGAAGATAAATTATCCGGTACTCTCCTATCCGGAGAAAAACACCAGCTTAACCTTCGATAAAGACCCCGTCATTTCAGGCACACTGAATGGAATCAAGGGGCAATACCTGATCTTTTCAGATGGGCGGGTTTTGAACCTAAGGAAACACAGCGGGTATTTTCTAAATGTCGAAGTAGAAGATTAAGTATTTTAAAGGGGAATATGAGTAAACAGATCATAAATTGATTTTTAAAACCCCCTGCTGGTGCAGATTTGCAAGCTACGCCAGTAGTTGAGCATATTCGGAAGCACAGGAGCTATCACTTTTCGGGCATATCCTGAAGAGCCGGGGTGTGCATGATCAAGTATTACCAACATTCTTTTTTATGATTCTATCTTCAGGCTTTTTTGATACAATATCTCAGGATCAAAATCTGCATCATTATCCCATTCGATCGAATCAAAGCTCTTTTTCACAGTCCTGAATAATCTCAAATCCCTTAACTCCTTAAATATTCCGCAATCCAGATAAGGTTTCATATCGAATTGCCTTATTTCTCCATTTTCAAAGGTCAAAAGCAAAAAGTAATTATCCTGTGGCTTTACATCTATAATTGTCAGGTACATATATAGTTATTTTAAAGGGTCTATTTGAAATGGCTTTTCTCCATTCTGACAAAGCGCCCAATCTGCCATTAATTCATCCCTGTGTATCTCAACCCATGCCTGAATTAAACGTAACTGCCGTGAAGGTACTTGCCCTTCAAGTATTTCACAGTCCTGAATCCTGATTGTAGTTTTATAATCCTGATAATAAGCATGAACATGAGGCGGATGATGCTCTTTGGGTGCATACTACATTCTTATTATTATTCCAAAAAACATTGAAATCGTTGGCATGACAATTTATTTTTCTCAAAGGTACAAAATCTTATCATTATAACTCAAGTGCTTACTGGATGGTTTTTTAGTTATAGGTATATCCTGTGAAGCTGATCAGCAACAAATTCTTATAAGTCTAATTTACTGACACTTAAACCTTAGTAACCCCCCAGATCCCTATGACTCCAGCCTTATTAACCCTATCCCATGGTTCGATCATATCATTCCATATTCATTTTGATAAGGGAAATAAGGTTGGAGTCAGGGGGTTCTTGATTAGCTACTTAGAGGTTGACAAGAAAACATAAGGTTTCCTGAAAGATATGCCAACAAACTCTCTCAAAGTAATCGTTGAACAGCTCCAAAATGATAAAATCCCTAAGGATGGAGTAAAATCATTCCTTCGACGCGTTTTTTTCGTTAATTTAGTCCCCGAAAATTACCTGCTTCGGCATATTACAGATCATTATGGAACAAATAGATTGGGGTTCATTAGGCTTCGGCTACATGAAGACGGATTATAACATCCGGTGTACCTACAAAGATGGGGCTTGGGGAGAATTGGAAGTCAGCGACAGTGAAATGGTGACTATGCACATGGCCGCTACCTGTATTCACTACGGACAGGAATCCTTCGAAGGATTGAAGGCATTTCGGGGTCAGGACAATAAGATCCGCATTTTCCGCATGGACGAGAATGCCAAACGCATGCAGGAATCCAGTATTGGAACCTTAATGGCTATCCTTCCGATCGAGAAATTTGAAGCAGCTGTTGTTAAAGCCGTACAATTGAATAAGCGTTTTGTACCTCCCTACGAATCGGGTGCAGCCCTCTATATTCGTCCTTTCCTGTTTGGAACGGGCGCCCAGGTGGGTGTCAACCCGGCAAACGAATACATGTTCATCCTGTTTGTGACCCCGGTAGGACCTTACTTTAAAGGCGGTTTCCAGACTACGCCATTTGTCATCATGCGCGAGTTCGACCGTTCAGCACCGCTGGGTATGGGCAAATACAAAGTAGGCGGCAATTACGCGGCCAGCCTCGTTGCCGGAGCCAAGGCTCATGAACTGGGTTATTCCAATGTATTCTATCTTGATGCCGTTGAAAAGAAATACATCGACGAATGTGGTGCAGCCAACTTCTTCGGAATAAAAGACAATACTTACATCACCCCAAAATCAAGTTCAATCCTGCCTTCGATCACCAACAAAAGCCTGATGGTTCTGGCCGAAGAAATGGGCATGAAGGTTGAACGCCGCCAGATCCCCGTAGAAGAGCTAGCAACTTTTGAAGAGGCAGGCGCCTGCGGAACTGCAGCTGTGATCAGTCCGATCTCACGCATCGACGATTACGATAAGAAAATCTCTTACGTTTTCTCGCAAGACGGCAAACCAGGAGCTATCAGCGAAAAGCTGTACAAGAAACTCCGGGCCATCCAATACGGCGATGAACCGGATACCCACAACTGGGTGACCATCGTAGAATAAAAAAACCAATCGCAATACATACAAAACCCTGTTCGGATCCTCCGGGCAGGGTTTTTATTTTTCGGAAGGTCAAACCGGAATAAGGAATAAGGAAAAAGAAAAGAGGAATCCAGTAATAATGTGTTCCGTCGGCTGAAGCCAGACGGCAAAGGATAGCTTTCAAATTAACAATCGGTCTCGTTTATAGAGGTGATATCATTTGCCGTCTGGCTTCAGCCGACGGGACGCTCAGGAAATAGGAAATAGTCATTAGTCATTCGAAAATTAGCTCTTTCCTATTTTCCCAATGACTAATGACTTTTTCCTATTTGTAAAGAAATAAGGATAACAATTTGATTCCCTGTCAAAAGGGAGGTAATCGGTCTTTAGCTTGAGTATAATTTTCGTATACGTAAAGTATAGGATAAGTGTAGCTTATTTATTCCTGAACACATAAGGTACACACAAGGTATACTCAATGTATACACAAGGTATACACAAGGTGACAATTTATCCCTACCCGTTTAAAGCCCAAAACACTCCTGAACCTTAACTGAAAGGCATTTTTGGGGGTCAAAGGATGGACCGTTGACCGAAACAGGGAAAGAGGTGTTTTCTCCCAAAGGATTTGTATTCAGAAAGCGAAGGGGCAAAAAGCTTTTACCGGATAATTTTTTCGGCTCTATGACAGAATGTGTGGGTAATTCACTCAGAAAATTAAAACATGCAAAACCCCTGTGCCGTTAAGCATATAATATTTATAGAAAACAATCAGGCCGACACCCTGCGTGCCTTTCGGTACGCGATATGAAAACAGGTACGAATTAATATTCTGAATGTTAATGTTTTGTTCCAAAAGGGACAATGGAACTGGATGTGAACAGAGATTTTCTATAAATATTTGGTTCCAAAAGGGACAAAATGGAATAGGTCATCTCTGAAATGCAATTGTAAATTCCTGCAAAACATCAATGGATGATTTTATAAATCGAACCAGCCCAGAATTTAGCCAGACTGGCAGCGCCTTTCTTATTGGGATGCAGGTAGAAGGTTCCTTGTTTGCCTTCCTCGGGAGTCAGTTCGGTGAGGTAATTCTGCCAGAAATAATCGAAGACCTTTTGATTGCCTGTATAGACCTGATCTTTATTCGTGTCTGAATAGCTTTCTGCCAGGGATTTCAGTTCGGGGAAATAGCTTTGCAGACGGGCCAGTCCTTCTTCAAGGTACATGGCACCGTTCTGAGTGTTGGGACTATACCAGATGGGTTGCTGCAACACGATTTTGCAATCGGGAAAAAGCGTGAGTAATTCGTCAACAATCGCTTTCATATTCCGGCGGTAATCCTCTTTCGAAACCGGTGCGCCTTTGGGGCCTTGCATGGCACTGTCGTTCGTACCCAGCTTGATGGAGAAAACAAGCAGGTGATCAGGATCCGTATGCAATTGACGGGTGGCCTGAACAACTTCAGCGAAAGTTGGTGATTCTGGCAGATAGTCGACGGTAGTATATCCGCTTCGACCCTGGTTGGAGAAAGAGACCGAATTGATTCCCTTCATCTTTCGTAAATCTTCTGAAGCAATGACTGGCGGGGCATCCTGTTTGGGATTTTCGAGATTGGCTCCATAGGTGATGCTATTCCCGATGAATACAATGTCAAGATCGATCTTCTTCCCGGTAGTATTATTTTTTGCAGTTCCTGATAATTGAAGCAGGAAAAAAATACTTAGGAGAAAGATGCCAAAATAATTGATTCGGTTCATATTCGTCAGAAGTTACATATTCGTTAAAATAAATTGCGAACATACGAAGATATAAAAAGGTTGGTTGTATGACGATCTGCATGAGGAAATAATTGCATTTCAGAGACACCCAACTGCACTTTGTCCCGTCAGGGACACAGTAGTTATAGAAATTATCAATTCAAGTCAATTTCCATTGTCCATTTATGGACAAAACATAAATTTTCGGTATATTAATTCTCATCTGATTTCATATCGCGTACCTAAAGGCACGCCGGGTATCGGACTGATTAGATTCTATAACTATTTTGTGCCTAAAGGCACTGAAGTTTTGCAGATATTGATTAAATCACTCTGGAAAATTGAATAAAGAAAAAGTAAAAATGTACCAAAACAAGTTTAGTATGACGGTTTAGATCAGGGGCTGCCGAAACAATTTCGGCATGACGCTTCGAATTTCAACTCCGCGCCACGGAGCTTCATGCCGAACTTGTTTCGGCACCTCCTCATCGAAGCTTCATTTTTTACAATAGGTGATTCATTACTCCTCAGAGCATATTTATTTCGAGATTTCAAGCATACGTAAAATGGGTACCCGGGCTTTTTGGATCACCTCATCCGAAAGTATAATTTCGGGAAGCTCATTCTTCAGACAGAGATACAATTTCTGAAGGTTGTTCAGCTTCATGTAGGAACAATCGTTGCAGCCACAGGTAGAATCGATGGAAGGAGCCGGAATAAAGATCTTATCGGGACAGGCTTTGGTCATCTGGTGCAGAATACCGCTTTCGGTAGCCACGATGAACTTTTTAGACGGGCTTTTTTCCACGTAATTCAATAAGGCCGTGGTTGAACCTATGTAATCAGCAATGAGCAATACAGGTTTTTCACATTCGGGATGGGCAATAAACTCGGCATCGGGATACTGATCCATCATGGCAATTATTTTTTCAAGCGAATATTTCTCATGAACCATACAGGCGCCATCCCAGAGAACCATATCACGACCCGTAAGGCTGTTGATGTAGTTGCCAAGGTTTTTATCCGGGGCAAAAATAAGCTTCTGTTCAGGAGGGAAACTGTTCACAATCTTCAGTGCATTGGCTGAAGTACAGACTACATCGGTCATTGTTTTCAGATCGGCGGTGCAGTTGATGTAGGATATGACCTTATGATCGGGGTATTGAGCCTTGAATTCAGCAAATTTATCGGCAGGAGCAGAATCGGCCAGGGAGCAGCCTGCCTTGAGGTCAGGGAGAATAACTTTTTTCGAAGGATTGATTATTTTAGCGGTTTCGGCCATAAAATGAACCCCTACAAACACGATGAGATCGGCTTCAGTTTTGGCAGCCTCCTGCGCCAGGCCAAGGCTGTCGCCCACAAAGTCAGCAATGTCCTGAAGGTCACTTTCGACATAGTAATGACTGAGAATGACTGCATTCTTTTCCTTCTTCATCCTGTTAATTTCTTCGACCAGCTTTACCTCGGGGCTCACCGGTACGTCAATAAATCCCCTGTCATCAAGCATTTGCCGGATATCAGTCTGTTCCATCACCTTCATTTTATGGTTTCCGATTAAATGAGCCTGCAAAAATATCAAATTTGAAATAAAAACAGTCCAGACAATGAATTGTTTGGTTAACCGACCCTTCCCGTTGGGTTAGAAGAGAAAGTTAATAGCATTTTTTACGAAAAATAAAATGATTCCCGCACTAATATTTTATATTTTATTAACATTTTATAACAACTATTCTTGTTCATAACTAGCTTTTCGAACCAAAGGAATTAATTGTACTTTTCGGGTGGGAAAGGGGTTGAGTATATTAAGAGAATATTTCAACATGCGTGGGGAATTTAATTGATTTGTTATAAAATGTTAATGTTATAATAAGGATAAGTTTAAATTAATCATAAATCAAATCACTTTCTTTGTTCGGAATTAAAATCTATTTTCTATGAAAAAAACGCTCAAAGCTTATTTATTGGTCATTGCTATGTTTGCATTGATTTTTTCAGGATAAATCCCAGAAGTCTTCCTCTGGAATGAATGGGAGAATTACACGAGCAAAAACAGACGCAATGCGCGGAGTCAAAGTGGTTGCCGCGTACCTAATTAAAGGGAATCCAATTGGTTCCGTTTTGAAATCTGAAGATCTTTTCAACTCTCAAGGAATGTGTACAAATCGCAATATTGGATTGGTAAATCAACATCTGTTCTTTGGAAGTGATACTCAACGAAACCTCTTGAAACAAGGGGGAGATGCTTGTAATAATAAAATGCATATTTTAAAAACAAACACATGATAAAATTAAAGAATATAATTTTACTGTCACTGGTTGTTCTATTATCTTTTGTAGTAAGAGCACAGGAAACAACCGCTGAAATCCAGGGAGTGGTTTCGAATAGTGAAGGTACATTGCCATTTGCTACAGTAATAGCAACTCATATCCCAACGGGGACAAAGTATGGAACAACAACCCGTGAAGATGGTCGTTACAATTTACCGAACTTAAAAATCGGTGGTCCTTATTCTGTTGAAGTAAGTTTTGTTGGTAATCAACCAGCACATCAGGATGGAATCATCTTGTATTTGGGACAAACCTACAAGGCTAATTTTAATTTGAAAGCATCAACCGACATCGGTGAAGTTGTTGTTACAGCTGTTAACGATAAGGCTTTCAGTAGTGCAAGAACGGGTTCAATGGAGTTAATTACGAGAACTCAGGTTGATCGTTTGCCAACCATTAACCGTTCAATCCAGGATTTTGTAAGGTTGGAACCTACCTCACAAGGATTGAATATAGGTGGCAGAAGTAACCAATACAATAACATGACAGTTGATGGCGCAAACTTTAACAATTCATTTGGACTATCGTCCATCTTGGGTGGACAAACAGGTGCACAACCAATTTCACTGGAAGCGATTGAACAAATTCAGGTTAACGTATCTCCATTTGATGTTAAACAAGGTGGATTTGCAGGAACAGGTGTTAACACTGTAACTAAAAGTGGAACAAATACCTTTAAAGGAAGTATTTACCAATATTCCAGGAATCAGGATTATTTAGGTTACGATGTCGGCCCAACTACCGTTACAAAAACTCCTTTTGATTATTCCATCAAAGGATTTACTTTAGGTGGCCCAATTATCAAAGACAAATTGTTTTTCTTTGTAAGTGGTGAAGAATCAAGACAAACAGCACCAGCTTCTTCTATGCAAGCTTCTGATGCATCTCATGCTGCTGGCGGAAATTATTCTCAGGCAAATGCAGATACATTAAAAGCCTTATCCAGTTTCTTAAAAACTAAATACGGATATGATCCTGGCGCTTTTCAAAATTATTCATTCCAAACTAATTCTGATAAGGTAACTGCAAAATTAGATTGGAACATTAATAGCAAGAATACTTTCACGTTAAAGTATAACTACTTAAAATCTTCTTCCGATCAATTCGCATCTACTTCAAGACCAGGTACTGGCCAGGTAACCGGCGGACAGCCAGGTACCTATTCAATGCCTTTCTTTGGCAGTGGTTATGTGATCAATAACAACTTTAATATTTTAATTGCTGAATTGAATACTCATTTCAGTAGTAGCTTATCGAATAAATTACAAGTTGGTTATACCGCATTGAGAGATTTCCGTTCTCCTCACTCCAGTAGTCCAACAATGCCATTGGTTGATATTTTAAACAATGGTAATATTTATACAACTTTTGGTTACGAGATGTACACTTACAATAACAAGTTAAATACTGACGTTTATCAATTAAACGACATTTTAACTTATTATAAAGGTGCACATGAGATCACTGTAGGTACTCAAAACTCAATTAAGAAATATCAAAACGCATTTGCTCCTGGTTATGAAGGTGTTTATCAATTCAATAGTTTGACTGACTTCTATAATTCAGCAAAGAACGGACTTGCAAACGCTAAATCATACTATCTGCAATATTCGGCTTTACCTGGTGGGGCTTTCCCATGGGCTAATGCCGGATCAACAGAGTTATCTCAGTTCATCCAGGATAAGTGGAAAGTAACCAATGATTTCACCGCAACTATTGGTTTGAGACTTGATGAAACTCTCTACAAACAGGCAATGACTGACAATCCTGACTTTGATGCATTAAAATTCAAAGATGGTTCGACATTTAACATTGGTAAAGCGCCAATGAATAATGTGATTGTTTCACCAAGATTAGGTTTCAACTGGAATCCAATGGGTGATAAGACAGTACAAGTCAGAGGTGGTACCGGTATCTTCGCAGGACCTCCGCCATTTGTCTGGATTTCAAACCAGGCTTCGAATAATGGTATTCAATTTGGTTCATTCACCAACCCTGCTAACAAAACAGCATTTAATCCTGACCCAACTGCCTACTTGCCAACTGCTGGTGCTCCTAATTCTTCTTACAGTACTGCTTTGGTTTCAAAGAACTTTAAATATCCAACTGCCTGGAAATCATCTTTGGCTGTTGATAAGAGATTAGACGGTGGCTGGGTAGTTGGCGCTGAATACAACTATACACAAGACATCAATGCTGTTTATTACTCTAACATCAATTTAAATGAATCCAACGGAATTGTATTGGGTGGTGTTGATAACAGAACGCGCTACTTAACGGTTGCAAATTCAAACAAATATTATTCAGGTACGCCAACAGCATCCCTGACCAATCCTAATATTGGTAATGCAATTTTAATGAGTAACGACAGTAAAGGTTATACTTACACATTAACTGCAAAGATTCAACGGACTACTGATAATTTTGCATATGGGATAGCATACACCCATTCAGTATCAAAGAACACGGCAGAAGCCGGATCAACTGCATCTTCTTTATGGAGTGCGGCACCTGTTGCCAATCAGGATCCTAATGCAGCTAATCTAGGTTATGCCTCTTATTACCAACCAAACCGGATTATTGCCAACTTCGCTTATAAAATTGATGAAGGAAAATATCTGGCTACAACAATTGGAGCAATTTATGAAATGGCTAATAACGGTGTAAGTTCCTATGTTTATAATGGCGACTTAAATGGTGATGGTAATTCAGGTAATGACTTGATGTATATTCCAAAAACAATTGCTGATATTAACCTGGTTAAAGTCGGTTCTGGTGGTTTAGGTACCGGAACTTCAACTGATACTAGAACAACCGCACAAATATGGTCACAGTTAGACGCTTTCATTTCTAATTCAACCTATCTGAATACACACAGAGGTCAATACGCCCAAAGAAATGCGGCTGTTGCACCATACTATGGCAGATTAGATTTGAATATTACGCAAGACTTAAAAGTTAAAGTTGGTAAAGAATTTAACACAATTAAGTTTTCATTGGATATGATTAACGCTGGAAACTTTATTAACAGAGATTGGGGTGTAGTTAAAATTCCTACAGCTACCAACATATTAAAATATGAAGGGTTATCTGCCGATGGAAAAACTCCATCATTCTCACTTCCATTCCAGACAGGAACAACTCCATTTACACAACCATACCAAAACTCAACAGCTATTGCTTCAAGATGGCAGATGATGTTTGGTATTAAATACCTATTTAATTGATAGGCTGAAAAAGTCCCCTGGACTTGATTAGTAAATGTAAAGCAGTAAAATACAAGTTTAAAACCTTGTGTTTTACTGCTTTTTTCATGTTTTTAAGCCTGTAGCTCAATTCCCATCACTAAACACACAAGCTTATCAACCTTATTCCGAAGATGAAAGATTTCAATTATTCATTAAATCACTGTTCCTGATTTGAAATCGGAAATGGGAAGATAGATAACATTGATTGGCTGATAAGGTTTGGTATCCGAACGGTTCCTGGAATGGTATGTTTTCTCTCTATTCTTTCAGTTCTACAATGAAAACCAATAATTCACTTTAATCAGAAAAATATTGTTCGGTAAAACACTGCTCAATTGTCTCATGGCCTGGCCAACTGTTGAATTGCTTTCGTTTTTGGATCCGGTACGCTCATCCCCCCATACAAGAAAGATCTGAGAACCGGGGCGGTATTCCCAGCGAAACACCAGGTTCGAGCGAAACTGGTTAAAGGTGAAATCAGGATTGTTGATTGAATAGGCAGGAGTTCCATTTGCTGCTGCCACCTGATATGTGTTGTTTGAAAACTGAGCATCTAAAAGAGAAAAACGGTCGGCATACAATTCAGCCTTAGGATTGGTCACCTCCTTAAAAGCAGTATATTTCCCTATTGAAACAAAAGGACTTCCATAGTATTGAAGGGATAATTCGGGCGTAATATTATAATCGATCCTGAAGGTTGCTCCAAGTGTTTTTTGATCGAGATGAGCAAGAATGTATTTGTTGGTATTATCCAGAATTTCGGTCCCGACATACTGAAGATTATCAGAATTTTTAGAATAATTCAGACTTACCGAAAGTTTTAGCACGTTATACGGGATGACCGTTGCACTGATCTGGTAAGCGGAATTACGGTAATTATCATTTTCGGAAGCACTGTGATCAGCTGTAACTCCTGTAAAGAATTTCTTCGAGTTATCGGTATGCACATTTATTGACCCTCCCCAAAATGGTGGCAGCAACATGGCATCTCCTCCGCGAAGCAAATGATTGTCAAGCGATTCGTATTGGTAATGAACAAGTGGAGAGACTGACCACCGATTCAGAAATTCGAAAGCAGAAGAGATATAAAACCCTGAATTCAGGTAATTCATGTCATAATCCCAGTTATTGAATTGATGAAGATTCACCGAATAAGTTCGGAATATAGAAACCGGCTTGATGACAAAATACGACAGATCGCTACCTTGTGTAATCAGATCGGCCACTTGCATGTAACCCATATCGTTCAGATCGAGACCGGGTGATTTCCAGTTAATCTCGGTAGAATACCTCCACAAACCCTTACTTCCTTTCCCAATTTTGATGTGTCCACCCTGACCTGAAAGCCGGGTAAGGGTTGGGTCAAATCTTTTGTCTTCTGTATCGGTCCGCTGGAAATACCTTGCCGATGATAGCTGCAAATTTTGTATGGCTTCGGTACTTCCATTGATTGTACTACCAATCACTTTGGCATCCAGGTAAAACTCCTTTTGATTCCATTGATGTAGAAGATCGATACCGCCCGTGAATGCATTTTGATTCAAAAACTCAAGATACTGATCATTAATAAACCGGTTGGTTGAAGTAATGATTCCTCCCAGTACAGTTGTCCCTTCATTAAAATCCTGCTGAACACGTCCGACAGTATAACTTGTAAGGGGTTCAACACGAACATTGCGTTGTGTCCCACCTGAAGATAATTGGGCATCCTCATTGGCTGTGAGACTCTGTAAAACGCCTACTGCAAGTCCATTTGCACTTTTCCCGCTGATTTTTACGGCACTCAGGATGGAGGTGTTGTCCGGGTATTTGAGGTATTCATTTTCTCCAAGATCAGGTTTGTAAACCGGAGTATGGCCAATCCTGCGGCTATAGAAGAGACTGGCATCTCCCATATCAAATTTAAAGATGTTTTCACCTTCCAGAAAGAATGGTCGTTTTTCTTCGTAAAAAGTCTCGAAAGCAGTGAGGTTCATGACCGAAGGATCAGACTCGACCTGCCCGAAGTCAGGATTAACGGTAAGATCGGCAGTAAAATTACTTGAGAGTCCAATCTTGGCATCGAGTCCTACATTCCCCATCCATGAATGCCCCTTATCCTCAAATGGGTTTTGAGGCACTTTTGGGAATGTTTTAAGCTCTCCGGAAGCATAGGGCATAATTTCTATCCGGCGTGATTTGGGCAGGTCTTTAATGCCATGTATTTCCCCAAAAATGTAAAGCATTCCGGGGCTGGTCGAAGTCTGGGGTTCCCAGTCGCTTTCTTCCGATAAACGGTCGATCCATCGCCAGGCATGAAGGCCCCAGACTTGTTCCTTATCCCTGCTGTAGCGCAATTGACTCAGCGGAATTTCGAACTCAGCCACCCAGGCGGAATCCTCCATTCCGGTTTTTACATACCAGACTGCATTCCAGTTAAAATCATTCACCATTGGGTTGGTAAGAATATCATCTACTTTCTGGCCGGATGCAGTTGCTATAAATTCAAAACCAGTCCTATGATCGTGATAACTATCGAAGGTAACACCCATCATATCACCAGTTAATTCGTCCCGCCGTCCGGCCTTTCTGGAGATTTTAGAAGGTTCACTATCGAAAGCACGAAGAGCTATGTATAAATTCTTATCATCGTAAAGTATTTTGATTTGAGTGGGCTGACTCGGCTTTGCACCTTCCTTTGGAATCCACTGGATAAAATCACCCGACCACTCACCGGTTTGCCAGCAAGGGTCATTAAGCATTCCGTCAATCGTTGGTTTGGCCGTGGTCAGACGAGTTGTATTATATATTCGAAGAGGTTTATTTTGATTGTTTATACTGTCTTTGGAGATACCTTTTGCATATACTCCTGATATCAGGAAGAGTGAAGCAAACAATATGGGAATTAGCTTTCGGTTCATTAAGTTTTGGTTTCAGTATTCAAATATTGCAGAAATTATTGAAGTAGTCTAATTTTCAATGGTGATTTTGCAATAACCTACTAAGACAGAGTCATACGTAGTCGTCCCCCTTTCCTTTGATTCGGTATAAGCAGGTTTGAAGTTGAATAATCTATTCTCCCCGATTCGTTCGTTTCATTGGTTTTGGAGGCACAACAACAATTTCAAACCGGCATTCCAGACATATATAGGCCTCACAGCCGTTACAGGCAAAACAGTTACTGCACGATTTGGTGAGTACGTTTTTGTCCCATGTCTTTCCACAGTGAGTGCAGGTAACCAGTGTTGATTCCTTCGGCTTCACTTTGAATCTATTTATTTCAGAAGAAATACCTTCGAGGAATAGACAACCTTATCAGCTTCGATTTTTACAATGTAACAACCGTTCTGAAGTGAACTCATGTTAATAGTTGTTGGATTAGACAAAGCTCTCCCAGACAATACTTCCTGTCCTGAGATTGTGTAAATATGGAGTGACTGGTATTTTGCAAGCGAAATATTCAAAAGCCCTCTTGTTGGATTGGGGAAAACAACCGGATTTAATGATTCCATGGCGGGGACTGAAGTATACAGAGGATTTCCCGATATATCCACTGGCATGGAATACAAACTAGTTCCCGCAGTAATGAAAAGTGTTTTTAAGTCTTTGCCTCCGAAGGCAACATTGGACGGCGTTTCCGGAATTTTGATAACTTTTATGAAGACACCATTTTTGTCGAAGACCTGGACTCCAACTGCCGAAGCAATATAAAGCGTTCCCTCGGTATCTACCCTCATTCCATCAGCTCCACTAACAGCTCCTGTGTTGGCTTTCAGTATGCAAAATACACGCTTGTTAATGGCTGTTCCATCAGGCTGAACATCAAATACGGATACATTATTATCGTTTGAATCATCGACATAAAGTAATTTCTTGTCGGGAGACAAGCATAACCCGTTTGGCTTGATGAAATCACCGCTTATGCGTATACATTCACCAGTAGGCTTGATATAATAAACTGCCTGTTTGTCCTGTGTCTGGGTGCCCCATGTGGGATCTGAAAAGTAGATTCCTCCCTTTTTGTCAATGCATAAATCATTCGGATTGTTGAATGCTTTATTGTTATAATTCTTTACCATGATCTTCTTCACCACACCCAAGGTATCCATTTGCACTACCTGATTGGTTGTTCCCATTTCACATACCATAAGATAACCGGTGCTATCCATAGCCATACCATTGGTTATCTGACCACTGTGAATAATAGAGAAACCTTTCCCCGGGACATACTTATATGTTTTTGCCGCATTCTGATCCGAAAAATAGAGGGCGCCTTTCCCATTCCATACCGGACCTTCAAGAAACTGAAAACTTTGATTTGTATTCAATTTAACGACCTGTGAAAAGGATGCTTCAAATAAGAACAGTAATAGAATGGGAAATAAAAGTTTCATGTTGGTTAGGTTTAAAAAAATGTTTCTATTGTTTCTATTGATTCTATTGTTTCTATTGTTGAAAATGTTCCTATGCACAGAAACATTTCTAACAACAGAAACATTAGAAACATTAATACTTGATTAGTTTAACGAGCCCAAAGATAATCACCTGCGTGAAAATAATGGTTGCTCCTGAAGGAATATCAGCAAAATATGAAATTAATAATCCTATAAAGGCTGCTATAAAGGCAAATCCAACGGAATAAACCATCATTCGGCCAAATTCCCGGGTAAGGATATTGGCTGTTGCCTGCGGAATAGTAAGCAGTGACAAAATCAGGATAATGCCAACCACCCGGATATTCAACACAATAGTCAACGATATCAGGATCATCAGTAGATAGTTGAACAAATTCACTGGCAGCTCAGAGGTTCTGGCAAAGTCTTCATCAAAAGAGATGTACAGAATAGTCCTGTAAAAGAAAGTAAAAAACAGGATAATGATTATGGCCAAAGCAAGCATTAGCCATAATTCACCTGCTGAAACAGTCAGGATACTCCCGAACAGATAACTCATCAGATTGGGCGCATAACCGGGAGTCAGGTAAACAAATATGATTCCGATGGCCATTCCAAGGGACCACCAGATTGCAATCGAAGAGTCTTCCCGAACCTTTCCCTTGCTGCTAAAGAGCTGAATGCCCATTCCTGATAAGATTGCAAAGATACCTGCGCCAATCAGTGGATTAATGCCCATGTAATAGCCCATACCAATACCACCAAACGATGCATGAGTTATACCTCCGCTGATAAATACAATACGCCGCGAAACGATATAGGTGCCAACTATTCCGCATGAAATGGCAGCCAGCATGGATGCCAGAAAAGCGTTGACAAAGAAGTCATATGAAAACAGCTCAATGAGTATGTTCATGGCGTTCGTGTTCGTCGTGTAATTTAAGTACGGTATGAGGTATATTTCCGTGAGTAATGATTTGCAAAGGACAATTATATGAAGTGAGCTGCTCTTCGGTGATAATATTACTGGGGTGATAGTGCAGATTTCGGTTTACGCAGGCAATTGTTTTAACGAAAAATGAAATAGTACCCACATCGTGCGATATCAAAAGGATGGCCATTTGCTCATTAAGTTCCTTCAGCTTCATGTATAATTCGCCCTCAAAGTTGTTATCGACATAGGTGCTTGGTTCATCCAATACAAGTAGTTCAGGATTATTCATCAGGGCACGGCATAAAAATACCCGTTGCATCTGCCCTCCTGAAAGTTCACCGATAGCCTTGTTACGAATAGATATAATGCCCATCTCTTCCAACAGTGATTCTGCCTTTTCCTTTTCTGCCGTGTTTCTATGGAACGATGAAAATAAGGCTGAGTCAGACTTACCTGAACGAACCACATCGAACACCGAGATCGGGAATCTTTTGTCGATCTGATTTACCTGTGGCAGATAGCCTATATTGGTCTTGCTGATATGGAGGATTAATTCTCCGCAAATGGGTTTGATCAGTCCAAGAATGGTCTTTATTAACGTTGTTTTTCCACCACCATTTGGTCCAATTACACCAATGAAGTCACCTGAAAATACGTCCAGATTAACATTCTCGAGCACCACATTGTCCTCGTATCCTGCCGAAAGATTTCTTATTTCAATCAGTTTCTTCATTTTTGAGCAGCTATTTTATCAGTGATATCCAGTATCTGTTTTTCCCAGTTATAGTCAAGTGGATCGATGATAACTACTTTCCCATCAATTTCTCGCGATAACTCTTGTGCAAATGACGGATCAAACTCTTTCTGAATAAAGATAATGTGTATATTTTGTTCATGCGCCAAATCGACAATTTCCTTCATGTGCCTTGGGGAAGGTTCCTTCCCGTTAAATTCTAGTGCCATTTGGGTCAATCTGAATTGGCGGGCATAATATGCCAGGGCAGGATGAAAGATGAGCACGGTTCTGCTTTTCAGCGGTGAAATTTTTTGATCAATCAGACGAGAAATGGAATCAATTCGTGCAACAAACCGGATATAATTAGTTTCGAAAATGCCTGAATGTTGAGGAAACGCAGTTTCTAAAGCATTTAGAGTATTCTTCGCAATAGTTTTAACTTCCGCAGGTGCTAACCAAATGTGCGGATCGAATGCTTCGTTCATTGCATGTTGATGTCCTTCTTCATTGTTCTCGCTTCCGGCTATCGGCGTAATGCCTTCCGAGCAATTGACAATTGCCAGGTTTTTATTGATGTCGGCGAGTTTGCCCTTCAATGCATCTTCCAAAGTTAACAAGCCAATCTGCAACCATGCCTTCGATCTGGCCAGATCTTTCATTTGGGATGGAAGTACTTCGTAATTGTGCGGACTGCTTCCAGGTGGCACCAGCACATTGACCTGTACCAGATTGCCTGCAATCTGATCGACAAAATATTTCTGTGGAAGTATGCTTACAGTAATCATATTGATCGCTTCCTTTTGTTTAGGCTGGCAGGACAACAGGATTACAACAAGCAAATAGATTAATTTCTTCATAAGAATTGTTTACTGAAGCGATTAAACATTTTCAATCAAAGATAGTTCGATTTCCGGATTTTGAAGATCAATTGTTATTCTACTTCCAGTATTCAATTTCCCTTTTGTTTCTTTGGCGGAACAGGATCATAACCATGAGTACCCCAGGGATGGCATTTTAATATTCGCCTGGTTCCAAGCCAGAAGCCCTTAAAGGGTCCATGAATTTTTATGGCTTCAATGGCATATTGAGAACAGGTTGGTTCGTGCCGGCACGAAGGTGAAGTAAGTGGCGAGATGGCATATTTATAGAAATACACTGGAACCATGAATATCCAACCTATAAACTTCAATATATACCCGAAAATCTGTTTCATGGAATCAAAGCTACAACTTTTTCAGTCAGACACGACAAGACTGATTCTATTCATGTTGCCGATATTCCTTTTACCGAAAATGAAAAGATCACTTACGGAATTACAGCATAGCTAGGTGATGGCCTGAGTACAAGATTTGTTGGAATCTTTTTAGCCACAATGGTTTTTATAAACGGAAGAGTCTCCTGCCAGAAAGGCATTTTATCGAGTGAGTATTGCATTAACCAATTATACAATTCGTCGTTATTGAATTGTTTGCTGATGTCATGACCCTGGTTTTTCAGACGTGAAAATCTCACATTGGCTTTCAACTTTTCCAATGCCTTAACCATCACTTCAGAACGACTGATTGGGATTTCGCGATCGGCAGTTCCATGAAAGACCCAGGTAGGAATTTTACTTAGCTGGTCAGCCCATTTCACATCAGCACCACCGCACATGGGTGAAATAGCTGCAAAACGATCAGGCATCCGGTCTGCCAGAGCCCATGTACCAAATCCACCCATGCTCATACCCATGAGGTAAACCCGGTTATCATCAACCCGTAATTTAGCAGCAACTTCATCATAAACCGGATTGAACCAATCATCCGAAGACCAGTTTTTATTCCAGGGGCATTGTGGAGAGACTACTATAAAGTCAATTTTTTTACCTTTTGACAAGTAATAAGGCAATCCATATCGTTCAAGACTTTCCAAATGTTTTCCACTCGCATGACGTCCATGCAGGTAGAAAATTATAGGCCATTTTTTATTGGGATCTTTGTCGTAATCTTGTGGAAGATGTAATAAATAATTATATTTTACTTTCTTCAATGTTGATTTTGCCATTGCAAAACTCATTGAAAAAACTAAAAAGAAGCAGATGATAATATGTTTTTTATTGAATTTCAAATTCTCTGTTTTAATGTTTCACTGGTGAAGCTAAGAAACTTTTACCGGAAAACCTGAGCCATTAACAAATATTAATAAAAACAAGGAAAGGGAAGACGACTAAAAACAGCCATTCTTCCCTTTCGTATTTGAAACAAATCTAATTACTAAGTTCTAACAATCAATTCGTTACATTCATCTTATTTTTCAAGTTCCTTGTAAACCAGTGCGCTTGCACCAACAATTGCTGCATCACCGGGTTTTAACTGCGAAGGCAGTATTTTGATTTTATTTTTAAACGAAGTTAACAAATGTTGCTCCATACTTTCTTTCGCTGGTTTGAAAATATAGTCGCCGGCAGCTGTCGGACCACCGAACAAAAAGATAGCCTCAGGGCTCAAATGATGGGCTGTATCAGCAAAACCCTGTCCGAGCCATTTTCCTGTTTGTTCGAATACTTCGTTGGCTATTTTATCTCCTCTTTCCGCAGCATCGAAAATCATTTTTGAATCAAGTTCATTAAATGATTTGTCGGCTAATAAGCTATCGGTCGCATTGTACTTCACCATCAATTCAAATGCCGTCCTTTTCATACCGGGAGCAGAACAGTATGCTTCAAAATGACCATAAGCACCACATCCGCATAATCTTCCGTCAGGAATCAAAGTGGTATGACCACATTCGCCTGCAAATCCATCGCATCCGTATACCAGGTCTCCATTGACAACGATACCGCTGCCAACGCCTGTTCCGAGGGTATACATCACAAAGTTTTTCATTCCTTTTGCCCCTCCATAAATCATTTCACCTATCGCAGCAGCATTGGCGTCATTGGTTAAGGCAATAGCCTGAAGTTCCGGAAATTTAAGCTTTAGGAGTTTGACCAATGGGACAATACCCTTAAATGCCAGGTTTGCGGCATATTCAATTGTTCCGGCATAATAGTTTCCGTTTGGGGCACCAATACCGATTCCCATAACTTCGATATCAGGGTTCATCAGTGTGACTGAATTCATCAATTCTCTGATGGCCAGGGTTAAATCGTCAACGTAGAGATCAACATCTCCATCTGTACGGGTCAGGATGTTATCTTTCACGAGAACATTTCCCAACTCATCAACTACACCGATGGCTGTATTTGTTCCGCCTATATCAACACCTATTGCTACTTTTTTCATGTTTTAAGAGTTTTGGTTTTTCTGGTTATTTTAGTTTGTGTTTAATAATTTGTTTTTGGTTTGATGCCGAACAAAATTAAAAATTTAATCTAATTATTCAGGAACTACCTTCAAATTGATCGAAAAAAAAGTATGGAACCCAAAGCCTGATAAGGCATGGAGTTCCATACGGTGACTTATTGACTTTATTTGATCTATTTTCTTGAAACCTTTACCTTTTTGGTCGGATCCATGCTTTCATTTCGTAAATCGACCTCTCTAATTACGTTGGCTGCAATCTGTGCAAAAACTTTCCCTATTGGCGAATGCTCGTCGAATGCTGGTGGATTTCCGCTATCGCCACCTTCGCGAATACTCTGCACAATCGGAACCTGTCCAAGCAAAGGCAGTCCAAGTTCTTTTGCAAGCTTCAGTCCGCCATCACGACCAAAAATATAGTATTTATTATCAGGAAGTTCTTCAGGCGTAAACCAGGCCATGTTTTCAATTAATCCAAGTACAGGAACATCAACGCCTTTACCTTTGAACATGTTAACCCCGCGGATCACATCAGCCAAAGCCACATCCTGTGGTGTGGTAACAATGATCGCACCGGTTACAGGAACGGTCTGCACCAGCGTCAGGTGAATGTCGCTGGTTCCGGGAGGGAGGTCAAAAAGCAGGTAATCCAGCGTCCCCCAGTTGCCATCGGTGATCAGTTGACCCAGTGCCTTGGAAGCCATCGGGCCACGCCATACAATTGCATCTTCAGTTTTAACAAAAAAACCAACCGATAAGAAGTTAACCCCAAATTTACTGATCGGTTGTATCCGTTCTTTCCCATCGACCCTTACTCCGGAAGGTTTACTATCCTCAACTCCAAACATCTTCGGAATTGATGGTCCGAAGATGTCGGCATCAATCAAGCCAACTTTGGCACCGGTTTTTGCAAGAGCAATAGCCAGATTTACTGCAACCGTTGATTTTCCCACTCCACCTTTTCCTGAAGCGACTGCAATCAGGTTCTTTACCCCCGGCAGCACGGGACGTTCCATCTGGTGAATCGCTTTTGCGGTTATGTTACCCTTGATTTCCACATCAGGACCAAGATGAGTCATAATCGCTTCTTCACAGGCAGCAATTACAGCCCCCATGTTTGGGTCGTCCGAACGCTGAAAGACAAGCGAAAAAGTCACCTTTCTTCCCGCTACCCTGATCTCCTGGGCCATATCGAGTGAAACAACATCCTGTGTGCTTCCGGGGAAATTAACTGTCCGGAGTGCATCGGTAATATTTTTAGGAACAATCAATTTACGTGGTATTTCGTCCATAGTTTTCATCTGTTTATATTTTTAACCACATAGACACATAGAACACATAGTTTAAATGCTACTTTAAATATTTCTAGGTGCCCTATGTGCCTATGTGGTTATTTTTCATCTCTATTTAAACAATTGTACTGAATAACAAACTAATCCATGTCAAGTTCAATCATCGGATTCCAGAAATGCTTTTCAAAATCACAAATCTGATCCTCAACAACCTTTATTCCTTCAGCTTCCAGATATTCCTGCATTGCGGATGAAGTACCGAAATGATGTTTTCCGGTTAATAATCCATTGCGGTTGACCACCCTGTGAGCCGGGACGTACCTTTCCTGAACGTGGGCATTGTTCATGGCCCAGCCCACCATCCGTGACGATTGTGCCGATCCGAGATAGGCTGCAATAGCACCATAGCTGGTTACCCTTCCTGGAGGTACAAGTCGGGCGACTTCATATACTTTTTCATAAAAGGAGAGTTCTTTCCCAAAAGCCTCCCCCGACCCTTCCGAAGGAGGGGAGAAAGAACCGGTATTCGTAGATCTACGCTCTTTCATTAGGTTGCACTTATATAATTAAACTTTTAGAATTTCCGCTAACAAAACCATCTTCACTTTCGGAGAAACCCGCCTGTCGGTGAGCTACCGTGTAGCCACATCTTTTTCAATCTCCATATCAAATAACCCCGAGTACTCGGGGCCTTTTCTTTAAACCTTATTTTTATTGGCAAACCTCAGTAGAAAAATACAAACACACAGTCCAAAACCTTATTACCTTATTTGGGGTTGATAGTCTTCTGATAGATCCTGATCGTTGTATTCTTCATTCATAAATAAGGTAATAAGGTTTTGGACTGTGTGTTTGTATTTTTCTACTGAGGTTAATTTCCTTAAAAATAAGGTTTTTTAGCCATCGTATTCCTTTTATCCGAATTGATTATTCCTTCGCATTTCTTCCGAAACTTCGATATGGATCAGGTTCAATTTCTATAGCCGGCTCACGAAGCGGATCTCTATGATTCAGGCTGAAGGACAGATATTTTATTGACAATCCGCGGTCGAGCCATTGCCTTTCGTAATAAGTTTGAATCGAAAGAATATGATCGAGCAAATCCGAATGATACAAGTCGTCCGTTTGCCTGATCACCTCAAACCCATTCTCTGCAACCATCGCTTCAGTGTACTTATACATGAAATTACTGTCCGATTTCAGGTGTATAATCCCATTCGGAACCATGAGCTGTCTGTATTTTTCAATGAAATTAACAGATGAAAGCCTTTTTCGGGTCTTCTTCATTTGTGGGTCGGGAAAGGTAAGCCAGATTTCGGAAACCTCACCGTCACCAAAAAAAAGCCTTATGTTTTCGATATTCGTACGCAGGAAACCTGCATTATTCAAACCCATTTCTTTGGCATGGGTGGCCCCTTGCCACATGCGTGATCCCTTAATATCGATCCCGATAAAGTTAAATTCCGGGAAATGCATGGCTAATTTTACCGTATATTCACCCTTGCCACATCCCAGTTCAAGAATAACAGGCTTGTTGTTCCCAAAAAAGGCTTCACTCCATTTCCCTTTATACTTAAATTCTTCGGTCTGTAATTTTTTGTAGGATATCTGAACTACATGTTCATAGGTATTCAGATCAGCAAATTTGGATAATTTATTCTTCGCCACTACTAAGGTTTTAATTTCTGCTTCTGAATGTTTATTACCTGATCGGTTTCCTGGTTTACCATTCGATGGAAATCAATTTAAATCATTGATCGGAAACAATATCTATTGCATCTATCAATATGTTTTTTCAATTCTGATACCAATATCGCGGATGCCGGGAAGTACATTATCTCGCATTCCCTGTTTGATTTTAAAAGTATATAAGCCTTTATGAGGAAAGTAGACACTTTTTTTATACAGTATCTGATTGTCGTGCAATCCTCCTATTCCGCTTCCTTTCCATCGGCCCGAAGGTTCTGCAAGGGTAAATTCAACGGTATCTGTCCGCATTGCTCCGTCAGGCGAACCGATTGTCAGAAAAAGCCATAGGTTACTATAAGGATAAGTTCCCTTGTTCCTGATGTTTACATACAAGTTATCGTTACGGACTGTATCTTTTAGTTGCACATGAAAAACCACCAGAGAATCCTTGTTCCACCCCTTATCATCCAGCTTGATATAGGATTCAAAGACCTTCCTTCGGTCACAGGAGATAAGACCTGCCAACAGGAACAGGCTCAAAAAAAAGAAAAGATATTGCTTCATTGTTTGGGTCTGAATTTTCTTCGTCGATTGTTCCGTTTCTTGTTACCGGCTTGCTTCGGATCATCGAATCGTGTTAATGTGTCACGGTCAGAACCTGCTTCGAAATCAAGTTTTTCAACTACCGGTTTGATGTCAATGTCCTGAATCAATCTTTCTACTTTTTTACCGTTCTTATTCGACTGTAGTATTTCCTTCACTCTTTTAACAGGAACAGGGAAAAATGCTCCCGATTTGTCTCCAATCTGCGAATACCAGAATATTTGTTTGAAAATATCAGCTTTTTGATATTGATAGACTCCGTTTTCCGTTTCGAGAGGAACATTACCTGTCGGAAAATCCTTCTGAGCATCAATATAGGTATCCACTTCAAAATTAAGGCAGCATTTGAGTTTACCACATTGCCCTGCAAGTTTTTGGGGATTCAGTGAAATATCCTGATAACGGGCCGAATTAGTGTTTACCGATATAAAATTACTAATCCACGAAGCACAACAGATTTCGCGTCCGCAGGGACCAATACCCCCGATTCTTCCCGCTTCCTGACGTGCACCAATCTGTTTCATTTCGATACGAATCCTGAACGTATCAGCAAATACCCTGATGAGTTGACGGAAGTCAACCCGGTCATCGGCCAGGTAATAGAAAATTGCTTTTGTTTTGTCGCCCTGATATTCCACATCGCCAATTTTCATATTCAGGTTAAGCTCATTGGCAATCTGACGCGAGCGTATCATGGTCTGATGTTCCAGTGCAATGGATTCTTTCCATTTATCGATATCGGCTTGTTTGGCTTTCCGGTATATTTTCCTGATCTCCCCATTGATAAGAGTGACCTTATGCT
>TBL_comb47_HYPODRAFT_10000752_pt1 | contig 42862 bp, 59 predicted proteins | sample TroBogypolimnion_40_FD_10682 | JGI IMG/M metagenome (IMG submission 10682)
ATAAAGTTAAATGTCTTTCCGGTTCCGGTTGTGCTTATTGCTGAAGAAGTATTCCCGCCGATACCTATTGTAAAACTTCCGCCGGTTGCTGTGAGCACGTCTATTGTTGCAATATATTTTCTATTCTTTACAGGAGTTAAGTTGTTATAGGTTGCGGAGCCTGAACTTGATGAAGCATTAAGCACTCCCGCTGAAATTGTACAACTTGAAAGAGTGTAATTTGTGGAGGCATTCATCGCGCCATCGCCACTCATTAAATCGGTTGTGGTTGCTGTCCAAACAGGCGTTACTGTATTATATTGAGTTGAGCCGTCTAACCCAATTCCATAACCATACATGCAACCAAAAAGAGTAGCCCGCATGGCATTGAGTTCCGTATCAGGAACGCCCGCAACTGCGCGGTATGTTTTGCCGCTTTCATTTAAGTTTACCGGACTTGTTGAACGTGTAACCGTGAATGAATCTCCGCTCTTTGCGGTCACTGTCATTGTTTCCGCTTTGCTAACAAGAAAAGCTGAGGTAGGGTCGCCGTAATCTTGCCGGAAAACTACAATCGGATAAGAACCATAAACAGCCGGGTCGGGCCAATAAGCGCCATACCCGCTTTGTAGGGTCATTGTTGTGTCCCCGCTTGCCATGCCCACATTTAATATACCCTGTGAATAATTTTTGAAAATCATTTTATGTCTCCTTTATAAGCTTATAATAATATCGCTTGGCTCTAATCTTGGTAAATCAAGAGCAACATATTCACGATTTGTTTGGAGTGCACCCTTTGCCATTATTATATTATTTGTCGGATCAACGATTGCAGCAGCCACGACAGTACAATCTCCGGCGGTTGCTTCGGGAAATTCAACTCTTATGTTTAAGCTTTTTGTTCTATCCGCTAAAACACCTGCAAGCCAGGTAGTTCCATTATTGGAAAGTGTTACATCGGCATAACCGGTATAATCTGCTTTAACTAAATCTGCAACCGTAGCACCATCTGCTGGCAATGATTTTAATAAGCAAAGCACAACTGTGGCGGGGGGCGTGTAAGTAGTTGCACCAAAACAGTGGTCTAAAAGTTTTTTTGCGAATTGATTTGTAAACGTCATGGTATTACCTCATATTTTTTATTTATAAAAGATTCATTAGCATTGTTATAAAATCTTCATAGGGAATTATGATCACTTTCTTTTCCCCATTAATTATATTTATAAAATAAACCCCTTCTATTTCGGGGCCGTCATATTTTAACACTATCACTTTATCCATTTAATCTACTCCTTATAGCTTCAACAATTGCGGAAATAGAAAGACCGCTACATTTCATTTTGCCGTCAATAATTTTTGTCTGTAAAATATCGTTTGGTTCAAACTCATTAATATCAAATGATTGAAAAAAAGCAGTAAGAGGCAATGCCGCCCCTTTTAGAACCCCGTTGCCATCTCTTCTTGTGCATAATAAATCACCTATTTCCAAGTCTCTGGCATTTAGAATGAAATATTTTATGGTGTCCATGTTAGGCAATTGGGTATCGTCAAAAACATTTTGCACGCCGGGTTTAATAATAAATGATCCGCTGAACAAAACATCTTCATCTGTAATATTCTTTATATCATAATAATAATTGCCGGCCTCTTTTTGATAAGTGTCTGAGTCAAGAAGTGTGATAGTAATTGTTGTTTTATTAGCTGTTAATGAGTAATTAACAGCTATTTCATTGCGCAAAGAATTTTTGTCAATAAGCCTTTTTGAAACATCGGTGGAAGTCGAGATATTTCTATCTGCCTTTACAACAAATGAAATTTCCTTTGCCGTTAAATTGCCGGCTGCAAAGAAAGTAAAATTTCCATTGGTGCCCTGGTATATTTTTATGTCCATTTTATCCTCTTAAAAAGAAGTACCGGTATCATCCGGAAACGCTTCTGTTAGTGATCTGAATGTTAATAACAATACATCTCTATAGTCCAAAGTATTTAGATTTCCCGGTTCAACCGTTAATCTGAAAAGAGCGGGGTTGCCATCCAGGTCTTTATATGGGTTACCGTCTATATGATTATAGAATACAACATCTTTATTATCATAGAGCATTACTTCATCATATTTTGTTTTTACAGCGCCAATTCCACTTGATAAAAGTTTATAAATGAACAGAGAACCCTCTATTACCCTATATCCTCCGCGGTTGTAGATGCTTCTCTTCGCAAGCAATTCACTTTCGGTAATCAATTCTTTACTGTCTCTTTTATTAGAGTTTTCACGCCAATTAGGCAGCAATACAATTGCCTGATCTTCCAATCCATAGTGGTAAACAAATTGTGGGTAACTATCGCCGAAAATGCTAACTGTGAAAATCGGTTCTGTACTCATTCTTCACCTATATATATAGCGCCAACCTGGCTGTAATTTTTGCTTAGGAATATCTCTGTATCAATTGGCTGAAACTGGCTTCCCGCATAAGAAAAATCCATCAGGTAATCAAAATTTATTCCCTTAATTTTGAATTCATCTACACGGCATTTATTTATGAATCCGCGGTTGTTATACCAAAACTGGCAAACGAGTTCTCCATTATCATAGAATAAACCGCTTTGAATATTCGGATCTGAACATTGAATAATAGAGTAATTCCCATTTACACTTCCCGAGGCATAAAAACCAATATCCGTTGCACCGGTTCCTGTTATGCGGATCAGATCGCCATTGGTAAGTGGGTTATTACTGCCACTAATTTTCTTTGCAGTTGTATAAACATTTATATGCTCGCCATCTGTTTGGCTGTATATTATTTGATAAACAGATCCATTATGAGAATATGTATCGCCTGGGGAAGGTAAAGATTCAAAATTGTCTGAAGTAAAAACATAATCATTGGCGCGCATAATGCCATTGGCGTAAACATTGGTTTGTCCTTCTAAGGTCTGCGGCATAATACTCCTGGAAATTGCACGGTCTTCAATGCCTGTATCGGTACCGGCCTCGTAAGTTGCGCCCGCTCCTACCTCGGTAGTTATTTTAACGTAATCTACTAATCCATATTTATATGTTTTTTTTCTTGAAAGAACTTCATCAATCGTTTGTACGTTTGAAGGGTCATAGACAAATAATTTTTTGAAGAAAGCTTTTTCCGAGTGGATCATTCCGGTAAAGGCACACCAGTCAATTGCTATTTTTTTTAGAATATCCCCGCAGGTGCTTAAACCCTTATCCTGATTGAAATATAAATCATGGCTGTCCATTGCACTTTCGTAAAGCTTTATATCCGAGATAATAGCATCAATATCATTTTTCTTGCCCCTTAACAGCCAGTCATGTTCTATGCTAAGAGTTCCCCCGGCAAACGAAATATTGGAAGATACAAGTTTGTAAATATCTTCAAGAATTTTTGTAAAATTGTAAACCGTATTGTCCGAATAAGAAAACGGATTGTAAACCTGCAAATGTTTTGCGGTTCCGGAAATACCAATATAAGTTTGAGTTGTAACCAAAGCAATTTCAAATAAATAATCGCTGTCAATTTTACTCACATGCCAATATCCATTTGCATCTGTCATGCCAAGAACATCATAAATCTGAATTGAATCATTAACCATAAGGTTATGTGCTAACTGAGTTTGGATAGTTATATGGTCGCTATAATTAGTAATAGTTTGTATGGCCCTGTCAAAATCCTCTTTTTCGTTATATAATTTTCTTTTAACAATTAAATCAGTATCCGCGCCGAATGTCAAACTCATGGATAAATCGCTTTCATCTTCCTCAATTTCGTCTTCACGCGCATAACCCACATATCGTCTCACACCATTTACTTTTAATTCACATTTTATTTTTTTATCCACATTTGGAAAATCCCCAGCCATGCCGAAGAAAAGATCATCCAGATAACCGGCATTATCATATAACTCCATTTTATAAGTACCCGGAACAAGAAGAGCATCTTCCAGGGAATAGGCCCATTTTAACGAGCCCCAGTCCTTTATATAAATATCTTTCTGGTCGAATGTATAACTCTCATTACTCCCCGCGCTGGAGGAAGTAGCTGTTAGAATAACCTGTAGGGTATCCACTTCGTTAGGTATTTCAAGCCCAGATGTTATTGTTATCGTGTGGCTCATTGCCCGCCCGCAGTTCTTCTGTTTATTTTTGCTACTTTATTCACAGCCATTGCCAGGTGATCGCCCTTTATTGACGATTCAAGATTAAGATTAATATTTGTATTCTGATTTTTCGCTGCCATGCGTAGAACATTAAAATTCAAAACCTGCAATTGATTAGACAGAACTTTCACATCATTATTATTTCCCGCGGAGGAAGAAATGTTCCGGCTAATCTGCATTAAGGGAATTGTCCCATTATAGCCCGAAGGCATAGAAAAAGCTCCGGAGTTTGCTATTGAAGGTATGGGAGGTGCACCCGCGCCAATACCCGTTCCACCGCCTCCTGCTTCTCCGGGGTTCCCACCAAGGGATTTAACTAAAAAGTTTAAGAACCCGCCGCCGGGTAATAATGATAAGGCCTGCAATAACATCCATTTAATCCCTATCTGTGTAAGTTCCGCTATTATGCCCGCTCCCATTTTCCGCCAACCGTTTGTCATAGCAGTTGTAAAGTTCTCCCCCTTAGCAAGCATTTCATCAATTGCTTCTCCCCAGCTGGAGGCTATGACATTCACAGAGCCTTCCGATGCATGGGCAAGCAATTCATTTTCCTTGCGCCATTTTTCAATGCCCTTATCCTTTCCGGCCGTTTTGTAATTATCCACCTCGGTATTAACATCGAGCATTCCCTCACTGCGGTAAGAGCTAAGATCATGAAGCGGGGTTTTATTCTCCGGATGTTCCTTATTCATTTCCTCTATTTTTTTATTGCGAAGCTCCAATTGTGCTATTTCATCATCTAATTGCTTTACCAGATAAGCTTTATACTCCTCTGCCGTTAGTTTGAAATTCCTGATCTTAACATCCATCATCTGTTTTTCGATATTTTTAGATTCTGTGGCAAACTGCAGTTCGGCTGCTAATTTATCATTCTCCGAACGGAATATCTCATCATTTGCCTGTTTTTCGCCAGATAAATATTCCTTCGTAGCTTCTGCTTTCCTATTTGCTATCATTGAATCAAGATTATATATTTTCTTCTCATTCGCATCATAGGTATTCCATTCTTTTCTTGCCTCTTCTTCAACACTATCCAGAACAACTGCCAGGGTATTACTCCGGGTTTTAATCATATCTGCATTATATTTTTTAAGAACTTCCAAATCTTTTTTAGCTCTCGCTTCAATAGCTTCGTCGGTTAATCCACTGCCACTTTTATCTTTTGTAGTAAATGGTGCAAGGACATCCGTTGCCATTTTTTTATAATCATTTACAATTTTTTGCTGCTTTTCTTTCAACTCTGTTAATTTATCAACTCGATTTTGTAATGTTATATCTATGGTCTGCTCATTCACTTGTTCTTTCTGCCATTGTTCCTCACTCATATCTTTCGGTTTCACTTTAACTTTCATTCCAAGTACCTGGCCGGTCATGTATTTGTTTGGTAAGTCAGTCAATGCTTTCTGTGCATCATAAAGTTGCTCAGTGGTTTTAACCAATTCATCCATGTGTTTTGCTGCTATTGCGTTCAAAACTTGAGCTTCTGTATATTCTTCAAGATGTTTCTTTGCTTTTATTAAAGCTGAATCTATTTTCTCATAACCATCTTTTTCAAAATTGATATTGCCTAAATAATTAGGATATAATTTTTGCAAATCTGTAATTGTATCTTTTAATAGTTTTTTCTCAGTCGATGTTTTATTTGTTTTTTGTGAAAGAGTTTCATAACGAGATGACAACGTATCAAAAGTAGTCATTTGCTCTATTGCTGCTTGTTTAACATTCCTGATATTTTTATCTAATGCATTCTCTTCTGGATTTAGAAAATCAATTATCTTAGATGCAAAATTACTTAACCCGGCTGTTATAGTTGTGAAAAAAGAACCAATTTTTAATTTTAGGTTTTCCCATTTTACCGCTGAGGCTTCAATTTCATCTGCTTCGGATTTAATTCCGCGCGTAGCTTCTGCAAGCGTAAGATTAGAGGCCTTTATTAAAGCATTTGTCTTAATTTCTTTTTGTGTTTCTGCATCCATTTCGGTAATTAACCCGCCATGTGCTTTTGCCATATCTTTAACAAGTTGCAAATAAACTGCTTTCTGAATACCGAGCACGCGTAACGCTCTTGTATTTCCCTCTGTAGCCATCGTTACCTTTTCAAAACCGCCCGTTACATCGGTACCATATTCCTCTGCGGCGCGTTTAGAAAGTGCGAACAAAATAGGCTGCTCTTTTAACCTCACTCCTAAATCGCTCGATTGATTTGAAAGTTTTACCAGCGAGAAATCATCTACCGTGCCCTTTGTAGCTTTGCGGAAATTCTCCATATCGGCAGCAGTACCCTGAAAATATTTCATTGCCTCTGCAAACTTCGCGGCCCCCATAATTGCGGTTTCAAAATAATTTTTAATTTTTTCAATAGCGAAATATGCGGCTATATAACCGCCAATCTTTTTAAAAAATGAACCAAGAATATTCTCGCTTTTTCCTGCGGCAGCCCCCATACCGGAAAGTTGTAAAGTTACTGCATCGAGCTCCGCTTTTGTTTTCTGTATTGGACCAACATCCATATTCATCTTTATTTGCTTCTCGTATTTAGCGCGCAAGTTCTCCTGCCATTTAAGCGCCTCGTCAAATTTCATTTTAAGCGCTTTGGTTTCAACAGCCATATTTATTTTTTGAAATTTTTTATTCATGGCCGCTACATCGGCATCGGTTCTTGCCTTTGCAATATCCAAATCCTTTTTAAGTGCATCAACATCGGCTTTTATCTGCACATAATACGCCATTCCCAAATTTTCAGGAGTGCTCATAATTTTCCCTTCTTTTTAAAATGAGCAATTTGCTCTATTAATTCGCTTTGTTTCTCCCTTGAATCCATTAGCTCGAACTTCCCGCCCCGGTAAAGATTGCCTATATTTAATGCCTGTTCAAATTTCATGTAATAATCCGTTATATATAAATCTTCTACTTTATCCGCCGCAATGTGAAAAAAATGTGAAATAAGATGAATAATAACCATCTTACTCACTTTTGGAGTTATTCCTCCTGAATCATCTTTTTTTTTTCATCATCTTCGTTATAGCCCTCTAAAATTGCAATTCGCTTGGCTGTATCAAAAATCATTGATGCGGGAAAAGAAGCAATGATATTCAACTTATTAAATTTCTTTTTATAACTTCTCTTCTTAAGAAATTTATACCAAGGGAGATTAATCCAATTTATTTTCAAGGCATCTTCAATTGCAATTGCACTCTCTAATAATAAATCGGGATAACTCTTTCCTATTTTATCCGCGGAAAAGAGAGTGAGTTTATTTGAATCGCGTGCAGTCCTCTCGGAGAGAAGTAATTTCTCTCCGAAAAGCTCTATTTCCTCTGTTTTAATTTGCCACACTTTCTGTCAGCGCTCCATTTATTGTAAAGGTATAGGTTACAGTTACATTTCCGTTAAAAGCGCCTTTTACCGCAATGCTTGTGCAAATAGCGGTACCACTTTGTTCTTTATGTGTTGTAGTGCCTCGTTTTTGAATTATCTGGAATGTGTGGCTATCGCCAACAGCGCAAAAACCGATATTTGTAAGAACAGGAATGCCCAGCCATTTGCCTTCATAATCCACTTTTACGGATGCGTTGTATTTACTGTCAATTGTTTTTTTAACAAGAGCCAGAGAACCATCTACAGTGCATCCCGCGCCAAAGGTTAATGTGCTTTCTTCATAGGTTGGCACCCCTGAGGTTATGGCATCAGCAACAGTTTCTTTTAAAATGCCCGTTATTTTGCTGTCGCATTCGCTCAAGCCGGTATCTACTTCTTTAATGCCTGTGGCTGTTGAATTATCGGTGGAATCAATCTCATCAGCCTTTACGGTGAAATCCACATCAGTAAGGGGAATTGGGATGTCATTAAAGACCAGACTCATTCCATCGCCGGGTACTTTTGCTCCAAGGGGTTTAACCTTATTCTCTGCGCTAGCTGTGCCCGTACCGTCCGATTTGAATATTCTTCCCACGGTAAATGCACCCTGGGTTTCGGTTATTGTGCCTAGTGTTACGCGGTAAATGGTATTAACCACCAAACTGCCTGTTGCAACCTCGCCGCCGTCAGGTTCATAGAGATTAGCCTCTACGGTAAAAGAGCGGCTTGCTCTATGAATTGCATTCGTCTTACCCTTGCGGTCGGCGGTATCGCTGTTATCGCTGGTATCGAATGCGGGTGAAACTGCATTAACTGAATTTACGGGATATTCCTTTAGGTTATACCAGAATTCTAAATTTTTTCCTTTTGCTGCTGACATTTTATTGCCTCTTATTTATTTTTTTTGTAATTCTATTTTATATTGAATGCTTATCTGAAAAACTTTATCTACTTTCATTGCATGTGCAAACTGTCTTGAAAAATCAATTACATACCATGAAGCAAGTGTCATACTGCTTTCACAATCATCGAATGAGGTGGTTATTGCTTCTTTAACGGTTTCAATATTTTTGCCGTTGGTATCATAGATATTTATCTGCAAATAATAGGTCTCGAACTTTACTGCACTATCACGGTCGTTAGTATTGGTAACAAAGGACATCACTGCATAGGGATAAACAGCTTTATCCGCTTCAAGATACCAGAACCCTCCGGTTAATGCCGTAACCGCAGCGCCCTTGGTGTATAATGCTTCTCTAAGTTCTTTATTCATTGTTTTAGTATCTTCATTATTTCTTGTTTATTATCTAAAACAGCGGGACGTAAATATGGTTGCGCCTCCATTTTATAAGTACCTAATTCAACAAAAGGCGCATATTCCACAGGAGAACCTATTATAACGCTCTGATCCTCTGCAATAACTTTGTGAGTTAAAGAGCGTTCTAAATTATGAGTATCGGCTGGGCAGAGCAATCTGGCGGCGCCCTCAACAAAGCCACCTATTACCTCTAATTTATCAACGAGGTTTTGTTTTACCTGGTTTATAATAGTTTCCTGATCCCAATTCGGCATTGTTATTTTTCCTTCTAAGCCGCGAAAAGTATTTTCATTTCATTTTGAATTTGGGGTACTGACATCTGATCCAGTTTAGCTGTTAAAGATGTCCAGTCCTTTCCTTCCCATAATAGGCGCTCATAAATTCGCCTCTTAAGTAATCCACGCTCAATAATACCACCCGCATCCCGGCAATACTCTAATATCTTTTTCTTATAGATTTCTTCACTCTCGTTTAAGTGCAAAATTAAATGCTGGTAACTTTGAAGATTAAACGCTTGCGAAACGAGCACAACCTGTTTGTTAATCGGGAAATTTACATCAATTGTTTTATTAACCTTGTTAATTGCCTCTAATAAAGCAGCTCTGAATCTTGCTTCAATCTGTGCATCGGTAATAACCATTTCGGGAGTAACATTTTCCGTACAGCCAATACCAATAGTTAATTTCCCATGGCCGTCCGGGTAAGCTTTATGCCTTATTCCCTCAATTGCCGGGTGGCTTAAAAATTTATAACATGCGCTGTAAAGATCATCACAGTAAGTAATCACTTTATCAATCCCGATATTGTTAAAATAAAATAGACTTAAGATTATTATTAACTTTTTCAAGTTGCCTCCTTTCTTTTGGAATAAAAGCGGACGTGTGGAGTGGGCCCGCTTTAGGAGAAAGTATGAAACAAAGAACTATTTTTTGAAAAATGAAATTATCTGCTGTTTAAGAATGAATATTAATACACCTATGATTATTGCTGCAACTATCAGCCACTTTACAAGCGAAGTCGATTCTGCAACAATGCTTTTTGTTTCGCTCTTTGAATCAGTGGTCTCTTTTTTGTTTGTTACCTCTGCAGGTGTTCTTAATGAATCCTGATTAACGCCAACTATTGCATCAATATATTTATGCCCTTTTGAATCTTTCTTAACTTTTAGGTTAAGAGTTACGGTGTCTTTCACAACCTGCCCTTTATCGGTTTTTACGTCAACTATTTTTTTAGCCGTATATTGCTCGTTAGTTGAAGTATCTTTTTTATCAGTTTGAGGAGTAGGGGGAATTTGCTCTGCCCTCATTTCTGTTTTTATCTCAGGCGGTTTTACCGCAATGGGCTTTACTGTTGTGGTCTCAATGGTCTGCTTTGTTATCTCCGATGTCGTTGAGCAGCCAAACAGAATAAACGCAAGAAATAAAGCTGTAAAAACTTCAAACAATTTATTTGGTTTCAACTGGTGCCTCATCTTTTGCAGGTTCAATGCCTGTCCATTTGTTTATAACGGAATCAATCATGTAACCAAAACCAAATACCAATTCAAGGTTTGGTTTATCGCCATCGCCGAGTGTTGACTGATAAGCAATAGTTGCCAGTACAGTTACAATAAATGTAAAAAACGTGTACCAAGGATGATCCTTGAAGTAGTTAATCACCTCAGTTGCAGTTTCCTTTTTGGCTTTCTTCTTTGCGAAGTGGGCAATCATGCCAATGAGAGCAATTACTATCAAGCCCCAAATGCTGAATATAAAATCTAACATATTACTTTCTCCTTATTGATTACAACTATTTCTTCTACACTTTTCTATTTCGGTTTCGATCTTTGTGGAAATACTATCCTTTACCTCATCTATCTTGTTATAAAAATCCTGTTTGTTCAGCGTATTCGATTCAAGTATTCCCACCCGTTTGTCAATTTTATTTATATAGACAACACCCCCAACAATAAAAGCTATTAAGGACAAACCTGCTGTTACGAATTCTCCGATATTATTCATTTTCCCCTCATAATGTTTGTATATCCTGCCTGTATTCGCAATCCACCTGGAGAAATTCATTAGCCTCCATTGGATTTTTGATATATTTCACGGCATAATATTTACCGCCGAAAAGAATATAATCCTCAACTTGTATGTCAATAATGCCGCAATAAAAACGGTGAGTACTGCGCAAGTTGCGTTTTTCATTCTGATAAATTTCATTTCCAGTTAACGGTCGTAGCCTTCCGGAAGTTGTTATCACGGTGTTATAAGTCGTTTGCATTATACCATTTGAATTAACGGTTGTTGGCCGCTTTATAACAAAACCATATATAAAATCATTCTCTATCATTACCATGCCAACTTTTGATATGGACGAAGTAAACGCAATAAAGATTGAGGATAATCCGGGCTGATGGTAATAACCAAATCGCCAAGTTGATGCTGGGTTTCCCCTGCTTGCTGATATTTATTCATTTCATAGGCAATGAACTTCGCGGCTATAAGTTTTAGCGCCTGTGGAAAAGAGACTGCATGGAGTTCAATGTAATAATTATCCGCGGGGGTTTCTGTCTGGAATGTTTCTTCCACTATAATTTCTGATGTAATAACGGAAATTATTTTATAGATACCGTCATTAAGAGCACTCCCGGTTATTTTGAGATGCATATTGTCCGCAAACCCATAGACGGTGAAATCATCATTTGTGAGTTTTACAGATTGCGCTGAGAAAGAAATTGTAGAACTGTTAAGCCTGAAAGGCAGAGCGCTCTCGGATCTGCTTTGAATTGTAAAATAATTATTGCAATAGGTGCAAATAAAATCCTGAATTACCGGTATGAGAAGATCAATCAATTCATCTTTGGTATTATCATTTGCAGGAATTTGCAATATACTTTTTATTTCTTCTTTCGAGGCGAGCATTATTCATTGCCTTTTAAAATAAAATCTATAAGTTCAACTTTGCTTGGTGCAGATGAAATGGTTTTGTTCCATTCTTTAGCTTTTGCCGAAGCAAGAACTTTCAGCGCGTTATATTTCATACCCTGCAATTCATCTTCGGTGTAAATCTCATTTTGAACTATCTCCGGCAATGGGGCCGTAGAGGTTTCTGCAATTTCCTCCTCTATTTCCTCTGTTTTTGCCTCGTTTTCCTCATTTGTGGGAGGTTCTGATTCAATAACGGGTGAGACCCCTGCCTGTGGGCTTTCGGGCTCTATTGCTTCCGTGCTTTGCAAAACCGGAATTGCATCTTCGTTTTCAAGGCCTACTTTTTCTGCAATTTCCTCCGGCTCTTCAGTCTTAACAAAATTATTTTTCTTCAACCGCCTGCGGTAAATGCGGCAAGTTTTATAATGCCGGGCCATTGCGCCCTTTGCAACGCGTTCCCTGCAATATGAACATATCTCTCTCATAACCAATGCCTCTTTTATAAATTAAATAAGAGCGGCCTATAGCCGCCCATAATAAAAAGGATTTGGTTACGGTAAAGCCAGCACTTTTACAAATCCGGTCATTCCGCTTTCAAACGAGATGTTGAGGTTTCCGTCAGAATCCTTAAACCTGTCTGAAGAGAGAACAAAAGCCTTAACTTCATTTTGTGCAAGTGATTCTTCAAGATCACCTTTGCCTGCAGCAATGTAGTCCCCGGCTTCAAAAGTTACTTTCTTTGCTCCGGCATATGTATTATTCACGAGCACAATTAATTTATCTTCAATAGGATATGCAACTGCCATAGTATTGGCGGAATTTATAGCGGTTCCCCCTGCAATGGGAATGCTTACAGATGCAGTATCCTTCGAAATCTGAACTGCTGTTAAAGTTGTTACCGACATTTTCTACTCCAAAAAATTTATTTCAAAAAATTATTTAGCTTGCTGTTACTGCAACATATCCATTGGCGGAGAAATTGCCATGCACACGTGCGGCACCGTTATTAACGCAGCATATAAGAGCACTGCCCATAACGGAATTACCTATATAATTAATCATGCCGGCAGTGGCATTGTCATCAATAGCAGTTGCACATCCGCGGCCAAGATCACCAATTACATTTTTACGGATAATTGTATTGTCAGAAATTGTGCAGGTAGCATCTACCAATATGCCTGCTGTTGTACCGTGAATAACATTATCTTCAATTCTATTTGAATCGAAATTAGCTCCCTGAATTTGGATGCCAACCTTAGCAATAACATTACCGTTACCGGTCCAGTGATTGCCAATTATCTGATTGCCCCCAGAAGATCCGCTAAAACGAATCCCTCCGTCTGTAGCGGTAGTTGAAGATTGGAAGCAGCAATTCTTAATAATAGATCTGAAAAGGCTTACAAAATCGCAGCACCAGAAAGCACCGCCCGAAACTATTTGAAGATTATAAAGCCCAAGCCCGCGCGCTGTGCCCGCTATACCATCGGCACCAACCGCGCCAATAATGGGAATACCTGTTCCATTGCCGTTAGGAGCTGCACCAATACCGATTATATCGCAATAATTAGGAAGCGCGGCAATTGCATCATAAGCAGTAGAAGTACCCTGAACATAAATTTTATTCCGGATATAGGTATTGCCCGATTCACGTGCGAGGCGGTTAGCCTCTGATAAAGTTATTGTCTGATTTACCTGAGCAACCGCTGTGTCTGGAGTGAGGCCGTCATTGTCATCATCTCCGGTTATGTTGTTAACATAGTAAATCTGTCCTTGTTCTTTAGGATGCAGAAATTTATCTATGTTAAAAAGATTTCTAAGAAACATTGTCATTTAGCACCTTCCTTAACTTGGTTCAGCGGTTTTGTCTGCATAAATAACAAGGGTTTTATCCGGACGCATGATCTTCCCGCCGAATACATATTTCCCTTTAACCGCGTCTTCAAAACGCTTTTCAGGCCTGAATGCTTCAACGTCAAGAATAACATCTGCATAGGAAAAGCTTTCACCGCGTATTCCACAGATTAATCTTGATTTATCCCAAGCAGAGGAATTTTTAGAAATATTGTTACTGCAAATGATGTCAAAATTATGGCGTCTGGTAACTACAGAATTATCATACAATTGATCGTTCTGTGTTTTTACCGCCAAGCCTGCAAGAATTAATTTTGTATAGAACCATTCAGGTATAATCGCAAATCTGTTAGCTTTAGGAATTTTTGCTTCCGACATTTTTTCCGATGCTTCCAAAAGGACGTCGTCAACATTCAGCGAGGTAACATCCACCGGGGAATCATTGGTATAAAGTGAAAGTCCGCACTGTGCATATAATCCGGCTAAAAATTGATCGGCTGCTTCTGCAAAACCAAAGCCCGCATTGTTGGTGGCCTGACGCAATAATTCTGCCTTCGCTTGAACTGCATCTACATCGTTCATTGAGATGTTAAAATAATAAGCTTTATTCGCAATCAATGTAGATACTGCATCATCCAATTTTTCAGGTGCTGCAATATCGGTATCGCGCGTATATTCATTTATAGTGGGGTTCCCAATTGTTAAAATTCTAACGGAATCCCCGAGGTTCTTTAATTGCCCCTCGTAATTATTATTAGCAACCGATTTAAAAACAAGCACGTTTTGCAATGCCTGCATTATATTGGCCGCCCAAACTGTTCGAATAAAATTTAAAAACGACATGTTCACTCCATGTTATGTATTATTAGCTAAACTTTTATTTACCTTGTCAAGATTAGCCGAAACTTCTGCCTGGCTCATCGCTGCTATCTGCTCATGTGTATAATAATCACCAGATGCATTTCCAGCGCCCCTATTAGGAGGATTGCCCTGCACTTTAATTTCGCCAAACATGACTTTGTAGTTTTCCTGAAATGGTTTTAAAATACTATCAGCATCTTTTATTTTGCCGTCAACAATTTCTAATTTCTCCAGAGGATGTTTTGCTTCAAACTCCCTGACGAGGGTAGGGATGTAAGCTTCATTGGCTTTTAAACCGCGAAGTATATTTTCCACAACAGAACGTTTTGAAGAAAGAACCAATTGTGCTTCTTTCTCCGCGTTTGTTTTCTCTACATTCGCTAACTTGTCAGTAATTTCCTTTAGTTTGTCCTCAACAGTCTTAACCCCGTTTTCTTTCTCTTTAACTGCAGATGCTAAATCTGCCTTAACTTTAGTAAGGTTCTCTTTTGAAGCGGCAAGTTCTTTTTCAAGGTCGGATTTTTTATTGTTAACTTCATCAAACCGGCTTTTGGGAATCAGTTTTCCGTCATCTTCAATAAATTTCTTGCCTTCAAATTTTGCGGTAATTTGTTTTTTAACATCATCATCGGCTTTAGAAAAAAGCAAATTGAAAAGATTTTCTCCTAATAATAGTTTTAACCAATCCATTTTGAACTCCATTTATTTTTTTTCTGATTACACTTTTTACCCGGTTGTGTCCGGTTATCGTCTTTCGCATATCGCCGCGAAATACCAAAGTTGCTGTTATTTGCTGTGATTAAGGTAGAAATTTAAAAAGCCGTTGTCATCCTAATTTTCTTTAGGATTTTAATTCAGGCGGGCAGTTTTCCATTTTTCATAGGTATCCATAGAGACAATTGTCCGATCTATCTGATTACGCCTATAGCGGTACTCCAAGCCCTTAAATTGCTGTATCATCGTGCAATGGCAATGAATATCCTCTTCGGCAATACCACTTAAACCCGGCCCGGGGGTCTTTACCCCGGAAGGAAGGGTAAAAACATTATTAACCGCCGCCTTCATATCCATTCGTATATGCCCCGGGCGCGGCACCTTTGCTCTGTTAGAGTGTATCCATAGGAGTTGCACCTCTATTCCAAGATTTGCAGCTGCATTTTCTACCCTGCTAAAAGATGAGAGAGCACCTGCATTCTGCACCCGGTGTGCTTCTGTCTGCACTATAAGAGAGGCTTTTGAAGCGGCAATATTCGTTTTATCCGTTATTGCCTTAGCAATTTTTACATAACCTTTTCCCTGAATAAGGCCCTGTGTTATTTCCGTTCTTATCTGCTGGTTAAGCTGTTGTATATGCCCGCTGAATCTTTCGGGCCATGTAATGCGGTCAAGTGAATTAAGAACCGATGCTTCAATTGTTTTTTCATTAAGCAACCCGAAACCTAATTTTGCGCCAATAGAGGTTTCAAGAACAAAACCTGTGTAATAATAATTTTCTGAATAAATTTCTTTAATAGCTTCTTTTATGGTTTTAATTCCCTGCACATTCAGTTTTTTAAGTATTTGAGCTATTTGATATTCCAGATTAGTCAAACGGTTATATGCAACCATATCGGGAAATTTAATATCCGTTCCATATTTTTCATACATCTTTGCAATCTGCAGGCGTATTTCATCAAGAGCTTTTTTATAATTTTCAATAAGCGTTTTCCTGAAACCGGCCAATAATTTATCGGTATTAGTTCCAGCTTTAGAAAGAAGTTGAGCTATATATTTGTTCCATTCATCATCGTTCATTGAGCATTCCCCGCATCAAGGTTTATATTCCTATTTGCCCGCTCTGTTTCTAAATCTTTAACAGCATCATCAACATTTTTTATCCAAGGATGGTTTGCTAAAATTATTTTCTCAGGAATTATACCAAGTGAATTCTGGCAATTGGTTATTTGCTCGGTCTCATTGATGAGCATATTCTTACTGAACGTTATTTCCAAATCCGCTTCATTAAAAACAAAACTAGGTTCTTCAAAAAATAATTTCCATTTTATGAGTTCGCTTATTACATCCTCAAGGCGGTTGATTAAAGCATTTGCTTTAATGTCCAGTCGCATATATTGCGACTTGATTACAACTGTAACGATATTTCCCCCTTTCTGGTCTTTATCGAAATTCAATCCATGGCCGAACTTGTAAATATTTTCCTCAATTATTTCGAGTAGTTTAACTTTTGCCTCTACCGGAATTTCCAGAGTATGCGGCGTTACGTGTCCCTCTTCCGAAACCTTAATAGCTTTGAACTTCCGGAGGTTCGTCATAAATTCTGCAAGTTTTTCTCCCGCATAGCCGCCGAGCTCCCAAATTGCATCCTGTATATCTTCAATGTTGTTTGCGAAACCGGAAAAAATAAGATCATAGAGGTCTATAAGGCCTTTAATAGGTTTTAGATCAGTAAATCCGTTATTGTTATTCGAAAGTTTTATAAATGGAGGCACACCCCAGCTTTTACCTTCTGATGAAAGCACTTCCTCTCCCATTTTTTGTGATACCACCCAATGAGGGCGGGGGTTGGGGTTTTCAGATGCATCGGGAATAAATTCTCCTTTATCATTTTCGATGTAAAAGTAAACCAAATCCTTTGTCCAAATTTCTACTTTCAACTTCTGAGTAAGTTTTCCCACATCATCAATGCTGTCGACTTTGTAATATCGCAAGATGCTTATTAAATTGTTTTTATATGTATCATCATAATCGGGAATTATTTCCTCTGCAGGGATGATAATATAATCGAACTCCCCTTTATCATTGATGAAGAAATGAAGCCATTCTTCCCCTTTGTTTGAGGCATTAGTAGCAAGGTCTGTAAGGGTGCGCCTGAAATATTTATCTTGCAACTCTTTAATTTTTGCTCCTAGGGTTGTATTTTTAGAAGCAATGCTAATCTGATTGGTAAGAATGTACTCTATTTTTTGATCTACCAATTCAGCGTGAAACGAATTAGGCACTTTATTATTCGAAGCATTCGGATCCAATTCTTCTTTTCCGTCAACGATGTATTTACGGAAATCCCGTTTCATAATATCATGCTTGCTTTTATAATAATTAATGCCGTCCAGCATGTCATTTTTTTTCTCTGACCTAATATCCCGGTCTATAATGCCGCGAATAAGTTTGGAGTCGGAAATTATTTTTTCAACTGCTATTTTTAATAATATCTGTTCTGTTTGCCCGAAATACATTTTTATACCTTTAAGTTAATATTTCAATTGAATTCTTTTTATTTATAGTTTCCGCTACGCCTGTAGTTGCATCAGGCGCATCGTCGTGTTTATTCTTTCCTTCTTTCTGATAGGTGGACATGGCTTTATAATATCCCGGCCATTTATCTTTCCAATTGACCGGGAAATAAATATGATTTTGTACAAATGATGAGTTGGTTAAAATGCGGGAAATCTTGTTATCGGATTGATGGAACCATTTTACCATTGTTCTTCTTGTTTTATGGATTTCCCAAAGCAGCCTTTCAACATTACGCGCAAAGCCCCGCCCTCCATTATTACTCTCAATAATTGCGCTAGTTACACTATCTTCATTCAGCATTTTAGCTGTCTCAGGTTCAGTAAATTCCATTGGCTCTTTGGTATAGAGGATATTTAAAATATATGCCTCTCCTTGATAGACGCCATAATTTATTGAACAAAGATAATCAGCACCTTCGTCGGCTGTATCTGTATAATTTTTTATTGATTCAAATAAAATTTTTCCTTTTTCATCGCGCGGGTAATCTGTATAGGTTTTGAAGGATTGGTATAAACGGCCCTTGAGATCAATTGGTTCATTCTGATAATTCGCAAGAAAGATTTCCATCATCATCATGCTCTTGAGGGTTTCATAGCGCGATTTGTTTAATAACTCCGGGCAAAGCATTGAATTGGTTTTTTCATCATAAGCCTTCATAGATAGGACATACCAATCATTTGCTTTTTCCCCGGCGAGAATCCTGCCACATAGATCGTTCTTTGACCAACGTGTCATTACAGTAATTTCAAGTGGTTCACCCCCTTTGGCACTTACACGTGAAAGGAAAGTACTTGTATACCATTTCCAAATATTATCAAGGGCATTTTCATTCATGGCTACTTCTGCTGATTTTATGGGATCGTCTATAATTAATATTGTGCCCCCTTTACCAGTTATACTTCCACCAATTCCGGCACCAAGATAATTGAAATGCTGATCTTCCAATGCCCATTCGTCATAGGCGGCATTGCCTTGTTTTATTTTTGTTTCAGGGAATATATCGGAAAAAACTATTTCGTCTTCAAGTTTCTTTTCCTGAATACCATCGCGGGTATAGCGTGAAAAATCATGGGCGGCATTATCGTTATAAGAACATGATATTATTCTTTCTTCATTGTTTTTACCTAAAACCCATTGGCAGAATTTTATTAAAGTTCTTGATTTTCCATGCTGAGGAGGCATATTAATCATAATTTTTTTATAAGGAGTTCCGTCAGGTTTTAATAATTGGCCTGTATACAAACAATGTAATATATTACATAACTCTTGCAGATGAGTCCTTTCCTGCAAATAAAATTCCGGAGAAGTTAACGAGCAATAGTCATAGAACAGGCGGCGTGCCAATTCAAGATAGGCCTCGTTACTGAGGTGTTTTATTTCCATCTCTGATAAATTGTGCAAGGGCTCTTAATTCCTCTATTGTTAATTTTGATAAATCAGGTTTTGTATTAACATTTGCATTTATATTCAATTCGTCAATGTATAAGCCATTAAGTTTATCTCTGTCTTTTGCAACTTCAAGCGCCAATTTTAAATCAGCAACTAAAATTAAATTTCCTTTATCGTCTCTTAGGTCTTTATTAAAAATAAATGACGGACTAATTGCTTTCATATATAAAAATTCTCTATCTCTGATAGCTTTAGTAAAAGCAATATTTTTATCCTTCTGTCCTAATTTTCGTATTTCTTTTTTTGCTTCTCCAATATACCGCTGTGCCGTCCTTATTGATATTGAGAATTGGGTCATTACAATATTGCATAATTCTTTATTCCTTTTGGATTGCAAATACCTATCGTTCTCAAGAATGAGTTTAATAATCCCATCAACCCGGACCCAAACAATATCAGTATGTTCCGTATCGGCCTTTGGCATTATTGCATTTCCTGCTTATTATGATATTCTTCATAAAGTTTATTTAATACCTGGCTTTTTACATCCTTAACTTTTACCAGTGTCATTCCATATTCATTTGGTTCTAATTTATCCCAATCAATGTCCGGACGCCTATTTAACGGAGTCTTAAAATCTCTCCATTGATTTTTTATTACATGCTGGGGCCGCCCAAAGCGCCATTTGGTCTCAACAATTCCAGGCCGCATTTCTTCCAGTGAACGTGCCATTTTCAATCTTCCATCGCCTTTATACAAAGCATCTGAATTACCTCCTTTCATAGTCATGGTGCGAATTTTCTTTATCATGAAGGCATTGATAAGTACTGTACACCAATTATTCGTAAGCACTTGTAGGCATAAGTCTGTATCTTCGTTATATCTTAAGCGCCAGCGATACGGCAAATCATTTAATATTAAGAGTGATGAATAAACATGGCAATTCAAAGTAAAAGGCGTTCTATTTTGTGTGCATGGTAAAAACATTTCATAATTAAATCCGGATATTGCAATGTTTGTATATCGGTCGGTAAAATCTTCCACTACTTTCATGGCAATATTTGCATTACAGCGGATCTTCATATTTTTATATCGGCGTGCAATCCATGAAATATTGTCGTCGAAAATCCAATGGCGTTTATGACCTGTAGATTTTGCATGTTCCCACACCCAGTTACGTGCAGGCATTCCACCAAGTCCCAGATTTGAAAAAGGTAAAATCAAAACTCGGTCGCCGAATTCTTTCCGGTATAATTCCTCTTCTTGCGGTTCAACTACTAATTTGAAATCAACATTATCGGAAATAAAAAACTTAGCAGTCAAGCAACAATCATGACGGCCTTTCGAAATGATATAAACGGGATATTTTGGCTTAACTGTTTTCATGATCCGATTCAAATTTTAATGAGGCTAAATCGTTTTGAATTCTTACTGGCCAGCGTATAGATAAAACTTTACCCTTTTTTATGAAACCGGTTTCAACGTTGATCATTTCTAAAAAAGCTTTACGATTCTCTTCATCTTCGAAAAGCACAACTAACCGGATGGGTTCTAAACCGTCTTCATAAAGAGGCAAGCCTTGCCATTCATCTTGGTGGTTTATAAAATTAACTTTATCGCTATTAAGTGAAGTTGGAATGCTTATTTCATTTATACGAAGAGTAGCTGCGAGATCGGGAGTTTTTAAGTTTATTTCATTTATTAAGAGTTTTAACTCAGAAGTAAATTCGCCTTGTAATTTTGGATTATTCGCGGCAATATTAGCTGCCTTTTCCTTCTGTTCGTCCCAGTTAACTATGCGAATTGAAAATTCACCAATTGGAGTTATGATCTTTTCATTTACGATTTGGCACTCACCGAATTTAGCAGTCAAGGCTTTCACACGTTGGTGACCGGCTACTAAATTACCTGTGCGTTGATTAAAAACAATTCCCGAAATATCTCCAAACTCTTCAAGGCTGAATTTTAACCCTTCAAAAGCCGAACCCGTAATTAATCTTGGATTGTATGGTGCGGGATTTAAATCTGTAAGTTTCATTTCTTTTTCCCATATAAAATAAATTCAATATTTTTAATTGACATGTTATATTCCTCTGCCAATTGCTCACGGGCTTTTTTACCCGGAATTTGCTGTTTTCTTTTTTCTTCATATTCAAATTTTATCCTGAAATTACGGCAAGCATTTACAGGCGCAAAACCATGCTTACTAAATACGGTTAACAAATCTGCCATCATTTCTTTTGTTATAGAATCAGTATCATTCATAATTCATCTCCGTATAAGGTAAAAAATCAAAAATGCCTTGTCATCCTAAATAAGTTTAGGATTTTTTATCAAATCCTGTATTTCCTGCGCAACGCGGAATTCCCAATTAACTTTGGTCGTATCGGCTGTGGTATAGCGTAGGAGCCGCCACCCGTGCATTACAGCTAAGTTGTACTTCTTAACATCGTTAATATAGCCAGTACTGCGTGTGTGCCTGCCTTTGGAATAAACGCCTCCTTCAAACTCAATTGCTATTTTGTGCTGAGGCAGAGCAATATCAAATCTAAATCGGCGGTCATGCAGAAACTTGTACTCCCGTTTATGCTGAATACCTAGTATGTCTAGGGCCGCGCAAATTTGCTCTACATACTTAGAGCCACCATTTATAGAGCCTTTTGGTTTCTTATTGGTGGTATCAGGTATATAACCGTTTACTTTTGCCACTGCTGCGGCAGTCCAACCTGAGAAGCGACTCATGCGAAAAGCTCCAGTTGAATTTCAAGCAATGAATTGATATGCTGCATAAGTTCATTTACACAGCCATGGACTAATCCTCTATGTCTTAAAGAGTATTCTGATTTTTTTACTAAGGCTTTAAGCAACTCATAGGAATAATATAAGTCTGCATCCCGCTTTCTGTTAAACTCACCCCACTTGCGTCCGGGAGCAAAGCAATGACCTCCATCTCCTACATTTGAACAACCTATTTGATATTCATAAGAGCCCACAGGTATATTGTCTTGAATTCCAACCGTAACTATTGCAAAACATTTATATTCCTTTTTATAGATGAACGAGGGCTTAATAAAATTCTGTAATGTAGGATAATGCATTCCTGTTTCTAAGTCACCACTTGAAAAAGGTTTAACAAGTTCTTCAATCCATTTATTATTCTCGATAAAGCTTTCTGTTTTCATATTCTCCCCAAAGCATAGACAGGGTACTCGACCATAGTAAAGCCCTGTGTTCCGTTATTGCTTTTAATACCGTAATGCGTTTTCCGGCAGCAGTAACCAATGTATTGTCCAGTCTCCATGTCCTTGAACCCATTCCACAAAAGAGGATTGTTTTGTTTCGGCCCCGGGTTCTTTCCACATAGGTAACATGTCTTATCGCTGAATAGATCGAGCTGCACTGTCATTTATTTACCGTTCGTTTCGTTTCAAATTTTATTTTAGGATTATACCGGAATATTATCCGTATGGCATAAACCAACCGCCAGTATAAACGAAGCTCGGAAAGCTTAACGGATAAGTCCTCAAAATCATTTTTCACCAACCGGCGCATTACCTGCCTGATTTTTTTTTGTTTCTTTCCGCTCATTATTCCTCCAGTTTAATAACTTCAAATTGTCTGTTGTCTTCAATCAGCAACGCTTTCTTTGTCTGCAATTCTGCTGAATTAAAGCGCCGTGCGTGCTGCTCTTTTGTGGTAAGACCCAAGCGGGCAACGAAATAAACTCCACACTTGATTATGTATTTTTGCTCTTTAACGCCATTATTCGTCATAATTTTTTATTTCCTCCTTAGATTCCTCCATTTTAGGCTCAATAATAAGCCCGCAAAGTTGAACACTCTTTTTCTTATAGGCCTGCGAGAACTCCACTTTCTCCTTAGCAGAGAACATATCTGAGTTATTGTCAAAAAACACATAATATTCCTCAAGTTTTTGCGCATTGTAGGTTTTAATATGTTCAGCCTCACTTTCAGTCTCTGTTTTCCGATCCTGCGCAGCCTGTTTAATTTCTCTATTCTTTTTGTTTTTCAGCGCCTCTTCATAAACTGATTTTTTCTTGTTTACAATGATGCCCAGTAAGTAGCCTGTATCGTCCCGGGGACTTTGAGCAAGGGCAATGAAACTTTCTTCAATCAAGTGGTAACATATTTCAGGTGTAAGCCCTTCTCCGGCATCTTTAAGGTGTCCGATAATTGGATCAATATCGGCCTTAAGATTTGGAGATTCATTCTTAGCGTGAATGGCAAAGAGATCGGCAACCCAGGCTTTTATTTTTTCAGGGTCGCCTTTGATAAGGGAAAAATTATCATCATCACGGCTTTCCCTTTTTTCTTTATTATTATTTTCCTTAGTTTTATTTTCTTTTATTTCTTTTATTTTTATTTGTTGTTCAGTCCCCTGGGGAATTTCCTCTTTTCCCTCGGTAAAATCATTTTTTCCCTCGGTAAAGTTTGTTTTTCCCTTGTTTGCCTTTTTCGCACGCTCTTTTTCCCGCGAGGTTTTTACTTCCTCGTATGTCTCCTGCACCTTTTGAGTAGTAAAAATGTCCGGCTCAATTTCATAAATAAGTTCAATTTCTGGTGAACTCAGGAGCTCAATAAACTCCTGGAGCTCGAGGAGGGAAAGGTTAAGTTCATTAGCTATGACTGCTTTATTCCTCTTTAGGCTTAAGTCTAAACGACAATCATGTGCCTCCGCTATAAAATCATTAAGCGCCCAAAAACGAGCCTCCATAGCCCATCCTTGTTCGTTGTTTTTGAACGAAGTGCGTAAAGCTAGGAACTTCGGATGTCGATGCGAATCTGTCCTTCTTGAATAATATGCTAAATTAGTTTTCATAAATAGTTTCCTTAAAAGAGGACGAGTTGTTCTTCTTCTGAATAAATTTTTATTTCGGGAATTGTTACTTCCGGTGGTTCTTCTGTTTTTACTTCAGTAAGTACTTCTTTCAGATCCAGAAACATTAAACGAAATTGGAAATTATTGAGGAAGTAAACCGGGGTAAATAAATTTTTATATTGTGTCATTCGTAAAGTATCACCATGAATAACTTTTGCCGCAATTCCATAGAGGCTTATTTGGATATAGGCCATATAAAAGCAGAGTTCATCAATATCAGTCAATTCAACATACATTTGAGTTGAAGGATTAAGCTTCTTTTCGAGAAATACCTCCCGGCAGGCAATGATCATTCCACCGGATCCGCAAGCTGGTTCACCGATTGTTATAAGAGGCTTCTCCTGGAGTTCCCTATCAATATCGTGAAGTGTCATTTTTGCAGACATTAACGAAACGTTGTAGGGTGTAAAGAATTGGCCAGCCCGGTCATTGGTTAAATTATTTTCTCCGAAAAATTCACCTAAGAAATCCGTATGTGATGTTTCGAGAGCATCAGTTAAGATTTCAAAACAGTTGTCGAATGCCTTCAATTTCTTTTTATCTTCACCGAAGTTGAATTCCTTCAATTTTTGTGCAGCTAATTCCGGATAAAAAGGCAGAGCAAGTGCGTATGTTGCTGATTGACAAAAGTCGCGGAATTTGGTATATAAATTTTCGCCGTAATTATAATTTTCTAATTCCTTGAGGAAATCCTTTTTATGGTTCATAAGGTTTCCTCCTGGATTTTTAGAATAATAGTCTTTTCATTTACTTCAGCAATGAAACGAGAACCAATTGAGAAACCGGCCTCATTTAGCCAAGTACCCTGTAGGCGTATGTATGGAATAGACTTGAAATTAGAATTGGCCATATAACTTACAACTCGAATCGTTTTTTTTTAGTGTCTGGTCTGACATATAAATCTCCTATTTGCTTTTATTCTTAAAATTTCTTATACTTTAATTATGTTAAAACCAACTGACATATTATCTATCATAAGTTTCGCTTCTGCCTCATTATATCTTTTCGAATTTTTCTCAAAGAATTTTCCTTTTAAAAAAAATACTTTTTGTAATCAGTTGGTTAGATTTGATTGAATCGAATCCCACACCGCCCATGATTTTAGCCTCTTAACGCATTTTTGAATTATTTTTTAACGTAAATCTTTTTGATAATCATGGTTGCTGAATTGTGTGATTTAGAACGTGTAAATTCTTTAAGCTCTCCAACACCGATAATAGTAGTTCCATAATTAATTCTATCAAGCATTTCGGCAGCAACTGTTAGATTTACTGAAATCTCCGCCCCCTTATCGTATTCAAACCAAAACTGTCCAAGAGCATTTGTCCTTAATGAGTTTCTTTCGTTTACTACTTCACCAATTTCTTTACGTAATTGAATATTTTGTCCTTCTAATCTGGTTATTTCATACTTCAATCGGCTAATATATGAATCGGGATTAGTATATTTTGATTGAACTGTTTTTAATTTGTTAGGCATCATAAACCTCTTATTTTAATTGCAAAATTTTTTATTATTTCGATTTCCCATATCTCAAATTCGTTTTATTATTTGGTTTGTAGGTTGCGGAAAATGATTCAAGTCCCAATCCCTTCATTGTCTTTTCATAAATCACATCAATAAACGATAATTGCTTGGGAGTCAAATCCTCTATAATAAATGATAAGTTTCTTGCAGCTTTATAAAAGTCTTCGCCCCCTTTTACTTTTAGAAGTGCGGCTTTATTTGCAAGAATGAATTTAAGATATTCCCTTGCACCCCTTTGCGCGCAAGGGTTATCATTGTGGAAAACAGTTTTATTTATTTTGTCTAAAGGCATTAGAATATTTCCTCACCTGATTTTTGTTCTTGTAAGGTTTCTTCCACCATCGAATCGTCAAAGTCTTTAGGCACAGAAAATTTTTCTTCCATGAATGAACAATGTTTGCAGCTTGCATTTACTATTTTTCCAAATTCCGGTAGTGTATCAAGGAAAGGGCATGAAGGTTCGTTCGGATCAATTAACCCATGATAATATTCTGAATTTTCACATCCGCAAATAAATTCGCTTTCCGTTTTTTCCCCTTCTGTAAGTTGCTTTTTATCTTCAACAATTTCGGCATCGGGAATAGCGGCATTAAACAAGGTTGGTTCCTTATCAACGCCCTCATATTGTTTTGCTAGCTGTGAGATCGTTAAATCTTTAGCTTTGATGCGTGCATTATAACCACTAACAGCATCGCTTTTTTCCTGCTCTATTCTATCCCTTTCAAGCACTTCCATCGCTAAGCGGTCAGCGAGTGCTTCTTTTTCTAAAAATTTTAGAGTTGATTTTTCGTCAATTTCCATCGAGTTTTCTCCTGTTTTAATTAAAATATTTAGAACTTTTTCACTCTCCACAAAGAGTTTTGTTTATGCGTGACTTCATCTTTCTTAGTCACTGGCCGATTGTAGGCATCTAAAAGAGGTTCTACAAGATTATGATGTATCAGGTCATTGCATCGTGCACTGACTGTGTGGACGGGTATTCCAGTAAGCCTGTGAATTTCATTGTGCGTAATCGGCCCCATATCTCTGATAACTTGATAAACCTCTTTATTCTGATTCATAATAGCGGATGTTTCCATTATGTTGCGGTGTACCTCTTCACTCACTGTTTTAGCATTGAATAAAGGAGCCTGCTGCTCGTCCAAGGCAGCAGGTTCCACCACATCACTTATGGAGTCAGATTTTTTTTCACAAGGCCGTTCGCCATATTTTAGCTGGTACGATAAATCAAAAGATATTTTCTTACTCAAAATATCCCCCTTGCAGCTAATTCTTTTATACGGTAAGCTTTTTTTAACATCTTATAACAGTTGAAAGTATATTTTGCTTCCGGGTTGCGGTCTATGACATTTTGTTTTATGTATTTCCCGCATCCACATGCACATTTTCTTTTCGATAATATTTTGAAATCATGAGAGCGTTTCATATAAATACCTCTAATATACTAGTACCGGAATACCGGTTAGTTTTTCAATTTCAATTTTGAATAGTTCTGCGTTACTATTGCGGTTGCTCAGGTGGATTAAAAAGATTTTTCTAACATCAGAAAGGTTATTCGTTTTCATGAACCCCTTAACATTTTCAAGGCTAAAATGAGATTTAAGCAATCGCTTAACCTGCATTTTGTCCACAACTCCTTTTTGCAAATTATCATTAACAATCTCACGGCAATAATTACATTCTATCATTATGTAATTAAGCCCGCTGAATTTGTAGTGGATATAATAAGTGTCAGTTGCAAAAAGCAGTTTCCCGAATTCCTCATGATGAATTAAAAAGCCTAACGGCTCTTTAGCATCATGCTGAGTAGAAAATGGAAGGATTGTAAATCCTCCCGTACTAAATTGTTTGCCGGATTCAATTACTTTTATTCTGTGGTGTTCAACTGCAAGACTTTCAATTGTACCTTTACTTGTGAATACATTTATTCCTGCTTTCAAAACATTCCTAATAGAGGAACTGTGGTCGTTATGCTCATGTGAAACTAAACATCCGGCCACATCTTTTATTCTGAAATTTAACCCGGCAATTATTTTCGCGTAAGAAACCCCGCACTCAATAATCAGAGTTTCCTTTGCGGTTTTCAAAAGATAAGAATTACCTGAGCTGCCGCTCGCTATGGATTTAATCTCAAACATTAAAAAGGCGCCTTCTTATTTGTACCTTTAGTGTCCGATTGTAATGTTGAAGTATTTCCTCTTAACTCTTTTAATTTTATTGAGATCGCATCTTCTATGTGAACAGCAGTTCTTCCGCCGAATGAATCAAGCCTATTTTTATTATTATTTATAAAATTGTTGAAAGCTGCCAAATCAGAAAATGATTCAATTTTTGCAACTATAGTAATTGGGTTTTCCCAATCAATTGCACTTAAATCGGTTGATTCGTTCTGAGGAGGAAGGTTAATATCAATTTCTTGTTTATTAGCCTGATCTTCTATTTCAGAAGCAATAGAACTTTCTTCAATAATTGGAGTATCGTCCATATCTTCCATATCAGTAGTTCTATTAATTGTGTCAATCAGCAAATCACTATCGTCGGATGTATTCCAGAATGTTTTGCAAGCTCTGTTGATCACAGATTTTTTAGCCATTTCATCAGTAAATTTTAGATGAGCCTTGGATTCGCCTTTCGCTGCTCCCTGTTCCCATGCCGCACGAATTTGTTTTATATTCATTATCTCAACAAACGGAGGCATCCCTTCGCGGATAATTATTGCATAAGCACCGAGTATTTTTGCCGTATCGATGTTCGTAAATTTCTGATTATGCTTAATTATTTTCTTCAATCCGGTTTCAAGATCAAAGGTGTATTCAAACTCATCACCTTCATAAATACAGTTGGCAAATATGTCTTTAACGGTTTTGATTCTTTTTGTAACGGCTATAGTGCCCATGTAAGAACGTGTTAATTGCAATTGGTTTCCATAAGCAATGAAATAGCATTGTTTTTTGGCCGGGGATAAACCCTGAATGATCATATCCAATAATGTGTTAGCAACGGATTCTTTTGTACAAACCTGAAGAACAGCTCTTTTCTCTTTATCGAAGGTATTCTGTAAGATCAGCCAGGCTGATTTCAGAGCATTTGCCGCACTGTAATTTTTCGGTATTTGCAGGCCGCCGCTTTTTTCCAAATCGCCAACGCGCATTAAAACATTGTCTGCAATGTTTTTTTCTGATAAAATTACTTTATTCTGAGTATTATTATTATTTTCCATTTATGCCACCTTTAATTTTTTGTCTTTTGAAACTATTAAGTTAATTACCTGTGCTTGTGTTTCTATTATGTCATTTATCGATTCCCTGTTATCAATAAATAACGGTGCTGTTATTTGGAAGTGCTCAGAGAGCGTGTTAATGATGTCTATTCCGGCATTTATTTTTGCTGCATTGTTTGCATCAGCAAAAGGGACACCATTGATCAGAGGCTCACATATTTCTTGAATGCCGCCGTTTATTAAATTTTCAAACAGCTTGAATTTCACATACTTGAATTTTGCGTTAATCATTTCTTCAAGCATTCCTACCTTTGTTTTGATGAATTTATCGCTTAGGTATTCCTGGCCTTCAAGCTCAGCAATTTGCCCTGCTAAATTTCTTTCCTGTTCTTCTAACTCCTTTATACGGGCGCGTGATAAATCGTTTGTATCTTTTTGCCTTAATTCTAATTTCAAAGAATCAATTTCGGCTTGCAATCCTTTCTTTTCAGCGTTTAATATTTCTACAATATTTTCGGAATTTTTTACCATGGTATTTTCAAAGAGTTCTTTTTCCAATGTTGCTGATTCAGCAATTAATTCTGAGTATAGGTCACCGTATTGTGGTTTTGATGTTATAATCTGTTCATTAAGTGAAGTTATTTCCAGTTGCAAAGCTTCAATATTCTTTGAAGATGTATTAATTCCATTGGAATGCGAGGTGATCTGATTTCCTATTTGTTCTTTTCGTGTTTTATAGCCATTACCCCGGACAGATATTTTATCCAACTCTTTGGCTTTCTGCAGATTGAAATTTTCCTGCATCTCTGTTTTTTTCTTTTCAATATCAATGGCATCTAATAGACGGTTGCATGTAGGACAAATGAATTGATCAGTAATGATGAATTCCTTTCCTTGAGTATCAATCCATTCGTTTCTGCATTTCTCAATATCCGCCTCAAGGCTGATAGATTCGGTTTCTAAATTCGCTATTTGATCCTGGTGTGAACTGAGTTTTGCCCGTTCAGTTCTAATCTCCCCTTCTTTTATATTTATTTTGGAATTAAGATCAGCGATTTGCTTATTAAAAAGGGAGTCGGCTTTAAGTTTAATATTAGCAATTTCATTATTCAACGTTTTATATTGCCTTTCTTTTTCAGCCCGTTCCGGATCTATTTTTAGATGAGATGTTATTAGTTGCTCAATTTCATTTACCCGGTTAACTTTTATCTTCAATTGCGATGTCATAGAATTGAAATCAAGCTCTTTAATTGATTTGTAGCATTCATCAATACGAACCGGAATTCCTTTAAGGTCATCATTAAGCTTTTTCTTCTTGTTGGCCAGCATCTTACGCACTTTATCAATGTCATTCTCTACATTTAGGAGCTCAATTAAAGGGGCTAATTCCCTGTGCGTATTGATTATATCTGCACTCGAAATGCTTCCTTTCATAGCAAAAAGAATATTTCTCCGGTCTTGCCATTTGAGCTTTTGTGAAAAATAAAGAGGGTCGGTTATAAGCTTAAAGATATTCTCATCGGCAAACTCGTTTATTTGTTTTTTATAATCGGTCTGAGAGTATGGAATGTCATTTATGTAAAATAGAGTTTCATTGCCGGTAAAGATTTCTTTTGCCTCGCCGCGTTTCTTAGTCCATTTTTCTTTAAATATTTTCTGAAGGGTTTTCTTTGTTCCGTCAACAAACAAAGTACCAGTCACTGTGTGCTCAATGCCATGGATAGGCAGATTATCAATGCTAAGTGTTTTTATCTCAAAATCTTTTCTATCTGATGAATCTTTATCAAATAGCAGCCAATAAAAACCATCGGCAATTGTAGTTTTACCTGTTGCATTTTCGCCATATACATTTGTTATTTTATTAAAATCAATTTGCAAGCTCCTAATGCCTTTGAAATTCTCAAATGACAATGAGGAAAGTTCAATTCTTTTCATCATTTACCTCCTGTAAATAGCATTGGAAAACTCTTCTCAAATTCTTTTTGCAAGCGGTCCGGCAGTGAAAGATTAAATTCCTCTTTCTTAACCTGCTTAACAGGAACCGGTGCGCCAAGATCGAGCGTGAAAAAGGGTTGTTTTTTCTCCCCGCTTTTGTTATCTTTGATGTGTTTCATAGATACTACCTTTTTTATATTTGTGAAATTTTAATCCGGCCCGCATAGCCGGATTTTTTATTGCTTTATTTCAAACTTTTTTAATAACCTTTTTACATTGTTTCTTTCTTGCTCATCAACAGAATCGAACCAAGCCTAAAGCAAGAACGCCGCAACAAAAAAACTGATTATGTAACTCATCCCTTATTCTCCTGTAAGCTCTCAACTTGATCTTGCAATGCACATTCATTATCCATATGGAAATCAAGATTTGTTTTCAGTTCTTTGATTTGGTTATCTTTAACGGAAATTAGCTCTTTAAGAATGCGGATGGTATTGTTTTTTGTAGAAACTTCGGCGCTTAAATTTTTGTAATCGAATTCAAGCTGAGTAATGTTTTTGCAAAGTTTTACATTGTTCTCAATTTCTAATTCAATCTCTGCTGCTAACCTTGCCCTTGCAAAAATTTGTTTTATGACTACAAGCCAGCCTAATATTCCAATTGCCGAAATAAATAAATATGTGAATGGTGACATTATCTGCCTCCTTTAATGTTTAAAAATTTGTTTTGCTAATTCTTCTGCGGTCATTATCTCATAATCATCAATTATAGCTGTGTCTTTTTCCTGAAAATCGAATATGTCTGCAAGCCTAAAGCGGTACCTTGCTTCACCCGCTTTATTCTTGTAAGTTTTTGCCTTAAGTTCACCGTTCTTTACAAATTCAATAATTGTATCCGGCCCGCGGTGAAGCATTTTGCATACTTTATTCAGGGATACATCTTCAATGGAATTGCGGATAGCTTTTTCCTTAATAGAGTGTAATTCTTTACGCACTTCCATTAATTCATTAAAAATCATATCTAAGGTTATAACTGGCATATCATTCTTTGAATTTTATATTTATAATCAGTTCGTCTATTTTTTCATTTTCCATATTGCGGGCATGTTCAAGCTCGCGGCATAAATCTTCTTTCTCTTTTTCCGTTAATCTCATATCAGAAACTTTATGTATGAATGACCGGGTTAAAATTGATAGCATTCCTTCGGTTGATGCTGTGAATGCAAGAAAATCTTTTTGTAAATTTTCTATAATATCTTTGTTTGATGAAACCAAACCTTCCTTTTGAAAAATCTTAATGCATGCTTTATATACGTCATCTAAAAAACGAGGGCTCTTTAATTGCCTGCAAAGAGTATCATAATCCATTTTTAATTTAGCGGCCAGCCATGTGCGCGTTAAATTGTTCTCTTTAAGAATGTTTAGTATTTCCTGAGCGCCGTTATTTTGCGTATTCATTTGCATATTCCGTAAATAATTATGGCTTTCGTAAAATCTAATTGCGGATTGTGAGTTTTATAGAAATTATTTTTAGAGGTAGAAAGAGAGGTAATAATGGCACAAATTTTAGTTATCGTCTTTGATGAATTTGATATACCCGGCTTAAGCGGCTGGCACCTAACTAAAATAATTGAAGATAAATTTGGTAATAGGTTTTTCATGAATTAAGCCACCTTCTTTAAGCGGATGATATATTTAGAACAGTTTCCGTATTGTTCTTCAAGGCGCTTTACAAAACTTGGTTTAACACGGCCATTGCGTATCATGTTCATAAGGGAACATGCAGGAACTTTTAATCTCTTGCATAAATCACCAGGTGCAAGCCTGTTATTGAAAAGAAAGTTCTCAAAATCGAAATTATACATGTATAACCCAGTTCCCATTTCTTGCCTTTTAGTTAGTTCTGTTCTTTAACATTTTATCATTATAGGCGCGTATCCGGTGGAAGAGCGCAATGTTCAGCCCTTTAAAAGCACGGTTAATGCTCACGGGGTTGCATTTGAAGACCTTGGAAACTTTTCTTTGCGTCGTAAACTGATAAAGCCTTGCTTTTTCGGCTTCCATTTCTTCCGTTGTAGGATGTTGCTTTTTACGGTAGTCTTTTTTAATTTGATTTCGCATAATATTTTTTCTTGTTTATTGTTGTTTGTTTAATTAAACGGGCAGGCATGAGCAATAAAATTGATGAATTACTTAAATTAATTTCAGGAGCCAAAATAAAAGTTGACATTAGCGACCTCCCAGAAATTTTAGAACAAGTAGCAGAAATAATAACCACATTAAGAGCGCAGCAATTATTTCTAATAAAGTATCTGGCAGTAGTAACCGGGAAGCCCATTGAAATTTTGACGGCGGAGTATTTTGATGATTTTCTTGAAAAAGAATTGGCGGATGCTCTTTCAAAATTTCTTTCAGAGCGAGGGGAGTAAACTTTAAGTCAGTAATGTTTTTTGAATATGATTCTTCTACCCAGGGATGCTTAAAGGGAGATTTGTTGCCGGGTATATGTTGAATAAAAGCGTATGCCAGATATTCGCATTTGCAGCAGCATTCTTGCTTTGTACAGGCCATTGGGCTGTTGCATTTGAATATTTCGTTCATCTTTCGTTACTTCTGTTATTTATTGTTAATATTTACATAGGGAAAGTAAAACAAGGTAGCCTAAATGTCAAGTATTATTTTACATTAAATTTACTAATGTTTTTTAATAGTCTATAAGTTGCTTATTTGTAAAGGTTTAAGATAAAAAATAATGGAAAAAAATTTAATTCAAATTGAAAGTATTAAGGCGGCCATAAAATTTAGATATGGTTCTTTGGTTGGCTATGCTGAAAAAATTGGCGTTTCTAAGCAAACCTTAGAGCATAAAATAAAAACGCAATCCAGCAAATTTATGTTTCAGTTGAGACAAGACGGCATTCTTGTTGATGACCCTAATGCTAAAATGGAACTACGAGAATTAACTCCTGAATATTCTGCCGGGGAACTGGAAGAAATAAAGAAAGAAAACCTTGATCTTAAAAATTTGATTATAAAACTCAATTATGAAATTATTGAACTGCGGAGGCAATTAATAGAATTACAACAAAAATAAAGGGATGTTAAGGTGAAACCAATATTTCTTTTTATATTATTTTCATATTCTATATTCGCACAGAATAATGATGTGATGCATTATTATAAACTTAATATTATTGATATAGATGGGAATCCATTACAAGATGTTACTGTAAAATTTAAATTATATAATTTATATGAATTTGTTAAAGATACAATCATTCTTGCTAATAAGAAGGGTGAGGTATTAGTTTCAGTAAAAGCTACACCAAATCCAAAATATAAAGAATCTTTTAATGCATATAGTACCAGTATTTTCTATGATGTAATCAAGCCTAATTTTTATACAAAAAGCAGCGTCCAAAGTTCCGATTTTGGTGGTAGAGTTTCTAGATATAAATCAGATACAAAAGAAGATTTTGTAATTCTATTAAAATTCTCCGATTATATTGAAAAATCCTTTTATCTTTCAAAAGAATATAATATTCTAAAAAATATAACATTCGAATTCATAGATTACATAATATCGGAAGCTTTTTTATCAGATTCAGATTTAGTAACTCAATCTATTATTTTAACCAAATATAAAAACAATAAATATTTTGCGTTATCTCTAAATAATAATATCGTTTATAACTCATTGAAATTGAACAAATATGGTATTGGTGAGAAAATATTCGATGAAATAATAAGAAAAATCCTTGAACCTTTGAATAATAATTTGGGAAACATAAAAGATATTTATGGTTATGATGTAACAATTTTTGGTTATATAAGAAATTTTTCTGAAGAGAATAAGGATAATACAAAAATAATTTATAGATTTTTAATTCCGAAGGAAATTGTAAAAAAGTATAAAAAGCAAGATATAACTGGCCAGCAAGTTATAGATGCCTCCACCATTCTGATGGATAATGAAAGAATTGATCTAAGATTAAAATAATTTATGCCAACTCTCTACTCTTAAAAACAAGGATAGGAAATTTATATTAAATGCCTTCAATATATCCACAGAAGAAAAGTCCCTTTTATTGGATCAGATATTATGATAAAAACGAATCTGACCCTAATAAGCGCCGCAAGGCATTTAACACAAAAATAAATATCACGCCTGGGGATCTCCGGAGAATTACAGACAGGAAAAAGGGAGAACCCCTTAAATTACAGGGTACATCCGAACTGAAGAAAATGTTATCTGAATTTAAAAGCGGCCTTGCGCAGCTCCAGCTTGAGAACAAAACAGGTATCAAGTTAAAAAAGAGCCCATTACTTTCGGAAGGATTAAAAGAATATTTATTTTACAAACCTAATTTAAAACATAAAACTATTACTGCTTATAATTATGCTGTTGATTTAATGATTATTGCATGTACAGATAAACTTATTGCCAAATATAAATACAAAGACTATATTCTACTCATAAGATATTGCAAAGAATTAGTTCTAAATACTAAGAAAAAAGACAAAAAAGAAGATATTCAGCAGGATAAACAACCACATCCTCGTTATAACGAGACTTCAATTGCAATAATTACCCGGCATTTACATCCACTATGGAATTACTTTGTTAAACAGAAATATACCAATGATAATATTATTCAAAAAATAAAAACACCGAAGGGTATTCCCCATCCAATTCCCGAAAAAGAACTCAGGCAAATCTTATTATATTATAAAGACAAAGGAATTAAAACTCAAAATAATGCAGTAAGATTTTTATTGCTTACAGGTTTACGTCCCTCCAGCGCAATTGCACAACAATGGGAATGGATTGATCTTGAGCAAGATATGATGACAGTCCTGAATGTTAAAGCAAACAGATTTTTTATTTTCCCAATTCATTCAGAGTTAAAAAAGTTATTATTAGAAATTGGACCGAAGCCCAAAGGTACTTTGCTCGGATATAAGACAAAAGATTCATTAGACTTCTTTAATAGAGATATGTTCAAACTTCTCCGTTTCAATTTAATCACTTATAAATATTCATTATATAATTTACGAGATACTTTTGCAAGCTATTTAGCGAATAATAACCTTGATATGAGTAATGTTCAGGATTTACTTGATCATTCGGATGCAAAAATAACCCGGTATTATGCCGAAGTTAAAACAGGTTATTTGAAAAAAAAGATAGACAGCGCAAATTTCAAGGAATTGATTAGGCAGAGGCCGATGCAAGAAGAGATTCAGGATGATATAGAAGATATGCTAAAGAAAGAAAAAGGTGCCTAAAAATGTGTTATAGTCGATTTTTGATTTTAATTTACAACAATAAAAAAGCCCTATAAGTTATTTACTTATAAGGCTTTAACCTGCTGCCCCGTCAGGGCTCGAACCTGAAGTCTTCTGATCCAGAGTCAGACGTGTTGCCAATTACACCACAGGGCAATGTGCAAATATATGAAAAATATTTTTCCTACAAAAATTTTTTTTTCTTAACCGGCAAAACTTGAAAATGCTTCAGAAGGCTCATCATAAACCTTAAATACTTTGAACATGTTGGTAATCTCAAACATTGTCCAGATTGGGGATTCAAGTTTATTCCTTATTATTCTTAAATCGCCGCCGGAAGCCTTCGTTTTTTTAAGTACAAAAATAAGGACACCTAAAAATGTGGAATCCATAAAGGTAGTGCTGGTAAGATCTACAATTATTTTCTTTTTACCCGACATTAATGTGCTCATTAAGAAATTACTAAAATCCTGCGCATAACGTAAAGTTGCCTCAGCCTGAAGAACTTTTACTACAATAACATCATTTTGCATCTCTTCAACCGTATATTTCATCTTAACCTCTAAATAATTTTACTCCTATTCGTATTATCGTACAAACTTGAAAATAGTTAAATACTCTAAATCACACAGAGTGCTTTTTTCCCTTGACTTACTAAAAAACATAAACTAAATTTAATGCAAATTTATCTGACGCTATTATGAAAACTAAAATAATATCCTCTATTCTCTTTATAACATTTTTATTATTCGGGTGTAAACTAAAGGATACCGGTGGTACAACCGAAACGGAAACCCAAAACACCAATGGAACTGTTACATTTACAGGCAAAATTATAGATAATTCAACCGGACTTGGTATTTATCAGGCAGTTGCCCGCCTTGTCGTAGATACTTCAAATAAAGGAACAATGACCGATTCATCAGGGAATTTCTCTTTTACCTGCTCTGTACCTAAAAGTAATGATTATCCTTTCATTGCTGAAAAAGACGGCTATTATCCCGATACTCTTACTACATTCGCTTTAATCGGAAAAACAATTACAATACCTACAATAAGATTATTACAGAAAACTACTATAAGTAAATCAGATTCCGCCAAATCCATTATGCTTATTTCACAATCTATGACTAGCGTAGGAGTACAATCAAGCGGTTCCGAAGAAGCATCCAATATTATATTTGAAGTTCAGGATGGAAACGGCCACGCAGTGGATGACATCCATGCTGTAACGGTAAACTTCAGCATAGGTTCTTCACCGGGAGGCGGAGAATATTTGTACCCGCTTCAGGCTGTAACTAATTCATTTGGCAGAGTTCATGTTACTCTTAACTCCGGCACAAAAGCTGGTGTTGTACAAGTGATTGCTTCATATACATTGAACGGTAAAACGGTTCGATCCAAGCCTGTTACTGTTGCAATTTTCGGCGGCCTGCCAGTTACAACCCATTTTCTTGTAGCTTGTCCCAACCTTAACTACGGCTATTATGGAATTGTAGGCAAAGAAATAGATTTCAGTGCTTATGTTGGAGACCGATATGCTAATCCGGTAAGGCCGGGTACTACTGTTTATTTTACTACTTCAAGTGGTATTATCGGCGGTTCGGCAGTTACAAATGATCAGGGTGTTGCAACGGTAGCATTGCTAACGGAACCTTATCCGGTTCATAATGTTCAGGGTGCAGGTTTCTTTGAAGTAACTGCTCAAACTGTGGATGAAAACAGTACAACAATTTCAACTTCAACAATCAGGCTGCTTACCGGTCCACCCGTTATTTCAAATGTTTCTCCAACTACGTTTAATATCCCAAACGCTGGATCGCAGACCTTTACCTTTACAGTTACTGACGCTCTGGGCCATCCTATGGCTCCGGGAACGACTATCAATGTTGCTACGCAGGGAGGAAGTGTAACTCTCTTTGGAGATACTGCCGTTAAAATGCCCGATTCTGAAATTGGAGGAACAGGGCTTACTAATTTCTCATTTTCTGTTATGGATGGTGATCCTACTACTATTAAACCTACACCTCTTATTATTACTATTACTGTAAATTCGGACAGAGGAACGGTAAGTTATTCCTTTACCGGTACAACAAACTAAAATTTTTTTCATATAATTTTTTTAACTAAGCCGGCATTTCAAATGCCGGTTTTTTTATACTCTATGTAATCCATAATTTTCATTTCTACTAACCTTATTGTGCAGAACAATAATAAATTCTATATTTAATGCAGGAATCAAAGAATATGATTAAAGCATTAAAAATAATATTACTCCTGATCTGGCCAGTTATGTCATTTGCACAGAAACGGATTTCTATTGGGGAAATAGGACATTTCCAGAAGGCAGCATCATTTTCGTTTAATGATGCTAAATCAATTTTTGTACTGGATAAAGCGACAAATGAAATAATTAAAATTGATTCAACAGGCGAAGTACTGAAAAAAATAGGGGGCACCGGATGGGACGATTATACTTTCGATAATCCTTCCGACCTGTGTGTCACTATGCTGAAAGTGTATGTGTCCGATAAAAACAACAACAGAGTACAGGTTTTTGATAAAAACCTTAATTTCCTTTTTTCACTTGATAATAAAAACATTACCGATACAAGAGCTAATTTTAATTTCCCGGTAAGCGCACAGGCATCCGGCTTCGGGGATCTATTTGTTATCGATTCAGATAATAAACAGGTAATAAAATTTAATTCATCATGGGCATTCAGTGCTTCCTTTGGGAATTACCAGTATGGCAAATATACCCTTTCAGAACCTGCAAAGCTGGTTCTTGATAATGAAAGCAACGCCTTTCTGCTGGATGGCAAACGCATTATTGTATTTGACCAGTACGGCAATGGAATATTGGAATTTAACCTGCCCGATAAACCGAATAATATTAACCTCCTTAATAATGTTCTCATTCTATCGTTCGATAATTACATTCTCTATTCTAATATCAGTAAATATTTACCCGATAGTTTTAGATTTAACAAAGCTGCTTTCAATACAGAGCAAAAAATAGCCGATGCTGTAATAACCGGCGGTAAAATTTATCTGCTCATGGAAAACTGCATAAATATTTATAACCTGAAATAATTTGAAGCGTTTAATAAAAATAATCCTTCCTTTGCTCCTTCTGTTCTGGTGCTTTGGATTCACCGCCGAATTTTATATTCCTCTCTTCAATAAGCTGATTTATGCACTCCCCTTTTTAAAAAAAGCATATTCATTGGTATGCCATCAGCAGCATGAAAAAGTAATAATGTACGGTATTTATGAAACTTACGTCTGTTCAAGATGCGCAGGCATATATCTGGGTGCTTTCATCTCTTCAATTATCAACTTATTTATCAGTAAAGAGGTAAAATTAAGTACAAAAGTATTTATCTTATCGTCCGTGCCCATGTTTATTGATGTAATTGCAGTTATACTTAACATTTATTATTATTCAAAAGAGAACGCATTTTTTACCGGATTGCTTTTCGGTATGGTTTCTTTTTTTTATTTTTACAACGCATTAAATAATTTATTATACGAATTAAAAGAAGAGAAAAAGTGAAAAAATACTTTGCTCCGATAATCTGCGGATTTTCAATCGGGATAATCCAAAATATACCAATTATAGGAAGTTTTTCATGCTGTATATTACTTCCTCTTGCTGTCTTTTATTCCCTGGTGCTGGACCAAAAAGCCACCAAAAATTATGATACAATTAAATACACAAAAGGGCTCCTGTTCGGCCTGCTTACAGGGCTTGCAGCTGCATTAATTGGCAGTACAATAGATATAATATTAACTCTCATGTTTAAATCAAATAGCTTTACGGAAAGCATTGATATGGCAATTCAGAAATTTGAGGAATTTCCTCTTGATGCCAGTTTAAAAAAATTAGCAGCCGATACTTTGCTCGGCGCCAAAGATGATATCCTAAAATATGGTTTTTCATTATTCTACACTTTTTCAATGTTTGTTGACCAGATCATTATTAATTCAATCTTCGGCCCTATAGGAGGACTTATAGGAGTCGCCATATTGAATTCAAATAAAAACAGACGTAACAATACGCGGAACTAAGATCATGATAAACGCATTTATATTTTTTCTGCATTTCGTTTTTATACTATATATTTTCACAAAAAAATGGCAGGATGAATCTCTTTCCTCAGCTTTTATAAACCTTGCTTTAATAATATTACTCTTTACAGTCGGCTGGGCTGTTGCATCTTCAGTAGTCCAGTTATTTATTGAAAAAAAAGGTTTGGGCATATTATATGACAGAGATGCCATTTCATTAACTCTGCTTGCAGTTGTTGAGTACTTTTTTTATAAGTTATATTATTTTGATGATAAAGAAGTGCCACAGCCCGCAAATACAGAAGATGAAGATTAGGAAATAAAAAAGGGGCACTAAGCCCCTTTTTTCACTATTACATGCAATTTTTATTTTTTCTGATAAGCCTGAGCTTCAGCAAGTGAGTTAAATCCGCCTACTCTTACCCTGAACCATGTACTCTTTTTTTGAGGAATATAAGCTTTAATTATAACCGCACTTTCCCCCTGGGCCTTTAATTTATTAACGGCTTGTTGAGCAGCAGCTTGGTTAGGCCATGATGATTTTTGTACGAAATATTTAGAACCGGAAAGAAAGATTAAAGGAGCTGCTTCTTTTTCACCTCCGGCATCTTTAACTTCTGCAGTTTCAGGAGCAGTTAGCTTATCTTTTTTCTCAACAGTGGTTTTTACAGGTTCCTTTGAAACATTGGTTTTAGTGGAATCGGACTTTAAGGCAGTCAATGAACTGTCTTTTACAGGGGAAGTTTGGATGGGCTTTTGAAGTGTATCTTTCATGACAGCTGCTGCTGCCTCCTTAGAAGGTTCTGCCTGTTTATTCTTGAAAAAACCAAGTCCGTCAAAGTAGAAGATATATATACCGGAAGCTATTAATACCGATAAGGTAAGTAATATAGAAAGAAGCCTTTTTGGATTACCTTCATAAGATTTAGTTAGCTTAGGCATCCCTTCAGCCGGAGCATCCTCATTTTCTGCGAGGCGCTGAATATATTCGTCCTGAATTATATTGGTTTTCGGCTTTTTCAGCCCGGGCACACTTTCATTTCCTTCAGAAATTTCACTTACAATATCTGAGAATTCATTCTCGTCGGTTAAGGATTTTTCCAATTCATCAAATGGATCATTCCCTTCTTCATCTTTTTCATTATTATCTTTTGCCTCTTCGCCGGAATAGTCATCATGAGTATTGGTTAATTTACTCATATAAACCTCTTCTTTTTTATCGGCAGACTCGTCAGACCAATTCCAGTCAAATGATTTTTTATCATCGCCGGAGTTAAGGAAATCATCTTTATTAAGCCCTCCTGGAATTAATTCTTCAAGATGCTCCTTAAAGCTTTTTTCCTTTTCGGGTTTAGCAGAATCCAGTTCTTTTTTATCAGTATCATCATTAAGCTTTGCAAAAATTTTCCTTACATTTACATATTCATCATCATTTTCTTTTTCAGCATTTGTTACCATTGCCGCATCTTCGGGGGCAGTATCTTCCAATTTCATCTTATTAAAAATCAACTCTTCATAAGACATAATACTTGTAGTCCCGAAGCGGTTTTTCTTACTTTGCACTTCCGGTTTATCTTCTGCGCCGCCAGTTGTGAATATATCATCCAGCATTTTATAATTTTCAATGCGGAACGAGGATGAAATTAATTCTTCCACCCTTTCCTCAATTGTCTTTTTAAGCATGTGATATGAAATATCATCATTTTGCGGAGAATTCTGTTCTAACGGTAATGTAGATTTATTAATGCTTAAACTGAAAACAGAAGGGTCAAAATCATTGCTGTTTTTATTCTTCCTCTTAATGTCGAAAAATAAAGAAAGGCTTTTGGCTGATTTACCATCTTCATCGTTTTCAGGGATAAAAACCAAAACATCTTCTTTACCTGTCTCTTTACCTTCTTCCCGGAAATGGAAATATCCCAGATCAGGATATTTTAATGCTTCATTTTCTCCAATTACTTCAGCGGTCTTTTCCAAAAAAATCTGAAAAGCAAATTCTTTTTCGGAACTTGATACGCCAAGCAGCTTTGAAACCTTATTTATAAGATTTTCTTTATTCATACTTACCAACGATACTCAACTCCTGCAACAATTTCAAATGGTTTTTCCCTATATCCACGGAATGTATAATTCAGATTATTGGTAATATTTTCAAAACCAACTTTAATAACCATGTTATTTAATATCCTAAAGCCGAGTGAAGCAGAAAGATTAACAAAAGCAGGAAGAGAATCGGAATTTGATAAATCGGTATATTTAGAAGTCTGAATATCACATCCTGTTTTAAAAAGAAGGCCGAAATCAAAATCATAACCATAGACAAAGTTTATTTTAAATGCAGGTTCATAAGGCAATATTTGCTTAGCATCATTCTGTACATTCTGGTACATTATATTACCATAGAAATAGCCGAACGGTCCCGGATGGAAATTAAGGTTCATAAAGGCATATATTTTTGTAACGTCCGCTGTATAAAAATTATAATATCCGTTTTTTACATTATCCAAAAAATAGCCGAAATTACCCGAAGCAAATCCCACACCGGTAGTAATTTCAACATATTTATCATTTTCATAACAGAGTGATATTTTCATGTCTGTTTTATTTTTTCTGTAATAGGAAAGGAATATTTGCGAATACCTGTTAACAGTTAAAAGATCGGACAAAGTAACCAGATTTATGGAAGGCGCATATTCAGCCAGCAGTGAAAAATAATCATTCAGCTGAAAACTTAAATTAGCTTTAGGCATTAAAAATTGTTCACCGTTATATAACGCAGAATATACTCCCG